>JACCDX011255308.1_pt1 | contig 14117 bp, 9 predicted proteins | sample 7449681 | NCBI WGS metagenome assembly JACCDX01 (sample SAMN15323450, study PRJNA562643) | freshwater metagenome | isolation source: river surface water | place: USA:Blue River Watershed | collected 2017-08-18
CCAAGCGCAGACAAGAAGATGCCACCCAAGTCGCAGAAGTATACACGTGGAATCTAATGGCTACTGCAAAAAAGAAGAACCCAGCGCTTTGGGAGAAAGCAAAAGCTCAGGCGAAAGCCAAGATGGGTGGAAAGCATTCTGCTCGGGCGATGCAATTAGCCGTTTCGTTATACAAGAAAGCAGGAGGCACCTACGAGGGACCCAAGCGCTCGACTTCTCTCTCAAAGTGGACCCGTCAGAACTGGCGTACAAAAAGTGGTAAACCATCTTCAGAAACTGGAGAGCGCTACCTACCAGAAAAAGCAATAAAGTCCTTATCGTCAGCAGAATACGCTGCTACAACTCGTGCAAAAAGAGAAGGGACAGCAAAAGGAAAACAGTTTGTTAGACAACCTGAAGGGATTGCCAAGAAGGTTGCTAAATATCGTAAGTAACGTCCAACCAGTGGGTTGAGATGTTGTAACATCTTTTTGTTTAAATTTGTCACGTATAATCAAAATTTAATATTATGTCAAAAGAAATTGAAGACGCTCTTGGAGCAATGGGATTTGAGATTACTAGCGGAGATGTGAGCCAAGACATCCCAGTAGAAACTCCATCGTTCGAGCCCCCCCAAGGCTCCGATGTGATTGACCTCTCAGGCCTAATGCAGCCAAGCTCAACACCAGAGCCTACCGAAGAACCACAGGCTCCCGTGTCAGACTCACAAGAGCCTCAATCAAACCAAGGTCAGGTTATTGACCAAAGTTCTTTACAATCTCCCGAGCCGGAGATGTCTGATGAGGAGTTCGAGTTGGCTATCGCCAATTACGTCAGCGAAAAGCTTGGCGTGTCGATAGACAGCATTGATGCTCTTAATCAGATGTTGAATGCTCGACAATCTGTAGAAATCGACGAGCGTGTAAAGGCCATCGCCGACTTCGTTACAGAAACAGGAAGAGACCCGCAAGATTGGTTTAGATACCAATCAATCAATCCGTCCGAAATGGATGACTTGAGTGCTGTTAGACTACAGCTTGCAGTCGACTACCCGAATCTGTCTACTGAGGAAGTAGAGTTATTGGTTGGTTCTAAGTACAAACTAGACCCAAGCATTTATTCCGAAGACGAAGTTAGGCTGTCCTCTATTCAGCTTAAGATTGATGCGGATAAAGCTAAACAGGGTATTGCGAAGCTCCGCGATAGCTACAAGATGCCTGTGAAGCGAGAGGAACAGACTCAAGATGTTCAAAGCCCAATTGACCAGCAGTGGATTTCCACAATGGCTAAGGAAGTTGACGAACTCGAAGCTATCTCATTTGACCTCGCGGGTCAGGAGTTCAACTTTGCGTTACGAGACGACTATAAAAATCAATTGAAGCAAAAGAACGCCAATCTTGACCAGTTCTTCGACCAGTACGTAGATGAAAGCGGAAGCTGGAACTTCGAGCTGCTGAACGTGCACCGTGCCGTGGTAGACAACATTGATGAAATTGTCAAGTCTGTTTACAATCAGGGCCTCAGTGACGGACAGCGTAAACTCGTTGATAAGGCAGCTAACGTAGACGTTTCGTCTCCGAAGGTAGCGCCTTCGTCTGGTACTGATAATGTCGCCCAACAGATTTTCAATCATCTGTACGGAGACAACAACCTTCGTTTAAAAATCTAATCTAGATACATAAAATGTCTACGACTAACACCCCGTTGGATTTTTCACCCAACAGTTTTCGCCGCCTCGAGCCGGCAAAATACGTTTCTCTTGGTGACTTCATCAACCAAGTAAACAAGCCTGACAACCGTGACCTTCTTGTTAAGACCTACGGCGACCAAGGCATTACTGGATTCCTTCAACTCACCGGAGCTGTAAAGGCTAACGGCGTTGCTGACGAAATCCAATACTGGGAAGAGACCCGCCTGCACCAGCTTCAGGTTGCTACGCCTGCCGCTTCTGCTTCTACCGGAGCTACTTCTATCGTTCTTGGAATGGCCTCAGCTTCAGCTACCGCTACCGGTGCTACCAAGGCTGCTGGTCAAAAGTACCTGCGTGTTAACGACGTAATCTTGGTTGGTGGTGTAGACCGCTTCATCATTACGGAAGTTTCTTCTGGCGAGTACTCTCAAGAAGTTGCTGCTTCTGCAACGGCTGTTTCTCTGAAAGGCACTGGCTTGAGCGCCAACCTCGCCGCTTCAGTTGCTAACTTCCCGATTGTAGGTAATATGTTCGCTCAAGGAACCGACCAAAACGAAGGCTACCTCGAGACGAACGTTGTTAAGCGCACCAACCCTTATATGATTATCAAAGAAGTCTACAAGGTTACGGGTTCGCAAGCTACCAACATCGGCTGGGTTAACTTGGGTAACGGCGACTACCGCTGGTTCATCAAGTCTGAGAACGACACTCGTCAGCGCTTCCTCGACAAGCGTGAGATGATGATGCTCTTGGGTGAGACTGTTACCAACACTGCTAGCGCCCTCACGAGTGCTGTAGGTTCTATCGCTGGCTCAGAAGGTTACTTCTCTGCTATCCAGAACCGCGGTATCGTAGTTAACTCTGGTGCTACCACGACGGCTGCCATCGCTAGCTTGACTGAGCTTGATGCCATCATCACCGCTCTTGACAAGCAAGGTTCTATGCCTGAGTACGCTATGTACGTTAACCGCCTGCAAGACCTCGCAATCGACAATATGATTGCTGCTGGTATCAACGCTGGTGTTGTTAGCGGAACGACTGTTGCTGGTCTTCCTGGTCAGTTCGGTCAGTTCGCCAACGGTGCTGACTTGGTTAAGCTTGGCTTCACCTCGTTCCTCCGTGGTTCTTACACCTTCCACAAGCACAGCTGGAAGCTCCTCAACGACCCCACGTTGTTGGCTAACAGTGTGTTCCAAGGCGTAATGATTCCTTTGACTCGCGTTGCTGACCCGAAAACTGGTGATAAGGCACCTGCTTTGGAAATGAACTACAAGGCTACCAACGGTTACAACCGTGAAATGGAGCACTGGATGACTGGTTCTATCCTTGGCGTTACCAACACCAACGAGGACGCATTGCAGTTCAACTACCGTTCTGAGTGTGCGCTTGTAACAAGAGCAGCTAACCAGCACGTTCTTCTTCGCTCATAATCAATGAGTTAGATGTGAGAGAGGGGGCTTCGGCCCCCTTTTTTATTATATTGTGATAACACATAAATTTGCAATGTTTAATAACATTAAATTCTATTAGTTATGGCACGTCCACGTGTAAACCAATTGTCCTCTGAATCCTTTGAATTGGATACAGAGTCAATCGTTGCAGAAGTTGCAACACCTGCTCCAAGCACCGTATCAAAGCCTAAGGCTGTTGCTGCTCCAGTAAAAGAGCTTAAGCCAAAGATTTACCACATCCCTAGCGGTGGTGGTATTATCTACACCATCAAGTCTGAGGCTATTATTTACGACCCGAATACGAATACTAACCGACAGATTCGTTACTGTCCTAATGAGCCGTCCGTATTTGCTGATGAACAGTCTAGTTTTGCAGTACGCCAGCACGTAATCTTTGAAAACGGAATGCTGTACGTTCCGATTGAGAATCCTACGCTTCAGCGATTCCTTGACTTGCACCCCGGCAACAGAGCTAACGGTGGTGGAATCTTTGAAGAGGTAAACACGGAGCGCAACGCTCAGGTTGATGTGGATTCAGAATTCATACTGCACGACGCAATCGGATTGGTTCGCAACAAGTCTGTTGATGAACTGCTTCCTGTAGCTATCTACTTGGGCATTGACACCAACCAAAAGAACGCTGAGATTAAGCGTGAACTATTGCTTGAGGCAAAATCTAATCCCAAGAAGTTCATTGACCTGTTTGACAATCCAGTTGTTCAGGCTCGTGCTGCCGTTAAGAATGCTATCAACTACCAAATTCTCAAGGAGCGCCCTGACGGTATGTACTGGTTTGACAGCGGTCGTCTAATCGTTTCTACGCCAGCAGGTCAGGATACGGTTGAAGTGATGTCCCGTTTCTGCCTTAGCGAAAAAGGTTCTATCTTGTACAACGAATTGAAAGAGCAACTCGAGAAGTTGTGATGTTTGATTGGTTAAGGGGGTAAGGGGGCTTCGGCCCCCTTATTTATTTGGTATATTTGCAGTAAACGAGGAACTATAATGGCAAGTGTAAGTCGCGTATATTCAGCACTCAAGGATTTGGCTAACAAAGACCAGAGAGGCTTTATTACGCCAGCTATCTTCAACAACTTCGCGCAGGTTGCGCAGATGAGCATCTTCAACAAACTGTTCACCGACTTTGAGCAGGGTAAGATTGCAAGAATTAAAAACATAGACCCGTCTGCGGATAAGTCAAAGATTAAGAGAGTTGAAGAAGATTTGGCGTACTTTTCTAAAACGGCTGTAATCAGCCAGGCGAACAGCGTTTTTGCTAAGCCTGCTGACTTGGCTAGAATAATTTCTGCTACTAGCAGCGGAAGTATCCTGCTCAATCAGTCTACGAGAATCAACATTCCATTTGTATACGACCAAGCAAAGGTTGACTACATTATGTTAAGTGAGCTGTCTAAGCCCACTGAAGTATTCCCTATTGCTGTTGTTGGCGAGGACATTGAGGTATACCCTACCACGATTAAGAAGATTCGTTTGAACTACTACAAACAGCCTCAGGGTCGTAATACTGTTACAGGGGTACGGACATCCTCTCAGCCACGTTTTGGTTACACGGTTGTCGCCGGAAAAGAAGTGTACAGCGTAGCCAACAGCGTTGACTTTGAATTGCCTGAGCATTACTTTGCCGACTTGGTTATTGAAATCGCTAAGCTTGTTGGTGTTAACCTAAGGGACCAAGACGTATATGCATACGCTGATGCCGAAGAAAAAGCTAATATGTAATGGGACAGAATACCGTATCTCTACAGCAGGTTGTCTATGACTTTATGCTGTCTATTGACCAAGACGACTTTGCAAACAATGCGTCGGAGGTTTTTGTAAAAAACATTGCTCTTCGGGGAATCCGAGAGATGGGCTTTGACTTGCTCAAAAGAATTAAGGCTACTACTCTTGCGGTAGACCCTTCCACAAACACGGTAGACTTTCCGTGTGATTACGTTGATTATACTAAAATTGGAAAAATTGGAAGCGATGGACTTGTCTATGTATTCGGGGAGAACAAAAACTTTAACCTCACCGGAACCCCTATCACTCTTAACGACGATTTCGACCAGAACTATGACTCCTACATTTTCAGGGAGTACGTATACACCACTTCAAACGGAGGAATGTACGGACTCGGAGGTGGTAACTATTCTGGTCAATATCGCGTAGATACTGTAAACTGCAGGTTTGAGCTGTCTTCTGACATCAATACCTCAGAGGTTTACTTGGAGTACATTGCTGACGAGGCGCTGTCTTTAGACCCGACCATCCACGTTTACGCAGAGCAGGCTTTGCGTGCGTACATCTATTACCACATCATCGAGCGCAAGGCTAGTGTTCCGCAAGGAGAAAAGGCTCGTGCTCGCCAAGAGTACTTCAACGAAAGACGCTTGGCTAACAGCAGACTTAAGGCATTCTCTAAGGAGGAGGCGCTCAAGACCATCAGAAAGAATTTCAAGCAGTCACCTAAGGCTTAATTATGGCAATAGACAAGCTTATACCGAGATACCTTAATAAGGATGATGACGCTCGTTTGGTAAAGACAGTTGAGATGACGGACGCTTTAAACGTTCGTATCTCTGCTGATGCTGACGGCAATGGTGGCGTAATCAAAAATGCTTACGGAAACGACGACATCCCATTTAGAGCTGGCGATGGACTTCCTAATGGAGATAATGAGGTAATTGGTGTAGTGTCTAACCCACAAGACGGAGAGATATACTTTTTTGTTTGGAACGAGAACAACAACGATTCAATCTATAGATTCTCGTCGTCTTCAAATGAAGCACAGCTTGTTTACCGCTCATCAACGCTTGGGTTTGTTCGCTATGCTACGGTAAGAGCTACAGTTATTAAAAACCTTTCTGATGAGGTTCTTTTGTACTTCACAGACGGAATCAACGAGCCGAGGAAGATAAACGCAACACGGGCTCTTTTAGGACTATATCCTGCTGCCTTTACCTCAGGGACAGACTCTGAAAAGTTAATCTGTACTTCGGTGGCTAAACAGCCTCCAATGACCCCTCCTACGTTTGCGTTTTCTACGAATCCACTACTGAAGCAGAATAATCTTTACGAGGCCACGTTTCAGTTCGCCGCTCAGTATGTATATCAGGATGGAGAGCGTTCAGCGATTTCTCCGTATTCCGATTTAGCTGTCTCCTCAGTTCAGTTCTTTGATGGAATCTTATCTGAGGAAGAAAAGCTCAAGGAAAACACTTTGACAATATCTGTTCCAACAAGCGTAGCCGACGTTAAGGAGATTATCGTATTGGCTCGTAATGGAAACATTGGTACGTTCTACGAGATTGGAACTGTAAACAACAGTCCAACTACTGCTTTTCAGACTATTACGTTTGACAACAGCAAGCTGTACACCCCGGTTTCTGAAGACGAGGTAAAGAAGATTTACGATAACGTTCCTTTCTCTGCTGAGTCTGTTACTATTGTAGGGAACAGACTTGTCTTTGGAGGATACACTGCTGGCCGTGAGAACATACGTACAGATGTTGATGTATTACCAAACTACTTCCCTCAACCCGACAATTACGACATTGAAGTTTCTTATCCTTCAGACCAAGGACTTCCAATTTATGCGAATAGGGCAAAGTCTTTTGATATTGACATAACGAATATCCCTAATTCAATCACAGAGGATTCTATACTGAATATCGCTTTTTCCCTAAACTTAGGACGTATCACGTTCCAAGTTGGCGGTATGTATGTTCAATGGGTACAGAAAGATAAGGCTACCCAAAACGAACACGACTACGCTGGTCTTATTGAGACATACAGTAACGTTGGAAACATTACTGGCGGACTTCAAGTAAAGGCGTCACCCTTCTCTGTCTCTAAGTACATCAATGTTCCAGCAGGAAGCACTAAGACCGAAATAGTCAACCTAATAAAGGCCTCTATATCAGGAAACTACAACTTAGTTCTTGATTCTGACGTAACAAACTTTGATTACGCCACTAAAATCACTAAGGTTCAAGACCTTCAGGGGACTACCAATGACAATAAATGGATGTTCTTCAATGGCTCTGGCCAGATGAACGTGGTGCTAGGAGATGAAACTTCTACGTACCTGACGTTTGAAATGAAGGTAACCACTGCGGCACTCGCCGCTAAGGTTGGCTACAACTTCAACGTTGCGAATACCATCAATACTGCAGTTAGCGCAATCCCACCGCTTTCAATGATTAAGTCATTGTTTACTAAGGGGAAGTCGCTTGGAGATGCATATCCGGCTACAAATGTGCTGTTTAATCAGATTGAATTTGTAGACGTACCTGTTGTAACATACAAGGGTGACGGAGCTCAATACAATTACTTTGGTAGAATTAGAGAATCTGGAAATCAGTTTATTCCTGGCAACGAAGGAAATGGAGACAATCCGATTCCGTTTACTGGAAAGACTTCATTCCTTACTACTCAAGAAGACTTGGAGGCACCTATTTCATTCCAAGCAAATATTCTAACAAGAGGAGACATCAATGGCTACCAGACATTTAAAGCTGGAGCTACACATTCTTTTGGTATTGTATACTACGATTTATTTAACCGAAACGGGGGAGTACAGCCTATTAAGGATATGTACGTTGATTGGTATGACGCTCGCTCGTTAAACAATTCATTGTACGGCAGGGTAGATACTGTTCTCCGCGTTAAACATAACGCGCCACTATGGGCTGTAAAGTGGGCTCCTGTATACGCTAAGATTAACAGTGTAACAAATAAGCTTCAGTATTCTATAACAAGAGCATATACTGCGACAAATCTTCAAGCTAAGCCTTTTTCTGGTGTAGCATCATTTGAAGAGGTCATCTATCTGTCTATTCGGTCTCTTGAGGGAAAAAGTGACTCATACAGGGAGATGTTTGGTGCCGACTTGGAATACAAATTCCAAGAGGGGGACAGACTTAGAATTGTTCAGTACGGAAACCTTCAGCGTTCATCTATTGACGTAGAAGTTCTTGGGTACTTTGATTTCATAGACGAAATTGAAACCAACCCAGTGCTTGACCTGACGAGCGATGAAGATACGTTTAATACCACCGGTAGGTTCTTAGCAATTAGAACTGTCGACTTTATTGGTTGGGATACATACAGCATTATTACTGGCGTAGATAACTGGCGTAATGATTGTGTGGTTGAAATCTATCGCCAGAATCGCCCAATGTCAGAACAGATTTTCTACGAGATTGGCGAGAACTACCCAGTTGTAAACGGAATCCACGTAGGTCAACGAACTACCGTTAGCCCCATTGATGTTCAAGTTGTCGCTGATGGAGACGGCTTAATATATTACGCTAATCTTCCCGTATACAAAGGAGACATCCTTACAGATGGAAGCGGTAACACTCTTGTGGTAAGCAACGTATATCCAGCCGTAAATGGTCTGTATAACTATGTATTCTATGCCAATATTTCTAGTGGCTCTTTTGCTATCGGTACATACGTACTAAACCTAACTAACAGCAGTGATGCTGTCATTCAGTTTTCTGCGGGAGACAGCTACTACAGGCCGAGATTGCTGAAAGTTGGAGAAAAAGCATATGCTAACAATTTTGAGTTTTCGTTTATTGAGGACTACTCAGTTAGCGATATGTTCCCGTCTAACTCTGTTTCTATCGGAAGACCTCACGCTGTTATTCCCGATTCAGAAACCACATTCTATCAATCTTCGATAGTTTATTCTGAGCCGTATCTTATTACAAATCAACGTCTTGGTCTTTCCTCTTTTAACCCTTCGTTGGTTAACTTCAAGGATTTAGATTATAGATACGGCTCTATTAAACAGCTTGTGGGAGACGATGACCGTATGTACGTCATCCAAGAGCGCAAGTCTGGTTGGGTTCCTGTGGGCAGAAATGTCATCCAAACATCGGATGGCCTTGAGTCATTGACAGTATCTAATGCTGTTTTTGGTGTAGCCAACTATTACTTAGGTGATTATGGAATCAATAATAACCCGGAGTCTCTCGGCGTAGACCGTGGTAGAATCTACTTTGCCGATATTCGTGCTGGTAAAATTGTGCGTATCTCTAGAGATGGCATTACGCTTATCAGCGAGGCTAAGATGGACGCGTTTTTTAAGGAGAACTTCCGCTATATCACCACACTTACCTCTAGGCAGAAAGTCGTTGGTGGCGTTGACAATGAGGCAGAGGAGTACATTGTGTCTACTGACCTCATTAGCAGCGCTGTTGTTACTGTAACAGATGGAACAACTACGTACACCTATGATGTGCAAACGAACCCTGCTGGAGACAGAGTAGTTTCTGACATTGAGTTTGATGATGACGACATCTTTACGTTCTCTACTGAGATTCGTGAGTTCCAAACGATATGCGACGAGTTTCAGTACAGCCTTAACGCTATTGTATTCTTAGATAAGCTGATTGACGGACAGCCTGCTTACGTCGGCGAGGAGTTCATTGGTCAGACTGGCGTAATCTATGGAGTTGCTACAAACTCTACGTATGACTTCTTTGTCACGATTGCTCTTGACCTTGCTCAGGGTAACTTCTCATTTACCAATGACTGTGGAGATTACGATGGAAGCATAGGCTCTCCTAGCACGTTTGTAAACGACTTTACTGCTGCGTTTGATGTGAATGATGGAGTATGGAATACGCTGTACTCATACCGCCCAGAGGCAATCGCTAGCGTAGATGACACGTTGTACACGTTTAAAGGCGGCACGATGTACGTACACACTGATGCTGTTCCTCGCACCACGTACTACGGAGCGAATACTCCTGCAGGCTCTATCGTAGAGGTTATTTCATCATCGAACAACTCAATGGTTAAGTGTTACGAGGCTATGAGTATTGAAGGAGATGCTCCTTGGGCTGTTGCTGTTTCTAATACCGACCAATCAACACAAATTGCTAGTGCTGATTTTGAGGAGAAAGAGCGTTACTACTATGCTTATGTGCCGAGAGACAGCAGCGCTAACACTGGTACTACAACTATTACTGCACTATCTGGCACTTCTGAGGTATTTGTCCTTGGTGACGTTGCAACTGGAGGTGTGGTTGGCTCTAGCATTACGTTTACCGCCCCTGTGGGTGCTGTAGCTTTCCCGATTGGAGCGTCTTTATTCAAGGTATCTGGCAACACTATGGTTACATTAAGCGTTACGGTTACTGGAATCACGGGAAGCAACACGATTAGCTGCTCTGGCGCTCCCGTAAGCCTTGCTAATGGAAATACTGTTATTGCCATTGCCAACCCACTTATTGAGGGCGACCAGATGCGTGATTACTTCTCTAAGTTTAGACTTAGTAATCTAGACCCGAACGAGATTGAGCTTTACGCTGTTAACGCAGTATTTAGCCCAAGTAAACTACACAATGAACTAGGACAACAATAAATAATATCTTTGTATTATGAAGGTTAAGAAAGGAAAACCAGTCAAGAAGTATAGTGTTGGAGGAGCCATTGCTGCTCAGGCGGCACTTGGTGGTCTTCAAGCTTTAATTAGTGGAGCTCAATATTTTGGCGGAACAGCAGCTGCTAACAAGCTAAAGGCTCCGTCTACTGCAACCCCTAGTTCATTCCGAGACCTATACGAAAGCGCTCAGAACCAACAGATTGTCCAAAAAAACCTAGACGAAATCAATAAAGCTGCTCAGACATATCTACAGGCATTGCAAGCCGGCGGCCCTCAGGCTGTTGTTGCTGGAATTGGAGGCATTGCTGAAGGTCAAGCGTCTCAAACTCAAGATGTTCTGAATGCGCAGATGCTTCGTGAGATGAAAGCAGCAGAGGCACTTGCACTTGCTGATGAGCGTGCTCAAGGACGTGCTCGTGATGTATACGAAACTCGTTTTGGCGAGGCTCAGGCTGCTCGCGCTGCGGGACTGCAAAATGCATTTGGCGCTGCAGGCTCAGTAGCTAAAGGACTTCTTGCTCTTGAGACTGAAAAAGATGGATTTGGCAATCAAAAAACTGCTGATGTTGCCCCTGGTGAGATGGCCTCGTTTACTGAGGAGTTAGACATTGCCCCATTAGGACAGATGGTTAAGCCAATGAGCAAAATTCCTTCTTTGGTTGATAACGCAGAACTACTTAAAAGGGCTCAGGAGCTTGCAGGATTTGCCTTTGAAAATGGAGGAATGATGACTGGCGGAAAGTTTAGTCACAAGACCAACCCAATCGACATCGTTCGTAAAGGAGAAAAGATTGGAGAGATGACTGGCGGAGAGGTTATTCTTAATCCCACACAACAGAAGAAGCTCAGCAAAGAAAGCGCATACTTCCGTCAGTTGTTAAAAAAATTCAATAAGCAGAAGTAATGGCAATAGCACCACCGCCCGTAGTATTAAATACTCCCGACCTAGTTGGCTACGCTCAGCAGCTAAAGGCTCAAAAGCAAGAGCGTGATAATCGTCTTGCTGAGTATTTAGGTAAGTTTACCAAGGCGCAGGGACAGCTTCTTGACGGAGTTCGTCCTGAGGTTCAGAAGGCTTGGGATGAGGTTCAGGCATTGTCTACGGAGGTAGAGATGAACGACAGCCCATCTAATCGTACCGCGCTGAATCGTGCATATCAAGAGTATGCCGAGCTAGCCGGAGCTGGTATGGCCTATACTCAATCTGTCCTTAAGGAGACTACTGCAGCTATGATGGAGCCCGAGAAGTTTAATCTCCGCGGGATGTCTGCTAAAGACCTCTATTCAGGAATAAACACCGAGATGCTTGATAGAGATGCTATTTTGTCTCGCGCCTCACAGCCATTTGTGCTTGACAGAAAGTTTGAGTACAAAATGATGGACCCATATCAACTTGCTCGTGATGTGCGCAAGGACTGGGATGAGTCAGCTAAGTTTAGCTTTATCGACCCAAAAACGGGTAAGTACAACCCTGCTGACAGAGAAAAGTGGATTAAGGATACTGTTACTGTCAGACTGCAATCCCCTGAATTCCAAAAGAATGCAGCTATTTGGTCTGGTGTTAACCTCCGTCAGATTGGCGAAGGAGGGCAGGTAACAGATTACAACCAAGTAGAAAACATCCTGAGCAACCCACAGGCACCTGAATGGATTAACAACTACAAGAACGAGACAATCAAGTATACTGACCTTCTCGTTCCTGAGGCATCTATCAATCCTTACACTGTTCGTCAAGACGAGCTACAGCGTCAGGCTGCGTCGTCTTATGGATTCGGATTCGGCAGTGGCCCTAAGGGAGCTACGCTTCATAGTCCATTTGAGCGACCAGTAGAAGGAAAAGGCGCTAAGGTCGAAATGGGTGCACTTGGAACCAACATTGTCCCACCTCAACCTAGTGAACCGGCTACTGGATTCCAAGCTAAGGATGGCATTTACTCTGGCTCGCGTCAGATTGTAGAGTTCGGAAGACTTCCGGATGGAAACATCTATGTGTCGTACAAAGACTCAGAAGGAACTGATGCTCAAAATGTATTTGGCGGAGCGCAAGGCTCTGATATGGTGGAAGCTACACCTCAAGACATCGCATCACTACAACAGTACCTTATTCGCAAGAAGGACGCTCCTACATACAATTTCCTATTCGGAAATGACGTATCTTCGAGTCGTGCTTCAGGGGCACCCAAAGCGACTAGCGCTGCGGACCTCAGAGCGAAATATGGTTACTGATGGAAGACGAACTGATTTTATCCGAAAAAGACAGAAGTAGACTTGATGGCATCGTCAGCAAGATGGTTGCCAATGGTGAGTCAGATGAGAATATTCAGTTCGTTGTAGGAGACTTCAAGAAGAAGTACGGTGCCGTAAAAAAAAAAGACGAATCGCTTTTCGGTGGTTTACAGGACAGGCAGGAATCTATGGAGGCTCCTGCACCGTCTACATCGGCAAAGACAGCTACACCTTCACAGCAGCCTTTAAGAAAGGAAGAGCCAAAGAGTGAGTCTCGTAAGCTTGGAATCAGCAGAGAAGGCATCTTTAATTCTGCTGCGCTAAGCACTATTCAAAATGCTGTAAAATCAGGCGAACTATCTGAGCAAGAGATTTCTACGCTCGGTGGCGACCCGCAAAATCTGTTCACTCGGATAGCCGAGAACAGAGCCAAAAATGATACTCGTCTGAGTCCAGAAGTAGAGCGTGCTCAAGCGCTCAAGCAGGCACGTGGCCCAGAGAATGCTGCCTTTATGGACCAGCAGATTCAGTTTGCTAAGAACAAGGACCTGAATCTAAAGACAGAGAAGTACCTAGGCGCAATCCAAGAGGACATCAAGACTCAAGTAAAGGCCAATATCCTTCAAGCTATCCCTGAAGACCGTAGAGAAGACCCCGTTTATCTCAAAAAGGTTGAGGATGACATTTGGCTTGAAGAAGGCATTGGTCTAGACCTCACTGGAGACAGACGCTACAATGACCAAAACCCACTTCTTGATGCTGCTGCTTACCTAAGCCGAGGTGTTTACTCTTTGGAGAAGGGTATTAAGAACAGCATTGGCATTGACGTAGACCGGTTTGGAATCCCGTATGAGGTTTCAGATAAGCTGTTCGATGAGTCAATGCGCAGGAATACTACTCAGTTTGAGCAGGACTTTTACGATTCATTAAAGGACAATGACTACTCTAATGCTGCCCGCATTGCGCTGAATACTACTGCTGAGAGTGCTCCGATTATGTTGGCCACAGCTCCTATGGCACTTGAGAATCCATATGCGGCATATGCTGTTATGTCTTCTCTCTCCGCCGCACAGACATATGGCGACGTAAAAGATGAAAAGTGGTTTAAGGAGCTTAGTCCTATGGGCAAAGCTGGATACACCATTGGAACTGGTGCGTTTGAGGGTATTGGTGAATTGGCTGGCTCTCGTGCTGCCGCTCGTGCTCTTCGTGGTATGGCTGTTTCCTCATCAAGAAAGGCATCGGAGGAAGCGCTTAAGGACTTGAGTGGGGGAGCGTTTAAGCGTAGTGGAGTAAGCCTATCGGAGAACGCGCTCGGTGAGGGAAGGACGGTAGTAGGACAGTAGGTTACGGATGGACTTGCTAAAGG
>JACCDX010432957.1_pt1 | contig 14116 bp, 17 predicted proteins | sample 7449681 | NCBI WGS metagenome assembly JACCDX01 (sample SAMN15323450, study PRJNA562643) | freshwater metagenome | isolation source: river surface water | place: USA:Blue River Watershed | collected 2017-08-18
AATCACACATTTCATTTATTCCATAATTTTCATCATCTAAATTTATAGTAAACATACCCCTAAATAATGTGATAAAATATTGTACATGTATTGGGTCATCATCAATCGCTATAACACTACTATATATTTTTAAATATGTAGTATCATATCCATCTGTTTTCACAAGATAGACAATAACAGGTACATTATCTATCTTTGAAATAGAATTAAACCGATATGTAAATACTTTATCATGTTTCATTAATTTCAGTATGTCATCTGCAAATTTAATTAGCTCTTCAGGGTATTTATTTGCGTACTTTTCTGTATCTTTATTTTCTGTATCTTCTTCTGTATCTTTATTTTCTATTGTAAAATTTAATGTAGGTTCAATGTTATTATTTTCCATTTATGTGTGATATTATTTTATTATATAATATAGATGAATTCATATATATTATAAAAATAATAATCAATTTTTTTATATAATATATATTTATATTATGTTTCATATTTGTATAATTATTATACTTGTTGTAATCCTATTTTATTTGTTAGATATATATCTAAATACTCGTAAAAATGAACATTTTAAAAATAATAATGACGTTAATGGAAATTATCAATTACCCAAAACCATTTACGGATATTGGGATAATCTCGATACAAATCCACTTATACAAGCCCATGTCGATACTTGGAAAAGAAACATTCCAAATGATTGGAACATCGTTATACTTACAAAGGATAATGTAAAAGATTATGTGGATGCCGATTTTTACAATAAATTTCATACACTTAATTCCGTTCGCTTTTCCGATTTTTTACGAATGTATCTGCTAAGTAAAAATGGAGGTGTATGGATGGATGCTGGTACAATTGTTATTGACGGAACATTTTTAGACAAATATCGCGATGAAATGATAAATGCAAAGGCCGATGTTTTACTATATGAATTTAAAGATCATTCATTGCCAAATCATCCTTATTTAGAAAATTGGTTTATCATGGCTCCTAAAGGAAGCTCTATCATCACAGATTTATATAACGAATTTGACAGTGCGTTTGACATGGATTTTTTAGAATATAAAGAGAAAGTTTTGAAACCAAAAATTGATTTATCAAATACGATTAAATATGGTCAAAGCACATATCATTTACAACACGCGATTTTCATATATTTATTACAACAAAATCCCGATAAATATAAGTTACTTTTAAAAGACCCAAATGAAAGCATGTTTAAGGCACAAAAGATAAATGAATGGAAGAGTGAAAAATTAGTTGATTATATCATTAACAACAATAATTGGACTGGTTATTATGCGATTAAATTAGTGGGCTTTAATAGAAGTGCAATAAATGATTCTAACAGAGAATTATTTATCAATAAATTAAATTCATTGTAAAAATCTCACATTGTCTTTAAAAATGACATATTATTTTTACGTATTTTAATGGTATCTGACTCTATTAAACCAATCATAAAATTGCAAAATGTATCTATATCAGGAAGTAATTTAATTACAACAAATTGACTACCATTATAGTTTTCGAAAAAATTATTGATCATAATTTTACAATCATTTATAAATGTATCTTTATCAATTAATATCTCTTCATCAGCAATTTTAGCACACATACCTCCATAAACAATCATTTTATGTTCTGTTAAATTAATATTATTCTTATCTATAATATCAAAATTATACATGAATGCATCTGTTCCTCTAAACATTTCATTGATCAAATCTACTCGAAATGATCTATTTGTATATATTTTAAGGTTTGGTACGATTTTGATGTAAAAATCATGATAATTGGGAAATGTTGTAATATATTTTTTTCCTCCCAATATTTTATATTCAATTCCACCTATCATAAATTCAAAATTATTCTCTTCCAATTCAATGATAACTTCGCCATAATTATTTAGTAATATGTAAGTGCTTCCATCAAATACACGATGTCTGGATTTCTCTTCATAAATATTCAGTTCTGAAAAATTCAAATGATTCACTGGCAATTTATTACAATTGTATCCTAATATATATTTTTTTCGAAAGTTATATAAAAGACCAAAATATTTAAAATGATATATATTAAAATCTAATAAATGTTTTTCCATGGTATTGCTATTGCTTTACAATTTCTTTTGCTTTTGCTATTACTATTACTCTTACTTATTTTATTAAACTTATTTTTAAGTCATTTTATATTTCCAAATATCATATTATAAAATACTTCCAATTTTAATTTGTATAAGGAACTTCCGATCCAACGACATAAAATCCACCCCAAATATCGTTCACTCCACGGGCCTGAGACGTTCCAAATTGTCTATACCATAAATTGCTATATGCTCGCTGTTGTTGTGGTGTTAGATTCATATCTTGTACATAAGGTGTTATTGGAAATTTCTCGGGATGACGACGCATCATTGCGTATAAATTCTGTTGGTTAATAACATATTGTTGATATTGCAAATTATTCTTATTACATATTTGTTGAACATTGCATGTTATAGGTGAGCATAATTTAACATCTTTGCCAAATGTATAAGGATTGTAAGATTGAAATTTATGACAACTGCATTTTAAATGCTTAACATTTTCATTATGACATCTTTTACTATTCATTTTTATATAATCAGGCATAGTATATAATTTATATAAATATTTTTTATATAAAAATTAAATGAAAATAAAGTATAGTAAGATATTTAATTCTTTTCCTGATTTTGATTCTTTTCCGCCAACCATGCAGATGGATCAGCATCTTTCATAAAAGGTTGCTTCCAAAAGAATGGAATAGTATCCGCTCTTCCCGAATAATATTTTTCAAAAATCTCTCTATAATATAACGATTCTTTATCATAAGGTTTATTATGACTATATTTGTTTGACAATTCAGTAAATTCTTCATCGGTATATTTTGTATCCATATATTCCTTAATAATCTCATACCATGGCTTCTCTGCATTACTCACTCCGTCTGAGAATGCCGTCTTTACTCTCCAAGCCAATTCATGTGGAAGCATATCGTCAAATGCCTTTCTAAATAAATACTTCTCAATTCTCTCTTTAGAAAATTGTTTGAGAGATGGCGATATATTCATAACGTAATCGATAAATCTCTTATCAGAGAATGGAACTCTCGCTTCTAATCCAGCCCCAGCAATTGACTTGTCAGATCGCAATACATCAAAATATTGAATATGATTAAGCATTTTCACATTTTCATTATAAAAATCACTTTCATTCTCAGCATAATAAAATCCCCTATAGCTTGCAAAAATCTCATCCGACACATCACCACAAAAAATTACTGTATCATCACTATTGTTCTTAATGTAAAGTGACACCAAATAATTTCCCACTGAAGCTCTAACAGTTGTTGTATCATAACTCTCTATTTGAATAATTGTCTTCTCAATTGCGTTCAAAAATTCCTCATTAGTAAGTTCGATTGATGTATGATTTGTTTTTAAATAGTCAGCAGCCATTTGTGCATAGTATAAATCAACTGACCCTTTTAAACCGATTGAATATGTACTTAACGTGTATGGCTCGTAATAACTAGCAACAATTGCCGAAACAGTTGTACTATCTAAACCGCCTGATAATAAACAAGCAAGCTTTCGCTCAGACATCAATCTCTTCTTAACAGCTTCAATAAATAATTCTCTAATTCTCTTTATGACATTCTCTTCATCATTTTCATACATGACTCCCTCTTTTTGAAATGAATAATACTGAACCACATCATTTGTCGAGGATTCCCAATAACTTGCAACGGGAAATTGCTTTACATTTTCCACAGCATGAGGGATCCCCTTCATCTCACTGCAGAAAAATAGATTGCCTGCCTCACCACCCATATACAATGATCTAACACCTATTTGGTCTCGTGCAACATATACAATATCTTTATCACTATCATATAAAACAAATGCAAATTCTCCATCTAATAACTGACATGTTCTTTCAATACCAAACAATTGATAAAGATGTAAGATAATCTCGCAATCACTACCAGTTTTATAAAGATCCGTTAAATTATATTCTTTAATTAATTCTTTATAATTAAAAATCTCTCCATTGCAAATTAAAGATAATTGATCTTTTACCAATGGCTGATCACTCTCTGGATTAAGACCATTAATGGCTAAACGATGAAATGCAAAAAATAATTTTTCATTAATTCTCTTGTAATTGGATGAATCAGGACCTCTATGAATTATTTTTTTAGAAACATCAACCAATTCTTCATCACTATAATTATTACCTAAATAAGCAAAGATACCACACATTTTATTTTTTATTATACTGTATATTAATCACTATTATTTTAAGTCTATTTTAGAAAACATGGATAATTATATTTAATTAATAATTTATATATGGAATTTATCGAAATATCACTACCCATACCATTATTAATGTCCATATCAAACTTATTCTCCCCATTATTAAATACAATATCCAAATTAAAATATATTAAAAATAATGGAATAATTATAAAAAGCAATAATATTATTAATCCATATGCAATAACCATCCCTTTAAAATCATATTTTACATTAATATGTACTAACACAAAATATATATAAATGAATATTATCAATAAAAATGGTATCATCATATAAAATTTTGAATTAAAATTATTCTTTATATCATCGACAAATGAATAATCCTTTGAATCAATATAGCGCTTTAATCTGTCTAAAATATTCATATTTGTTCCAAATGATATTAATCCAATAAATATTAAAGGTGATAATATAAAAAATAATATAAGATATGAAAACCACGAACTATGTTTTATGTCGTAATTATCAAAATCAAAAATTTTTATAATAGTTGGTATTAAAAATGGCAATAAAAATAAAAGTGAATATCCAACTATGGTAAAATAATTGCTTGATACACTTCCTACCGGATTTTCGTCTATCTTCTTTATGCAATTTTCATTATTATACGGATTGTTATTTGGATTTATCTGTATTGAATTTGCATATATTGAATAAACCATATTTTCTAATGATTTTTTTAATAAAATGATTAATGCAATAACATATACAACCACAATCAATATATAAGATATGCTCTTTAATCCAATATATTTATATCCGTTTTTCATTAAAGTATCACATGATATCATACCAAAAGGTGAATTGTACGTTATACTATCAAAATAATATATTATGTCTTTGTTATCAATTCTTTGAAATCCAATGAAATATATAAATATTAAGGATATTAATACAATAAACCAATAAACAGGTATAAATGAAAAAGCGGATGAAGCAATAACTTTATAAAAACTATCTTTGTTTAATGAATAACTTATATCCCCAGATCCCTGCATTCTAGTCTTCTAATCTATATTTATATAAAAAATTTATTTTTATTGTTGCTGTTTAAATTTATAATAATATAAAGTACTTTACTATTATTATTTTATTTAAAATATTGTTAAAATATATGCGATTTTAAAAATAACAAAAAATTCATATTAAAAAACCAAATAAAAAATAAAAAGGAAGGGTTCGGGAAACGTAGTTTCCTGATTCTAGTATTTATCGAAAATTCCCATTACAACCAAAACAATAATCGCTATAAAATATCCAACCATCGTTATTACACCCGAAATACTACCTGATTTTGTCATATCAATAAATTCATGCATTCCTCCCAATTGTCCTATGATATCATTTGAAGATTTCGATGTTTCAATAATATTGCAAAATGTATTCATAAATATTCCCTTTAAAATATTCTTTATTAATGATTTTCCTATAATATGTGCTGAACCATATTTTCTTGAATAATCCTGAATTAATTCTTCTAAAGATTGCAAATTAAAATTTATATTCTCTACATCAACATATGGTATATTTTTATCTAAATCTCTTTTAATTTCCGGTATAAGTACAATATCGTTCGTATCAATAAATTTTTCTATTAATTTTATTGTTCCTTTAGACAATAGATTTGCACTATTGCTTAATAAATTTTTAAAATATTCGACCATTTCATCTGCATCTTCCGGTATATCTTTATTAATTGTTGTTAATGCAATAGCCTTTTCATAAAATGATTCGACCAAAAGTATCATAATCGGATACACTTTTGATTCAATCAATTTATTCTTAACCTGATCTATTCTAATATAAGAGTTCAGTTTATCTGCAATCATTTCAAACTTATCAGGAGAACAACATTCTATTATATCATCCCTACACAAATCTTGATAACCATCTTTCGCAGTACCATCAAAGAAAGGATCATTATTTTCAATTGAATCATTTAATTTATCAAGTCCTTTATTCAAGCTTTTATTAAATGCACCTTGTGTTGTTTTTTGGGAACATCCTAAATCAACTACTGTTGATAATACCACGTGAAAAACCGGTAAAACTAAATCCAATGCACGATGATATGATATAGTTGCACCTCCTAAAAATGGTATAAGATATAAAGGAAAATATTTAATTCTGTCATATGAATCTAATAAAAATTGCAATAAAGGATTTACAGTGATATTTAAAATATATACTTTTTTAAAGATATTTATGAAAAAGTTTATAACAATATTGCCAAATCTAAATCCAATATATAGCAGTGAATAGATAAAAGTTAGTATCATACCAGCAGTATATCCAGTATTTATTGGACTGCACATTCCTGATGGATTATCAGTTACAACATGTCCCTTTACTGTTACACACAATAATGTTAATGGAAATGTAATAATAATATATATCATAAGAATATAAATAATATATTTTATAAAAGAGAGTAAATATTGAATTCTACTATATAAAGTTTTTTTTCCCAAAACACATACTAAATATTTATTGATCGCACCAATACTATTATCTATTATTAAATGAATTAATGATGCGACACCGGGTATAAAACCACTTGGTAATATAAATAATGGTATTAATACTAAAATGAAAACTATCATAACAATATAAGGATATTTGGAAGCGAAAGAGAAGAAAGAATTTCCACCTCTTATCTTTTTATTAAGGGATAAAATACTATTCTCTTTTATCTTGTATTTTTCTAATGATAAATTGTGGTCTAAATATTTTCCATTATAATTAATGTTGTACTCTTCAATATCATCATTTAATTTATTATTATTATCATTATCATACATTTCTAAATAATCATTTATTACAGATTTTATTGATTGATATTTTTTTGTTTCAATCAAATCTTTATTATCTTCAAAATGAATAAATATTTTCATTATATCTATATATTTCACAAATATTTTTTTTTATATTATACTATATGAAACCTGAATTATCAAATAAATTAATGTTGCATAAGATTGCTCATAAAAATAAACAGATTAATATTGATATAGAACGCAATAAAAATCATATGTTTTTTAATTTTATGGTTTTTATCTTTTTTATATTATGTATATTGTTTTTGGCATTTAGATATTTAGAAAAAAAAAATAACATATCAGACGATAAAAAAAATATTGACAATTAATATAAATAAAAATGAGTTCATTAAGTGATCCTCAATTATATGTCGATAGTAGTCCTGGCTGGACTACTGCAAATGGTCCTAAGGAAATATCAGTTGATTTGAGTGCCGGTATTAATGAATATACCTTTTCTCGTCCTACTCCTAACAACAAATTTATTGTTTCAACTGGTTTAATTAAAAATAGTCATGGGGTCGAGATGGTTGGTGGAAAAAAGAAGAGATCATCATCAAAGTCTAAGAGCAAAAAGATTGTCAAAAAATCTTCTACTGCAAAACCCAAGTCGAAAACTGTTAAGAGATCTTCTACTGCAAAGCCCAAATCAAAGACTGTTAAGAGAAGTGTCAAGAAAACGGTTAAAAGATCTTCTACTGCAAAGCCTAAATCTAAGACTGTTAAAAGAAGTGTTAAGAAAACCGTTAAGAGATCTTCTACTGCAAAGCCTAAATCTAAGACTGTTAAAAGAAGTGTCAAGAAAACCGGATCATCTACTAAATCCAAAAGATCAACTGCTAAAAAGATAGTTAATAAAATCTCTTCATCTTTAAAAAAAGTTACCAATAAAATCTCATCAACTATCAAGAAGATTGTCAAGAAATAAATATTAGATAAAATACCAGATAAAAAATAAAATGCCAAAATAATTAAAAATAAAATATTATAATATAATTTTATTATAAATTATATTATAGAATAATATGGAATACGAAAATAACGTTAATATTAAAAAGATGTATAAATATCAATTAGAAGATTTAGATGGAGCCGAATATGAAAAATATCTTAAATACTTAAATTTCTTCTATGCAAAACCACATTCGAAAGATAAATGTAATCGTGAATATATCAATGACAAATATGTATTAATTGATAAATCAAAACCAAATAAGAAAATCATTATTACGCCAGCACAATTCATTAATATTCAATCCCTTTATATTCAATTAAAGAAAAGATGTGATGAGATTCTATTTAAGATAACAAATATAATTGAAACCAAAAATGAGATAACAGAAGCTAATCATCGTGAATTTGATATTTTAAAAAAGGAGTATATTTCTGCAAAGGAGAAATTAAAGGATATTGAATTGATAAATGATGAGCATTACAAAAAGATTGAAGAGTTATTTGCAAAGAAAATTGATTTATTAAATGATATGGCTAAATACTATCAAAAGAGAGAAGAATCTTATTCTAAAATAGACGTATCTATAATGGAACCTCTTAAAAGAAAATTGATATATATGTATAAGGTTAATAATAAAAAGATTCCTCAATTAGCAATCATCAATAAAGTTGCCAAAGAAAACAATGTTCCTTCCGCGGAGATAGAAAAATGGTTTGATTGGATTGAATCAGTCCATCAATATATGGTTGCTAAATTTGAAATAAATAAATTAGATAATACTATTGATAAAATGGAGGATGATTATGATTTAAATACAAAATACATGATTATAAAAAAACCGATTATTGAAGAATAATTTTACATATATTTAAAAAAACCAAATAGACAATAAAAATAAAATAAATAAAATAAAATATGTTTATCTATAGTATAAAATAAATGTTTAAATTTACAGATTACATTCATGTTCCATCTTTCTTTATAGCACTTGCCATTGGATTATTCTTTACATACATATTTGCACAACCCAAAAAAATAATTATAAAATGGCCAACCCCTGAAAATGCCGGTAAAATAATATATAAAGATAACGCAGAATCTTGTTATAAATATAAAGCAAATGAAGTTCCCTGTCCTGCAGATGAAACGCAAATTGTAGATAATTCAGCACAATATTTAGAATAAAAATATTTATTATAAATATAAAGAGAATTAATGAATAAAATTTTCAAAAATGAATATATAAGGATTATTTTGGGATTATTATGGGGATTTGGACTTGCATGTATTTTTAGAAGTGCATGTAATGGAAGGAAATGCATAGTATATAAAGCACCTAAACCTAGTGAAGTTATTAATAAAATTTATAGTTTTGATGATAAGTGTTATAAATATAAGACTGAAACAACATCATGTGATGAGGATGCCATTGAGAATATGACATCCAACAAGTGATACAAACGCGTAAAATAAAATTAATTAATTTCATAGAAAATAATATAAATATATAATGGATGATAGAAGTACACCTATCGAAAGTCTCAATAATAACAGTGCAGATGACTCAGAAGTTGTTAATAATATATTAAGTAAATATAATAATTTAGAAAGCAGTGATTCTAATATTGAACATATGGAAAATAAATTCGAAAACAGAAATTTAAGTCAAGAGATTTATAATCTTAATAGTAATAATGTTGCATATGAACAACATTATAAGAAAGAATTGGACAGAACAAAGAGAATGCAAAATGACGATGATGACGATGTCGAAGATTATCAGGATGAGTATGAAGATGAGTATGAGATTATCGAGGTTCCTTTATGGAGACGTGTATTAAATGAAATTCGCATTCCACTTTTCATATTTATTTTTATTGTTATCTTTTCCAATTGCGGTTTTGATAAAATGTTGATTAAAAAACTTCCCATTTTTGGTAATCCTTACAATGAATGCAATACATATGGCTTTTTATTTAAAGCATGTTTAATCTCTATTTTGAGTTATTTGTTGATAAAGTTTGTTCGCATCTAATTAGGGAACCTACGGTTCCCCTAAAAACCCCTCCCTTTTTTTTTAAGGTGTGTTGTTAGGAATATACTGTTTCTTTAAAACCTTTTTATTTTTAAAATTTACCATTAAAAATAATGGTAAATTATATAAAATTTTAAAAATAACTTTCCATATAAAACAATAAATTTTTTTTATATCATCTAAAAAAAATATTAGTAAATATTAGTAAAATGAATAAAAAATACAGTATAAAGAATTTAGAAAATTTTAACATAACATTTAAGAAGAATGAGTCTCGTGTATTATTAGGTCTAGTTGTTGTCCTTCTCATCATATTGCTTTTTAGAAAAGTTATTGGTTCAATTATTGAGAAAAGTATCCTATTTCTAATATTATTTTTGCTCTTTCTTGTTATTTCAAAGAATCTTGTTGTAAGTTTAGTTGCATCAGTAATTATATTTTTACTCATTAATGTAACAATACAATATAGGGATGCTATTGAAAACTTCGAAGATTTAGATAAATCATTACTTGAAGTCGATAAAAAAGATGATAAAGCATCTGTTGGATCTTCTGCATCTGTTGGATCTTCTGCATCTGCTGGATCTTCTAAAACAGATCCTGACAAAATGAATGAATCAATCAAAGGAATTCAAGAATTATTGAAAAAAGTAAATGGTGGAATCCAGTTAAAAGAGGATGATTTGAAAGAGACAGGTAATTTAAATATTGATGTCTCTAAGTACAGTGATGACAATAAATTTAATCCTCTTAAACAAGCTCAAAAAGAGGCATTTGAGTTAATCGACACTGTAAATGCTTTAAAAGATACAATTAATACATTATCACCTGTTTTATCACAAGGCAAGGAATTAATGAATATTTTTCAAACTCTTAAATTTTAATGTGAACTCAGTATAACTTTGACATTTCCGTATCATTAATTGAATAATACACATTTTTTAAACCATGCTTATCAACACACGTCCTAATTATTGACATACATCTATTGCATGGTTTCGAAAACATGAATAAATCGTCTCTTGTGGAGACACATGCTCTAACAATATATAACTTTGCACCATTTAATTTTTTGGGATCAACTTTTTTTAATGCAACTTCTTCAGCATGTTTCGATATTTTTACGTGATTGTATTTATCATATACTTTAATTTTATCTTTTGGAACAAAAAAGATTCTATTATATCCTGACGATATAACATTTCCTTTTTTATCTACTATAATGCATCCGTGACTATTTACCATATTACTCTTTTTCGATATGTCATGTGCATGCATTAAATAGTCATAATCTGTTTTATGTATCATCTTTCATATATATTTTTTAATTTTTATTTTTTTAAGTATATTTTTTTTATTATTCATATATATAAGATGAATAATAAAAATATAATATTGGTATTTTTTTTACTTATTGTTCCTTTAGTTTTACTTGTTGTTTGTTATAGAAATTATGTTAACAATTATTGCAACAATAATATCAAATGTTTAAAGGAAAGATTAGAAAATAATTTAACAGAATTAAAAAATAAGTATTCATATGATGTTAATAATAATGGAAACGAACCTGTTGTCGAGGGTTTTATTGATGGAATTAGCAATTGGTTCAGTAATAGCAACAATGCAACTCCATTGCCACCCGTCTCTTCATTCGCATTAAATACACCAACTGCATACAGTAATGTTCCGTTGATTTCAACGACATTTCCCCCAAAAGATTTGGGGCCAAACAAAGATAATGAATTTAAAGATGCTGACAATAAAGAATTATTAAATAGTTTGGAAAAACGTCCAAATAACATTGTTCCTTTAAATACAGTCGTGAAACCTTCAAACAATAATAATAATGCAATTCATTTAAATCCAATTATTAAACCACCAATTGATATAAATATAAAAGAGACAATGGATAATAGTTCACCTTCTGCGCCAACGCAAACTCCCGCTCCCGTTAATCCTCCTCCACCGCCAAATAGTTTAAGCAAATTTGCTCAACAAAGACAAAATGAGAATAGCGAAAAGATTGAATTAAAATCTTTATTAAAGAAATGTCAATTCCATCATGACAAATGTCCTGATAAGCACACTCCTCTTGGCAATTTTTCAATAGAAGGAATTGGAAGTCATTCGATTTTGAATTGTGGAAATGTTAAAGATACTAAGCCTGTTAAAGCTATTGCAATTGTTAAAAATAATTCTTTATATGATATTCATATTATTGATCATGGTCATGGCTTTGATAAGAATAAACCGCCTAATGTAACGATTGAGGGTGGTAAAGGAAATGGTGCTACGGCCGAAGCAGTTGTTGATGACGATGGTCATGTTAAAATTATTAAGATAATTCATCCCGGTTATAATTATAGTGAAACACCTAATGTTATAGTCGATCCGCCTCTTATGAATAGTTCATGCCATTTATGTTGTGATTTCAATTAGTATTAGGGAACCTACGGTTCGCGAGCGTTAGCGAAGCTTGCGCTTTGCTAAAAGCGCATCCCCTGATTAGTTTTCTAACAAAAACTAAAGCTTCGCCTAAAGGCTCGCGACAACCCCTCCCTTTTCTTTTTAATGTATATTTTTAATGTGTTTCTATATTTTATTTAATGTGTGTTTTTAATATTTTATTTAATGTTAAATTACCATAATCAAATAAAATAAAATATTAATTAATAATATAAGAATATAATGGTAAAAACTGTATGTTTTGACAAAAATTTATTTATATCTATAATGGTCATTATTATTTTATTATTAGGAATTATTATTTATAACTTTAATGTTAATAATACAAGTAATCTTACAAATATACTTTCTGCTAAAGGAATTGAAAATAATCTAAAAAAAATATCTGACAATCTAGAAAATTATCAAAATACTCCCGAACTAATTACAACAACTGTCAATTATCCAAATGCCGTTATTAATAGAGATCCAAAGAGTTTAAATGCACTTGATAGAGTATATAATCCTCTTCGATATCCTTATAAAAGCGATTATTTTTACGACCAAAGTTGGTATCCTAATCTTCAACTTCCTTTTCAGGTTGTTGGAGGAGGATATCGAAACACACCAACACTAGGGGGCACGCAGGTTCCCATCATGAATCCAATGGTTCCAATTGATATATCAAACAATAATATTGCTCCTGTAAATATTTCAACGCGGGGGCCTCTTGGTCAACCCCAACAAATGGGTGTTTTATATAAAGTTAACGGTAATGATAACGATATTTTACCTTTATATGGGCGCAAAAGATATCCAAATGATAGTAAATATGATTATTATACGACAGCAGGACAATTTGGAAGCAAAATACCTGTTATAACGAAAAATAGAAATGATGAATTAGGTAACAATGATGTTGTTTTTATAAAGGGAAATTCTAGCCCATACCGTGTAACAATATATGAAAGTGATTTTCCCTCCTATATTCCGTATCTCTAATCATCTTCACATAATATTTTAGAATATAATGGAAAAATATAATGAAATGGATTAGTGTCTGTTTTTGGGTCAATTGGCTCTAAAATACCCACACATTCACCCAATAAATGCCCAAATCCAAATATAATAACATAAATAAATCCTCCAACAATTAAAATTGGATAAGTGGCTATACATATAACGACTTTACCAAATATTTTAAGTCCTTTAATTAATGATACCATTTACAGAAATGATTTTTGTTTGTTGTTTATGTAATATTTTATATTATATATTATATATTATATATTTTATATTTTATAATAAAATAAGCATCAATTTTTTATTTATCAAATTGTTTAATCTGGATTCTCCATTTGCAATCAGAAACATAATTATCATCATGTTCGTCATAATCAATATCATAATAGGAATCACCCAAAATATCACATAAATTAACTAATTGTGCCCATGTTTTTATATTTTCAACAGCCCATTCTTCAAATTCTTTACTGTCGTCAACATTATCA
>JACCDX010954018.1_pt1 | contig 14116 bp, 20 predicted proteins | sample 7449681 | NCBI WGS metagenome assembly JACCDX01 (sample SAMN15323450, study PRJNA562643) | freshwater metagenome | isolation source: river surface water | place: USA:Blue River Watershed | collected 2017-08-18
GCTCGGATCGGTGCGATCCGTCAAGCATCTCCGAGCAAATCGGGACGGTCTGCTGACTGGCACACGGTCTGGGTTGGCTGGCCTGAGGTTCTGGGTTCGCTGGCAGTGAAAGGAAACAGGCGCACGCGTACGCTCGCGCGAATGTAACGCGCACACCCACGCGCGTACACACGCGTACACGCACACACGCGGGCGCACACGCACATGTACACGCGCACACGCGCGAGGACTAAATATAAAATAGTGAGCCGCAATATATACCTAACTCTGCCCGCAATGTCTCTTTTTTTTAAATACAGCCTTTAGACGACGCCCCGGGCGAGAAGGGTATGGGTATCTTGCTGGGAAATTGGGGTGAAACTTTCGAGTGTCAGTATACAGACAGCCGCCCTGTAAAAAAAAACCGCCCGCGTGGGGCGACGCGTCAAACTTTTTCACTCTCAGTTATAAAATCTTTTAAATATGTGACGTAATCTCGTAGTAGTTGAGCCAAAATTAAATGTTTTACGTTATTTGACTCAAAATAAAGCTTATTGTGCTGGTCTACGGCGTTTAACGCTGCTTTAATTAGTGGGTTCCACGGTTCCCGCGTGGGTGTATTCCACTCCCGAGCCACTTTTGGGAGAGCTAAGTACTTAAATATGCTAACTCTCCTCCTCAGTCTCGGTTAAAATTGTTTCGAGAGGTGTTATCTGCGTGACAGACATACAATCTGACCGATTTAATCGTGCTGAACGCTACGGTAAGCTCCGTGAGTGGGCAGAACGCCTCAAAGCTTTTGAGGGTGTTCCTGAGATGTACAGGGATATTCCTTCTTATCCTGAGTCTTTAAAAGCAGAGTACGCTAATATTGACCCCTACAGCGCAGATGCTGACCCGAAAACAGCGTTTTTAGAGAAACATATAGATTACTTAGATTCTGTACGACAGAAAATTCAGAGAACTGATCCAGGGTACCTTAAACTTCAAGAACTTATCTCTAGAGAGTACGAAAACTACCCTGGAGGAGCTTTCTCGGTCGGATTAGATCCTAGTCGAGAGTTATCTCTTTTTTCGGAACTTACACCCGGCAACATCAGAACTTTTCGTCAGGGCTTAATGGGACCCGCCCATGAGATTTTTGGGCATCTTCGTCCCTATTTGCTGGGTATCCAGCCCGCTAGAGACCTTGTTACAGTTCCGGGCCTGCGTGGGGCATATAAACCCAATATCGCTTCTCCGACAAACGAAGCGTTGGCTCAGAGTATCAACAGCAGCTTGATTCGTTACATGGGTAGGGACCCTGAGAATCTTGGATCTGAGCAAGCTGAACGCGCACGCACAACTCGTTTTCCGTACCACAGCACGGCTGACGTTGGAACTCGTCGTAATCCGCTCCTTTCTAATCCGACTCAAGTTGCAGATATCGGTGCAGCTGCTGACGCGTTCACAAATTTACCGCGCGAAGCTGGCGATATTTATACGTTCCCTGCCCAACATCTACAGACATATATTTCAAACCCTTCTCCTGAGTTCACAGCAAGTAATCCTAAATTTGCTTCTTTAGTACAAAATTTACGACGTTCAAATTATTTAAGTGATTTAGATTTTGTAAATCCTTTAAATGTTCCCGAAGCTGCTCGTTCATCTATAGCGCGTAGTTTACTAGAGAAATATGTAAACCCCTCCCTTCGCAATCTTCGTGAAGGGATGCGTATTTCTACTCCGGGGTGGGAAGAGTTAACCGATTCTCCGCTTGCAATTACTCAGGGTGTTAATCCTATCGATGAAAGCGGAAACCTCCTCGCTACTAAACTGACTGACTTATCTGAATTTGATCCTGATAAACAGTACTCTTCTACGGGTTTAATGATCTTTGGCAAAGATCCAATTACATCTGCTGTTCAGGGTGCTGCTGAAGGGATTAAGAGTAACCCACGTGGTGCTCTCGGGGGAGCAGCGTTAACTTTGCTCAACGACGAAGTGGCAAAGGCTCTAGCTCGGAATGACTATAAAACGGCTGGGGTCGAGGCAGCTAAAGATGTTCTTGGCGGAGCTGCTGTTGAAGCAGGTTTAAAAAATGTAGCCGCTCCTTTACTCCGACAAGCTGCTCCGGGTGTAGCTGCTCGCGTTCTTCCTGCTGCTGCGACCGCAGTTCGTTACGGGGCACCAGCTGCTGTGGGCGCTGGTTTATTTTCTCAAGGTCGGACAGGATCAGCTCTGGATGTTCTGACTAATAAAGCAGCTGAGGTTGTACCGGGACTGAAGCCGAACCCTTCTACTGACGTTGGACGACGCACCGGAAAGGCTATTTCGAACGAAGCCCGTTACTTCCTTAACTCAATCCTGCAGAATCGTGTCCCTTATTTAAAGGGCAAGCTTTTTTAGTACACTAAGGACAGAGGAGTCTTAACTGTGACTAACGATTTAGCCAGGCAGTTTCTCGATCGAGCTGTCGCTCAGCAGATGATCGCTGGCGTAACTGGGGACGGTGATGTCACATATCCCCTTGATCAAGATCAATTTCGGGATTTAGTTGAGCGTCGCATGGATCAGCGGCGTATGCAGCAGCTTTTAAAAGAAGCACCCGGCGGTAGTTTTATTGAGCTGCTTCGCCAGCGTGGCTTGATTCGTGGCGTTTAATAAACTCTTCCTTAACCAAACACCAATCGATAGTAGATTGATGTCACACGGAGGATCGTAGTGAATGTCGAAGCTCGCATTGTTGCTCAGCTGGACAAACTGATTAAGTTAAATAGCGGAAAAGACCCTACGACTGTTGCCAAGTTTCAAGCAGACGTTAATCGACATCGGTTGAGTACATACATGAGCTGGGATAAAAATGGAGAACTTGATATCCACTGAGGTGGATCCTTTGGATATGTTGTTTAGGGCTCGTTGGAATATCCCTAAAGCAGCTAAAGCTTTGGATATATCTGACGATGAGTGTAAGGAGTTGTTTCGTTCATACTGTAGCGAACGACTTCAAAATAAGTCGTAGATGAGACCAGCGGCTCGTTTTTCAAATTCGAGCCTCCACGATTTTTTCCAGCTGCGCCAGAAATCCATACATTCTCTGCGTACCGATTCGACTTGATTGGAGTCGATCAACGCTCGGACTTGTTTGGCCGCCTCTTCCCACGTGTCAGCCACGACAAACGGTAAGTCTGACCCTGGGAAGATCCCGTGCCAATAGCTCGGCACGATCTGCAGGTGTGGCGTGTTACGCATTACGACAGGAATTGCTCCGCATTCCAGAGCTTCGTAAATCCTGAACGAGTCATTGCTCGCCCCACCGGCTGGTGCAAGTACGAAGATGCTGTCGTTCAGGGTCTGAGCGTACTTTCGTGTCGTTAAATATTCCGGGTCATCGAACTTTTCGACAAGATATGTGAAGTTTGGTTTGAATTGTGAGAAAACTTCGAGGGCATGTTGCCGGTCTGCCTTCAGTGAACCAGTGAAGCTCCACAGAAACTCACGGTTCGATGCGGTTCGGCGTGGGTTTGCATACCTCTCGAACTCGTTTTTGTAGCCGAGACCAAAATGGAATACTTTAAAGTTGTGATAACATCCCGGGTGTACATAGTTTCGAGCCAGGAATACACACTCTGGGTTATTTAAAAACGCCAACGAGGAGTCAAGACACTCGTCAGACAGCAGGATGACACCGTATTTGAGTTTGGCTTGCTGTAACCGGCGAATGTAAAAGTAAGATTCCGTCGTGTTGGTTACAACAATGCACTTTTCTAGGAGCGGGATGTCGTCTTCAGGGGTCAGGTAGTGGAATTTGCAGTCAAGGTGACTGAGCATATGCTCAATCCAGGATTTCCCCCATTTATGGATACCTGATCCCGTGCAAATTACGTTAAATCTGGTCATTTTTTGATGGTCCAGAGCTGATTGAAGCAGCAGAAGCCGTTTTCGACGTCCATGAAGCTCGCCACGCAGGCGTCGACGCCCGATTTGACGCTTTCCCAGGCGTAATCGTCGATGATTACGGCGCCACCGGGTTTGACGTAGGGGTAGAACAAGGTTAGATCGCGCATCACAGCCACGGTTTCGTGGGATCCATCGATGTACAGGATGTCGATGCCTTTTTCAATGTCTGCCAGCAGGTCTGGGAACAGGTTCCAGCTGAGACCCTTGCGAATGTCGACTTTGCCGGGTTGTTTGCTGCGGGCGACGTTGGTTCGAGCGATCTGCTCGATACGGTTGAGGGTCGGGTATTGGGTAGGACTGGCAACATGTTCGTCCGAGCCGGTGAAAGGATCAATCGTGATCAAGCGGCTTTCGGGGTGTTCTAGGAAGTTATCGGACCACCAAACTGTGGAGGCGCCTTCATAGATACCGATCTCAAGGATGAGTCGCTTAGAATCAGGTTTGAAATTTAGTTTTTGCGCTCGTGGCTCGGATTGGAGCGCTTCGTAACTCCGAGTAAGGTTTGTGTACCAGTCGTGTGTAATCTCATATTTCTCATCAAGCAAGACGGTCATGTGTCAGTTCGTTGCTAGCAATATAATAATGCAAAGTCTGTGGGCGCAGCAATAAAGCCCATTACCGGGGGGCGCCGCATAGTGTGCTACCATACGCATGGATCACACCCAAATCACATGAACACCCAAATCCGCATCGACACCCGGGGACTCCCAGTAGCTGCCGCTGTGTGGAGAGCCCCTAATATCATCGGAGCCTCGGTCGTGGCAGCTCTCGTCGGGTCGACGTTTTTGATCGCGTTCGGGATGGGTACTGCGTTCCTGAAGCAGAACAGCCCGGTTTTTAATGAAAACGCAAAGTTAGAGCGTCAGTACTACGAAAAGTGCATACTAAACTTCGTTAACCAAGGCGTTCGGTCCGACAACAGCCGAGCTCACCTGACTTGCACTGTGGAAGCTGATGCCTACCGAGCTCGCCTTGACTCCAGAGGCAACTGAACTGGATGCGTGTACCTCGGTCGAGCAGCTCGAATACGACTGTGTTCGGGTCTCCTCGATCTGGGGTGACGTTTGTTTTGTCAGCTCGTGGCATCTAGTTCACGAAAAGCGACTGTACTTTTGGCGTAAGCACCGAAGTGCCTGTATACTGGCACCGTCGCCCGAGTGACCCAGCGGAACGAGGTACTCCACTTAAAATGGAGCAGTCGGCGGTTCGAATCCGCCCTCGGGTATTTTTAAATTCTTATGGCTGACATCACCCTTTGCTCAAATTCGCAGGGCTGTCCGCAGCGTTTAAGTTGCGTCAGAGTTTCTGCAGAGCCTTCGCGTTGGCAAAGTTATGCCAACTTCTTCGATCCCACATCAGATCAAGATTGCAGCTACTTCGTCGAGAATGAGTGCGACAAAACTGTCTGAACGCGAACTCTTGATTGCGTGCGTAGATGCCTTCTGGTCTGATGAATTTAAAGACGAGACTCTCTCGTCTCTTCATAGAATGCGGGCAGTCTTTTCCGTCTTAGACGCGAACAACTGCCTGAAAACCATGTCCTCTCGTCGGCCTAATATGAAATTCCAGATCGGTGATCGCGTCGGCAAACGGAAACCCAGCGCCAATCTAGGTGGACCCAATCGAACTGGCGTTATCGTTGATTATGGTGAAAGTAAAACAAAGACAGGGACTCGTAAACCTTTTTATATCGTTAAAACGGATGCAACAGGTAGGTTAGAGGAGTGGGCTCCAGGTACTGTATACTTGTGCTCAGACTCCACGGCAGACCGCGTGGCTTTTGTGTGATATGGACCTTAAGTGGGACGCCCGCTTCCTTGACCTCGCCAAGCACATTTCCGGCTGGTCAAAAGATCCCAGTACTAAGGTAGGAGCTGTAGCCGTTAAAGACCGGCGTATTCTGGCGACAGGGTACAACGGTTTCCCGCGCGGGGTAGCCGATCTTCCGGGCCGTCTGGAGAACAGAAATGAAAAGTATTTACGTACTGTTCATGCTGAGGCTAACGCTGTGGCGCAGGCAGCCAAGAATGCGATATCTCTTTCTGGTGCTGATATTTATGTTTGGCCTTTTATACCCTGTAGCAGCTGCTGCACCCTTTTAATCCAGGCCGGTATTCGTCGCGTCATCGTTCCGGACACCACAATCCCAGATCGTTGGGAGGAAAGTTTTAATATGTCTCAAGCGATGTTCTCTGAAGCAGGGATTGATTTAATCATTATTGACGTTTGAGAGCAACGTACATGTTATCGAAGGGTTTAATCTCTACGATGTCATATCCGTTTTGATTCAGGTATCCGAAGAGTTCTTTTTTCTGGTCTGTAAACCAAGCGTCGTTATTCGCTTCGAAGATGATTGGAGGTTTATTGCTGCGTTCGATTGTGTTCCGCGCTCCCTCTAAGGCTTTTAGTTCGTTTCCTTCGATGTCGAGTTTTATGAGACCGACGTTCTCGATGTGGAAGCTGTCGATCGTTGCAGTTTTTACTTTCTCCGTAGCAAGGACCGTAGCGTGGGGTTGGCAGATAGTTGACCCGCCGCCATCCTTGGATACGATTGACAAAGTTGTTATCTGATTCGCTTTGGCTGGGCTCGTAATGGCTACGTTGTACGGACGTACATTTTCTTTCTCGTTCAGAAAGACGTTTCCGCAGAGCTGGAAGTATGTCCGTTTCTGGGCTTCGAAGGAGTGTACTTCTTTAAAACTGTCTGAGAGCAGGACGGAGTAAACGCCCATGTGGGCTCCTCCGTCGATGAACGTCTTGCTTTTATCGCAGAACTGTCCTTTTGCCCAGTTGATAATCGCAGCCTCGGGTACGCCCACGCTGTGCATTTGGCACTGAGCGGATTCGTCTCGGTGCATCAGAAAAGTCAGACCTTGCACTGCAGTAATCTGATCTAACTCTGGGTTCCAGACGCAGACGGACATTAGGCTTTAGACGGTGTTAACATACTAGCAGCTTAAGTTCATTATGACTATACCGGTTTTAGGCACTGCGGTAGTTAACGCGCCTCATTGGGTATACAGACTCTTTTATAGCATAGATTATCCTGTAGATACTTTTGTAGTTTTTAATAACAACGGACGCAATCAAATAACTGAAGAGCTCGATCTCTTGTCAAAACTGCCTCATAAGTACGTAAAAAATGTAGTTGTGTGTCACATGCCCGCCAATATCGGGTGTTCTGGAGCGTGGAATTTAATAATTAAATGCTTTATGAACGCGCCGTACTGGATCATCACAAATCATGATCTCATGTATACACCCGGGTTCTTGAAGACGATGGTGTCACACGCGGAAGACTCCGATACAGGTATTGTGCACGGGGAGAACGGGAGTTGGGATATCTTTCTTCTGAAGGATTGGGTTGTGCAACAATATGGTTTATTTGATGAGAACTTATATCCTGCTTACTGTGAAGATATGGATTATGGAATGCGTTTCAAGCATAAGGAGTTGAAACGTCATATGTCTGTTGGCGTTCCTTACTTCCACGGTGAGACCTGTGGGGACTACGCCGACGGTTCTCAGACGTGGCGCAGTGAACCTGCGCTAGCTGAAAAAATCCACATTGCGCACGAGATGAACAAGCACTACCTGCACGCCAAGTGGAGCCCAGCGTGGCAAGCCCACATCGAGGGCGACGTGTATCCACATCCTTTTAATAACGAAGCGCTTCCAGTAAGTCTTACGACTTACAATCTTGAATTTGTTAGAGCTAAAAATTTAGGTTTCTAGTTATGGATTTTCCTTGTACTAGCTGCGGACTATGTTGCGGGAAAATACGAGAAATTCAGGATAACATAAATAACTATAAAGATCTTCCAGTTATGTACGAAGCTATAGAAGCTTTTCCTTACGGTACAGATACTAACGGTGCCTGTGTAAAGTTACAGAAAGGCTTGTGTAGTGTGTATGAGGATAGACCTTTATTATGTAATATTAAAAAACTTGGTGAGGAATCTAGATACGACTTAGAGGCGTGGTTCCAATTAAACGCTATTAGTTGCAACACTCTTATTTCGGATTCAGATTTGGACGAATCTTATTTAGTCAAGATATAGTTAAGATACTGATACTTGAGGCAGCGCGATGCCTTTCTACTCTTCTTACCCTACTGAAGGGCGGTTAGTCAATAATTTGCGTTCTGTTTTGGACGACAAAGCTATTACGTCTTTTAAATTCAGCAAAATATCAGATCTTTCGCCAACTACCACGCGGAAGATCTACTCGGACAAGTTTTATATCCCTTCGCCTGAAGTTCTAGAACGCATCTGTTTAGTTTTAAACGTCCAGCCTGGCGATATTCTCCGGATTGCGTCTAAGATGGAGGCATCAGAGGCGGTGTGTTCAGGTGTTTAGCCCCCAGGATTATGAATTCGCGTCCCGTGTTTTAGGTCTTCCTTGCCCTAAGACTCCGGCCGAGATGGCGGTTGCGGCTCCTATGACCGCTGCCGTTCTTCGTAATTTCCATCGGGTTGCGCCCCCGATGCCTGGCATGGAAGGCGACGGAATCATGACCTCGCCTACGCGGTCTCTAAACGGTTATCCGAGTACTTCTCAGCCTGAAGCGCGTGGACAGCTGATGCACCGCCTGCAGGCTACCGCTTCTTCCCCGTCGGATCAGGCAGAGCTTCAAGAATTGGTCGGGATGCTGTTCCAGGATCCTGGTTTGATGGAGATGTTCCTGGACTTCATTCAGAATCTTCGCGATGACGGTCTGGACGGTGCCGAGTATTTAAGTCGCCAGCGGCCTCTTGAATACGATTTGCCAAATTATGGCGGACAGTATTCCGTACTGAATGCTCCTTCGAGCAACTCCATTCCTGCCTCCTTGGCGTACCAGGAACTAGGCTGATATGAACACCCGCGAGCAGCAACTCAGGGAGCTTGATGTTCGAAAGGATGCTCCTGATCTGAACCCTTCTTCGTTCTTAAGTTTATACATCAAGTCTAATTTTCCTCAAACTGCTGCATTGCCTTCAAAGAATCAATTAAGCCTAGGGATTATCCCCCTAGGTGAGACTGAAGGTGTAAAATCAAGTATGAAGATCCCTTCCGGGACTTCTTACGATAATCCCGCTGGAAGTTAATGGCTGCTCCTGTTGCTGCTACTGCCGGGCAGTTCTTAATGAGCTTGCTTTCAGATATCGTTGCTAATAAAGTCGCCGGCACCGCTTCGGCTGCCGCAGCACCGTCCCAATATGACGTGGCTGAGTCGTCGGTCAGCAAGCCTTATTTTCAGGGAGCGGCCCCTGAGCTTGCGTACTCTCAGTATTACGCTAATGAGCAATTTAAACGTAATCTTTTAAATAGTCTTGGGTTCAATCTACCGGACTTAGCTAGCCCAGATGAATTCATGGGCGGCGTAGAGCAGCGTTTGGAGAGGCAAGCTCAGAGTCTTAATGAGCGCCAGATGCAAATGGAGCAACTTAAAAAGCAATATGAGTATCTGAACGAACTTGCTCGCGGTAAAGCAGCTATTGAGCAGCAAGAAGTTCGTTCTCTTGGCGATGTCCAACGTGAGCGAGTAGGTTCCTCCTACGATTTTGCTCAAAATGTTCTTGATTCAGCGATTAAGAACGTGCTAGCGCAGGATAGACTGGATAGCAGCAACGTCCTGCAATCTATTGCTGGACCCACCTAAGGAGTTGCTCAAGCGTGGACGCTTACGATCTCTTAAATCAAGCAATCTCGGTAATTCCTGGATTTTCTTCTCCTCGTTATCAGGGGGGATCCGTCAATCGTGATGTTGCTCAAACTGGCTACATTCCACCGGGTCAGTTAGCTTACACAAATGGTAAGCCTGTTTACTTCGTAGACAGCTATTACGGTTATCAAAGTCCTGAGGGTTTCAAGAAAGCTACAGGAAAGTATCCCAAGGGCTACACTCCTTCTGCGCAGGCCGCTGTTGAGATGCCGTCGGTAGATCAACCTGAAGCACAACGCCCCGACTCTGGTGATACGGGAGCTTCGGATCAGCCGGCAGCAGAAGCCGAAAGTCCTACTCCGGGTGCCTCCGCTCCGAGTACAGGACCTTCTTTAGAGGGCGAAGGAGCTAAGCAAGAACAAGAACCTATTACTGCTGAGATCTTAGAGCGTATTGATCGCTACTCAGATCCAGCATATCAAGAAGAATTAAGCCGGATTAAGACCCGTAACTTAATTGAAGCTTCTACGGTGCTGAGTGCCTTGCGTGCCCCACGCGAGCGACAGAAGCAAGCGGCAGAAATTGAGCGCAGGAATATCGAAGCGTGGCAGGCAATTAAAACAGCTCAGATCGAGGCTAACGCTCGTCAACAGATGGCTCTGGGTCTTGCTACTGTGTCAGCAATGACTCCGAATCTATCTAACTTCGCCGAGATTTATAAAGCATCTACGGCTCCTTTTAATATCCGCCCCCGAGGATAACTATGCCGATTCCGTTTGCTGCTGCAGCTTCTATGCCTCTCCTCGCAGGAGGCGGTGGCCTTGCTGCGGGAGCAACCGCTGCAGGTGGAGCTGGTTTACTCGCCGGAACTGGTGGAACTCTTTTAGGTATCGGGTCTGCTCTCGGTGGACTCGGATCTTTAACGAGTGCCTTTACTGGTGGCGGAGGAGGTCAAGCAGATTTCTCTTCTCTTTATGCTCAGTTAATACCCGGTCAAGTTAAAGCTACTTTGGCTGGTCAAGAACTCGCCGCCATGACCGGTGCATATACGGGTCTTCTTGGGAACCGTGCCAATGTTGCTCTAGAAAGCGCACTAGGTCAATTTGATGTTGCCAAACAGAAGGACTTGACAGCAGCTGGTCTCCAGACCGGTATTGCTTCTCAACTTGCTAGCAGTGCTATCGGGCTAGGCGAAGCTGCCGGTAAAGCCAAGCTCGCAACTGAGATGCTTGGTCCTGAAACCGCTTCTGCATTAGCTAAGCAATTCGGTACCACGGCTGGTGCGCTGCAGCAAACTGGATTACAAGGGGAGACTCAGCTGCTTCTGCCTACTGCAACGGCAGCAGCTCAGACCGGTTTAGAAGCCGCTAAAACTCGTAACCAGCAAATGCTAGCGACAACTCAGACTAACTTGAATATTGCTAAAGCTCAAGAAGATACACGTAATGCCCTCGCTCTGCAGCGTGGTCAGGTCGAAGGCCAGTTGGCATTGAAGCGGTTCGGTGCTGGGATGGCAATGGCTGGCCAGCGGGCATTCGCATGATCAAATCAACAATCGGAGATTCCACCACGGTCGCCTCGTGGCTGTCTTCGCTCGATAAGGCTCAAAAAGACGCGTTTGTATATTATGCAAAAAACGCTACATCCGATATTGAAGCTTATCTTTATGCTCGGTTCTTGAGTCCTGCCTACGCTGGTAGTATCTCAGATCTTACGGCCTGGATCCAGGAAAAATATCCCAAAGAGGATCTCCGAAAAGTCTTGCTACGCGAGATCGACGATCTTCAACTGGATATCCGTAATGTGCGGGATATGACCCAAAATCAAATGTTGGATCATGCTACCGCAGCCACTAAAATATCAGCGCTGCAGAAAGAGCTTCGCAGCCACATTCAAGCGGTACGGGCTATTTCCGACGGTCTTGATCGCCGTGGTCTATTACTCGCTGGCGCTGATCGTTGTCTGCGGGAACTTGTTCAGACGTTCGACGGGCAACCAGGCGTCCAAGCTTTATTAGAGGACGCCTCGTTGCTTGTCTGGACAACTATGGAAAACGAAGAAAAGTCTTAATTGACTTTCTTCAGTAATTTCATAATGTTCTCCAGCTGTGTACGAAAGATACCCATAAAGGCATCATTCACACCTAAAGACATGACTAGTTCTGTTCCGTTGACGTAAGCTCCAAACGGAAGGATCACTGCCGGCTGATTGGATATAGGAGCTCCCGTCAAGTCAGTCCACTCGATAACTCTGTCGTCTAAGGAACCGGTAAACAGAGGTTTATCCACGATATAGGTGACCTTTGTAAATTCTTTATCTACCATATACGCACCTACATGGTACAGCAGGTAAGGTTTGCCGCTAGGCGCAAATGTCGTATGTTTCCAGTGATAAAAAATTAAGTACCCGTACCCTAGATCAATAGGCGCTGTGGAGTTAAAAGTAGGAGCTCCTTTCGTTACTGTATCTAAAATCTGTGTATCGAGCTCGATTCGAGGGGCCTTTTCGCTCTCAATAACTAGAGGCCGAGTTGAATACAGGCAAGCTAATTCGTCCTTTCGGCTGAAGAAACACCAGTTCTTTTCCGATTTACCTTTTACAAGGTTCTCCCCGATAGGCGGCGTGGCCGATTGAACGGCGTCAAAGTTTTCGTTTACCCAGCATACAGATACTTTAGGTTGATTAAATAGTTTGTAGTCTTTAGTGTCGTACCGACTAGCGTACGTAGATGTAATAAATTGAACGTAAAGTTGTTCATCCGGTCCTTTAAATAAACGTGGATCTTCGTAGCTCAGTCGATGCTTCTTAGCTCTCAGTTTTTTGGTTCCGATTACGCTGGCATCATCACCTCCGAGAATACCGATGTAGATATCGTTTGGTTGGCCGTTTAAGTAGAAGTACTTCATGTCGTACCTGAAACCAAACGGTTGAGGCTGACAGCGCCACGCGATGTAATTTGTGTCGTTAAAACGAATTACTGAGGGGTTAAAGTTTGCAATCGTGTTCTCTGGAAGACCGTTCACAATACGCGTGAACTTCCCTCCTAAGTTTTCCGCCTGTTGGTAGACCGAGGGGACCCCGTTTGTTTCTGTTTTAACGGGGAACAAAACGTCGCTATATGCGTGGAAAAAGCGATGAGTTGTCTGCATGATCAGATAGCCAAGTCAGAGATAGCTTTAGAGAAACCCATAGCGACAGATTCCCATCGGTATTCGGGGCGCTGGGTCACTGCGTAACACGCATCGGCAACTTCGTCATAAATAGACGAGTTTGTGTACAGCTCAGTTAGAAGTTGTGCGGCGTGTCTTACGTCGATCAACCCACGTTCAACGCCTAAATCTTTGTCGACCACCCACGTGGAAATATCCATCAGCTGTGCTGCTCCTTCCCAGATGTCTTTACAGGCAGTGTGGTTTGGCACTACCTGTGGTTTACGACAGCTGGCGTTTTCGAAACTAACTAAGCCCCAACCCTCGCCGTCTGCCGTGTTAAAACCTACATCGCAAGCGTTGTAAATGGTATTTAATAGTGTATCTGGAGGAGCGTCCATGTAGTTCATGTTAGGTGAAGTAAGGATAAGCCGGTGTTTGTCGTCAAGTCCGCGTTTCGTCATCTCGCGATGGAACAGAGGCATCACGTCCCATCCGAGATCCTTTGCCCCCATATGGAGGTAAAGCATGGTATCGGGTTTATCCACCGCAAACTCGGCAAAAGCCTGGATTGTCAGATCAATCCGTTTTCGGGGCTGATTCCGATTTCCATTGAAAACGATAAATTTGTCTAAAGGTAATCCGATTTGTTCGCGAGCTTCCTTTTTATCGATTGGGTAGAACCTGTCGTTATCCACGCCGTGAGGAAGAACACCCAGGCGTGGGATATTTACGCCATGTGACAGGATTCTGTGAGCGCAGTTGACGGTAAATGTAATAGCTAGATCCCAGAAGGGCATGTGTTGAAGCATGTCCGGGTAGTAACTTTCGCTGTCTACCGGGAAGTAAGCGATGAATTTGAACTTCAGATCATCCTTAAGGAAGTGGCAGCGCTCCCAAAATTGATTGACGACCCAGATATCGTTAAGACAGATAACTACGTCCGGCTTCTCTTTTTGTAGAATTTCCGGAATGCGGTTGATTCCGAAGCGGTCTTGAGACCCTCCGGCACACGCTGGGTAGATTTTGTAGGGGTGTGAATGAGGGTCCCCGGTATAGTTGATGCCTAATACGCAAACTTCATGATCTTTACTCAAGTGCTCTAACACACTGTGTGTTACACGACCAAATCCTGTATTACTGCAAGCATCTCCGTACCAAAGGATTTTTGCCATGCTTGGTTTGAGTTTCTAGTACAATCAATATAGCAGTACTGTCAGTTTGTTGATATGCCTAGCCGCGCTTCTTTCGCTTACCGCCGCAGTGCTCAGCTACAAGCTAAGAGAGCTTCAGACAGCACAGATAAGTCTATCGACACCATATATACTAGAGCTTCGAATGACTTTCACACTTTTTGTACTATTCTAGATAAGACGCCAGCACGTCACATGCTGGAATGGCA
>JACCDX011690199.1_pt1 | contig 14116 bp, 13 predicted proteins | sample 7449681 | NCBI WGS metagenome assembly JACCDX01 (sample SAMN15323450, study PRJNA562643) | freshwater metagenome | isolation source: river surface water | place: USA:Blue River Watershed | collected 2017-08-18
AAGGTTTTCTGGCCGACTGCTTCTAGTAATTCGGTATTCCATAAAATTGTAATTTTTGGATTTGTTTTGACTCGCTCTTGCATTACTTTAGATGCCCGAAGTGAATCGCGTCGAACGAGCATGGTGACGTGGCTGGCATATTTTGTTAAAAATGCCGCTTCTTCGCATGCTGAATCGCCTCCGCCAACCACAACAAGCGGATTATTTCTAAATAATGGAAGCGCGCCATCACATACCGCACAGGCCGAAATTCCTTTTTGCCAATAAAGCGATTCTCCCGGGACATTCATTCTTTTTGCGGTTGCGCCTGTTGCAATGATTAGGGTTTGAGCCTGGTAACTTGCCTCATCGGTCCAAACGGTAAATGGGCGTCTGGACAGATCAACACGCTCAATCGTTTTGGTGATGATTCGGGTGCCGTAGCGCTCGGATTGATCCCTCATTTTCATCATTAATTCTGGTCCGCCGATGCCCTCGGGGAAGCCGGGAAAATTTTCAACTTCGGTGGTTGTTGTGAGTTGCCCACCCGCGGCAACGCCTGCTGCCATTTCGCCTTCAAACAACATTGGCGATAATTCGGCTCGCGCGGCGTAGATTGCGGCTGTGTGGGCCGCAGGTCCAGACCCAATGATAATCACGGATTCCATATGTTTCTCCATTTTATAATGAGTTAAAGTCGATTGCGGACTCGGTAGTTGTTGGATTATTACTTCCAACGCCTGGTTGGGGGAGCTCTCCCATGTTTCCGGATGTTTCTGATTCTTCACGTTTTGGTATATCGCCAATTTGAACAAAATCAGTGGGGGGGACGTTTTTTAGCGCTTCTTTCATAAAATCTCGCCACATTAACGCGGGTATTGATCCCCCAGTTACTTTGTTCATTGGCTTGTTATCGTCGTTGCCAACCCAGGTTGCAGTTACCATTTGGGGTACAAACCCAATAAACCAGGCGTCTTTGTAGTCTGATGTGGTCCCTGTTTTTCCGGCAACTGGACGGGGCAGGTTTGCATTTTGTCCTGTTCCGTATCGAATTGCCCCTTTCATCATATCAACGATGGTCGATGCAATTGCCGCATCTAATACCCGACGGGGATTGGGTTGATGTTTGAATAAAATAGCCCCTTCTCGGTCTTGGATTTTGATGATTCCAGTGGGGTCGTTTCGGATTCCATTGTTTGCAATTACAGAGTATGCCGTTACCAGCTCAATCATGGATGTCTCGTTGGCACCTAGGGGCAGTGATAGCACGGGTTGGAGCGGTGAGGTGATTCCCATTGCCCTTGCCAAGCGAATGACGTTGTCGGGTCCTACTAAATTATTCAACTTGACGGCAACGGTGTTGATTGAGTTTTCGAGTGCTTTGCGTAGTGTAATATTGCCCATATAACTGCGTGTGTAATTGCTAGGCGCATAAACCCCTTGGGACGTTGAGAAACTAATGGCGCTGTCTTGTACGATGCTATTTGGAGAAAATCCCTTTTCTAGCGCGGCAATATATACAAATGGCTTAAACGTCGACCCTGGTTGCCGTTTGGCTTGGGTGCATCGATTAAATTGATTTTCTTTGTAATCTGCGCCGCCTTGCAATGCTTTGATGTACCCAGTTGTGGGATCAACTGCCATCAATGCAGCCTGGGAAAAATTGTGGTTTTCCGCTGCTCTGGCGGTGCTGTAGTACGGCTTCCCCCCTTTTGCTACGTAGGATTTTACAACCGACTCGGCGATCAGTTGCAACTCGTAATCGAGTGTGGTGTAAACTTGCATGCCAGCTGTCAGGGTCGCATCTTCCCCGTAGGTACTGTACAGGTGATTGACGATATACGAGGTAAAGTATGGTGCCCGATACCGGTACGTGCGTCGCTGCGCCAACTGAAGGTCTTCTATAAATGCGGCGTTTGCTGCTTCTTGGGTAATTACTTTTAACCGAGCCATTCGATTTAAAACGGTTCTTTGCCGTTGTTTAGCGTAGGAATAATTGCGGAATGGGCTATACAATTCGGGCCCTTTAAGGAGCCCAATGATCATGGCGGATTCGGCCAGATTTAAATCTCGGGCGTGCTTGCCAAAATATAATTGGGCAGCGGATTCGATTCCATACGAATTGTGTCCCCAATAAACTTGGTTTAGATACATTTCGAGAATTTCATTTTTGGTGTATTTCCTCTCGATCTGTATGGCTAAAATTACCTCTGCAATCTTTCGGCTGATCTTTTTCTTTTTGCTTAGAAAAAGATTTCTTGCAAGCTGTTGGGTAAGTGTCGACGCGCCTTCTGCAAAACTCATTGTGACGGTGTTTTTAATCGCGGCCCGCGCGATGCCTTTTAGGTTAATTCCGTGATGGCGATAAAAGTCAGTATCTTCAGTCGCAAGTACGGCTTGTTTAATAAACGGCGAGATATCATCAAGTGGGATGACTTCTCGGTTCTCTTCTAGGTGAAGTTCGGCTAGCACGACATCATTTGCCGAGTAAATTTTGGTTGTTTCTGCTGGAATATATGTGCTGATGGTGTCGACATTGGGAAGGCTTCTGGCAACGACGACGCACGCAATTACAAAAACGACAGTCCCAACAATTCCTGCGCCTAGTAAGCCAATCATGAGTTGATTGATCCATTTTTTTGAGGGTTTGGGTTGGGGTCGGTGGGGGGATGCTGGCCGAGATCCTGTTCGGGACACTTTGCCAATATGATGTTTTGATCTAAAAATCAGAGCGTTCACCTCGATCGGCATTAACGGCCGGTAATCATTACTAAAAAGTATCGGACTATAACATAGACATCGTTTGAACCGGAAGTTACCATACCCTGCATGAGTCAATTACGTGCCGTTGAAGTATTAAATCGCATTGTCGCCGAGGTTATCCCGGAGCCTGCTTTTGCCACTATATTGGCTGCCAAGTCACCGCAGGTGATTAAATTTGGGGCTGATCCGTCTGCGCCCGATTTGCATTTGGGCCATGCGGTTGTGTTACGCGTTCTCCGGCATTTGCAGGTTTTAGGGCATCGGGTGCAATTTTTGATCGGGGATTATACCGCGATGATTGGCGATCCGACCGGCAAATCTGAAACTCGCCCAATTTTAACCCGCGATCAAGTGCTCGCAAACGCAGAAACCTATCAAAAGCAGGTCTTTACCTTATTAATTCCCGAGCAAACCGATGTGGTATTTAATTCCACTTGGTTGGATCGGTTATCCTCCCGTGATCTGGTTGCGCTGGCAGGTAAATATACGGTGGCTCGGATGATGGAGCGGGATGATTTTACGAAACGATTTTATGGCAACGGTGCCATAGGCATTCACGAGTTTTTGTATCCGCTGCTACAGGGGTATGATTCGGTGGCATTGAAGGCTGACATCGAGATTGGTGGCACTGATCAAAAGTTTAACTTATTAATGGGCAGACACCTGCAAAAAGAGTGGGGATTACCCCCGCAAACCGTTGTGATGACGCCAATAATTGAAGGATTAGATGGGGTCAATAAAATGAGTAAATCATTGGGCAATCATATCGGTATTTTAGATACCCCAACCGATATGTTTGGTAAAATAATGTCGATTCCGGATACGTTAATTATTCGATATTTCAATTTATTGACCGATTTGTCCAATTCTGAAATTTTGGAAATCCAACTCGGGATGGATGGCGGGGCGAATCCAAAGCAGTATAAGTTACGCCTTGGAGAAACCATCGTTGCTGGATTTTATGGGGAGGATGCGGGGCGACAAGCCCGTTGCGATTTTGAGTTAATATTTTCTTCGGGGCACGTTCCGAACGATATGCCAGATTTGCCAATTGTAGCGGGTCAGCGATTGAGTGATGCCTTGGTTTTGGCGCAGGCGGTAGCATCAAAAAAGGAATACATGCGCTTGGTGGGCCAAGGTGCGGTTTCCGTTGATGGGGTGACAATTTCCGATGGATTTGCCCTTATGCCAACCGTTGCTGGATCGGTTATTCGAGTTGGTAAGCGGCGTTTTTATCGCACTGCTTAAGTGACTCAGGCTGTATATTGGGTGTCGGGAACCGATACCCATCGAATGAAAACGTTTTTGAAGACATTACCAAGCACGCTGGGTGTAGAGGTGGTGACCCCACTGATGGATGGCGCGGGGTACCGGGAGTTAGTAGACGCATTGTTCGGGGTGTCTCTTTTGGGATCGACCAATCTGATTATTGTTCAAGATCCACAATTTTTGGCACAGCCAACTCACGAACAATCCCTGGACACCGTGCGTCAAATTTCTGCCATCCCAAGTGGACATTTTTTGGCGATTGTATCGACTAAGGCCGTTGATGGGCGAACCAAAGTTGCGCAAGCCTTAAAAAAGGTGGCGACGGTCCAGTCGTTTGATGCGTTTAAGGAATGGGAAGGTGCAAAATTTTCAGAGTGGGTGAAAGGGGTTGCCTCGCAATTAGGAATTCGGTTTCACCCTAAAGCACTTGAATTGGTTGTTGAAACGGTTGGCGTGGACACCGGTGTTGCGCGGCAATTAATCGACACCGTCATTACCTATGACCCTAACCAAACCGAGATTACGGTTGATACTGTGATCGAGGTATTGGGGCAACGGGTGGGATCGTATCATCGCTTAACAGAGGCCTTGCGCCGTCAGGATAAGGTGTCAATCGCTACAGAAGTGTTTGGTTTGGCATCCGATGACCCGGCAAAGGTACTTGGTATTGTCTCGGCAACGTTGCATCAGTTTGCAATCATCCGTTTTTTGACTGAGGATGGCCGGAGTGCCGACGAGATGGCCAAAGTCGTAGAGCGGCACCCATACTCGGTTAAAATTGCGATGCCAGATCTGAAACGGGCTTATACACTGGATGGGATGACCACCATTTTGACCCGACTTAGTCAATTGGATATCGGATTTAAATCGGGTCAACTTTCAGGCGATGGGATGGCGGCGTTGTTAGTCGATTGTTTGATCCAGCCGTCGAATTAGCACATTACTTGGCCTGTGTCGCTGCATCAAAATTAGGCAACGCGTCATACTCAAAAAAGTTCCAGATTGAAGCGTTAAAAAATAAGTTTAGATGCCCAGGTTGCCAGCGGGCTAAGCGCAGGTAGCATGGCCGAAAGGTTGGCTGCATTTGGATCGAATATCTGAATCAATAATATCAATGGAACGCATATCAAAAGGCCACGTAATGTTCCGACAATCACGCCCCCCATTCGATTTGCCCCGCCCAACCCTAGGAACGGAAGCATCTTGCTTAATGCGGTTCCGCCAATCGTTAGGCCCAGATATACCAGTAGCCAAATTGCCACGTGGCTGACGACAGTGGACGTGTCCATCGGTTGACCGGTAATGGCCTGAATCCAGGAGACGATGAGTCCGCCACTGCTGGATGCAATGGTAAACGATAGTATAAATGCGCTCATGTTAATTAGAACCTGAATTAAGCCATGTTGATACCCCTTAAATGCGTTGTACCCAATGATGCCAATTAGCAAAATATCGGCCCAGCTATTCATGGTTTAAGGCGATTTATAAAGCGATGAATTCGGGTGAGGGCCTCTTTTAAGTCGTCTAATCCCGTTGCATAGCAGCAGCGAATATGACCTTCGCCACCCAGGCCAAATGCAGTCCCCGGAACCACCGCGACCCGTTCTTCTTGCAGCAGGCGAACTGCAAATTCTTCTGAATTTAACCCAAATTTTTGAATGTTTGGAAAACAATAAAAGGCACCTTCTGGGAGGGTTGTTTGTAGGCCGATTTGATTGAGTCGTTTTACAAATAAATTTCGACGGTTTTGATACGACTGGCGCATTTCTGCAACATCACGATCACAGTTTTTTACAGCTTCGATGGCTGCATACTGGGACATAATGGGTGCGCATAAAGCAGCATATTGATGGATTTTAGTTGCCCGTGAAATCAGGTCGGGTGGGGCGCAGACATACCCAAGCCGCCATCCAGTCATCGCAAACGCCTTTGAAAATCCGTTTAATAAGATTGTTGTATCTTTAAGTCCTGGTAAAGAGGCTGGCGATGGGTATTCGATATCGTAGGTTAATTCTGCATATACTTCATCCGATATAATCCAAAAATCAAATTCAATTGCTAACTGACCGATCGCTTCTAGTATTGCTTTTGGAATAACCCGCCCGGTTGGATTGCTAGGGCTACATAGTACAATGCCCTTTGTTTTGGGCGTTATGACCGATCGGATGACCTGTGGGTCCGGTATAAAGCCAGTTGCTGAGGTGTCGATCGGTATCGCAACACCCCCAGCCATTTGGATTAGGGGTTTGTAGCAGACGTAGCTGGGTTCGGGCACAATAATTTCGTCGCCAGGGTTTAATATGCTTCGCATAACGATGTCGACTGCCTCTGATACCCCGAACGTTAGAAGCACTTCACCTGGGTCGTAGTGGATTGAAAATCGACGACTTAGGTAATCGGAAATGGCGGTTCGGCATTCGAGTAACCCGCTATTCGATGTATATGACGTTTTACCCTGCTCGAGTGAGTATATGGCGTCATCTCGAATTGACCAAGGGGTTTTAAAATCAGGCTCTCCAACACCTAATGAAATAACATCTTTAGCCCCAACAACTAGGTCAAAGAATTTGCGGATCCCCGATGGTGGGATACCGTCAACAATACGTGAAAATTCGGACTTCATGGCGATACGGCGAGGCGCTCCTCAGGGGGAACTTGTCCGATTAAAATTCCTTTTTCCTTATATTTTTTCATAATAAAGTGGGTTGCGGTGCTGCGAACGTTATCGATTGAGGCCAATTTGTCTGAAACAAAGGATGATATTTCTTCCAGTGAATCCCCTTCAACAATCACCAAAAAATCGTACCCACCCGAAACCAAGTAGTGGTCGACAACATTAGAAAATTGGGCAATTTTTTGAGCAATGGCTTCAAATCCGGACCGTTTTTCGGGTCGTACGCTTACCTCAATTAATGCCTTAATTTTGGATTGTCGGCCTGGTATTTTTTTGTCGTTAATGACTGTTGTGTATTGGATAATAATTCCATTTTGAACCATTCGATCCAGTGCCGCACCAACCGCTGCTGCAGAAAGTTGCAATTGATCTGCAATGTCTTCGATCGGCATTCTGGCATTTGTGGTAACCAGGTCTAAAATTTTGGCATCGTGGGCTTGGGTCATATTATGCAACCGAAATCGCTACGGTTTGAGGTCCGGCAAAGACGGATAATAACCCCGTGTCTTCTTGCAAAAATATTGGGACAGTCGGGTGTTGAAGTTTGATTTGATTGATCAAGTTAACGGCTTCGCCAAACATGTAGTTGTAAACGACCATGATACGGTTTACATATTTTCCTCGGGCAGCAATTTCCTCGTCCAGCGCCAGCAACATCAGTGCCATTGCGGCTTCTTTTGTTTTGCAACATTCGATAATGTCTAGCTCACCTGTTTTGCTGGCTAAGGTAAATACCGGCTTGAATTCAAACAGTCGAGTCAAAAGATTGGCCTTGTCGGTTACGTCGGGGGTTGGATTTGGAATAAATCCCCCAACAACAAGGTCTCGAAGTGAATCGACCATACATAGCAAATGCACCATCGGTAATTGCTTTGCGACGAGACTATTGATTTGCTCGATGGGTTCGTTTTCATAAATCGCCTCTGCGATCTGGGTTACAATTAACCCCAGCCCGCTTCCAAGTGATTTTGAGTCGTACACCGAAATGTTGACGTGATGCGCAACTTTGTTTGCAGCTGCTTGGGCATTGGCTGATGCGGCGCTAAATAATGCCGAAGTGTGAATTGAGTAAATGCGTTGAACACCCGAATTTGCCAGTGATTGATAAAGAGAAAGAAACGCATCTTCATGAGGCGGAATTGCAACGGGGCGCTTATCAGATTCTCGGCAACGGTTCCAATAGTCCGTCAGGGATAAGTCGCCATCAGTATGGATGGCATCGCCGATTTGAATTTGAAACGGCACAACCTTGATGGGTAGTTTTTCAAGGAGTTCTTTTGGAATTGCAGCGCCACTATCTGTAACCACGACTGCTGTGTGAGCCGATCGTTCATTACCGTAAATTCGCTTTCTGATTTCTTCAAGATTAAGGCGCTCTTCGTGTTGTAAACGACGGACTTTTTTGATGATTTCAATGTCTTCATCATCAAACAATCTCATTCCCCCTTCCGATCGTTTGACGTGGGGGAGGATGCCGGTTTGATCATAGTACCGAACCGTCCTGGGTGTGATATTGAGCATTTCGGTAATTTGGCCAATTTTGTATAACTTGCGATTCTTTTTGTTAATCATGATAGGCGCCTTGTGTGGGGAATGATTTGCATACAACTACATTAAAGCAAACGAATAAATTACCAACGATACATTACCAAGGTTTGACATTGAATGAATGCCAATGCGGTACACTTTTAATGCTGCCCTAAAAAGGCTGTGGCGCACTGCTGACAACATGTGTTGTTATCGATACTGCAAATGACTTGGATTAACCCCTTAATGTAGCACCTTTTGGGTGGGTCTGGTAGGGGTGAAATTGGAGTTCGTTTGCTGCAAAACCGCAATTCAAGTATACTTTTTTTAATTCACCGAAGAATCAAATGGTTTGTAATTTTCATGGGTTGTTTTGGGGCGAGTGGCATAGGTGCCACGCCCAGACAATTGAGAGGGTAATCTTGTTATGGTAATCGAATTCTCAGTCGCCGTTGATACATCTTTGCCAACACCTATTGTACGCGTTGCCGGTGAAATTGATGTTTATACTTGCCCTAAACTTCATAAGGTTCTAACGGATTTGGTTGCTGAAATGCCGAGTATTACTGTTTTGGATTTGCAAAACGTCCACTACATTGACTCGACTGGACTGGGTACGATTGCCCACGCGGCCCGCGCCCTATCAAGGGGTGCGGCCACGATGCGGGTGGTGTGCACCCGGGCGCAAGTCAGGAAGATATTTGAAATATCTGGTTTGACGTCAAAAAATATTTCATTATTCGATAGCGAGTCCGCCGCCCTCGCATCGTAAACAGAACAGGAGATGACCATTCCGATGACCCAAATGCCCGTTGTTCAGCTTTCTATTCCAGCGCAAGCTGATTTTGTTGCGGTCGCGCGGCTTACAATCTCTGGGGTTGCGGCGCGGATGAATTTTACTATTGATGACATCGAGGATATTAAAGTGGCCGTTTCTGAGGCCTGCACCAATGCGGTTCAGCATGCCTATCAGGGTGGTGACGGGCAGATCGTGATCGACGCGGTGATGCATGACGGGCTGTTAGAGATTTTGGTTTCTGATTCAGGAAAGGGATTTGACACAGAAAACATCGTGTCGTCCAAGCAAGACGGCGCAAATGATGCGTTGTTTGGGTTGGGTTTGGGGCTTACGTTTATAAAATCCCTGATGGATACCTGCGATGTCTCGTCGTCTCCGGCTGGAACGGTTGTCAAAATGACCAAACGGGTTTCTTCGAACGCAACAACGGACTAGCGTTATGTGGATTTTTGCCCTGCTTTTGGCTGGGTTTGGGTTGCTATTGTTTAGCCGATTGCGACGCTACAATGTGTCGATGCCAATTGCGTTGGCTGCCAGTGTTGCGGTGGTGGTGTTGCCAATTATACTGATTCCGATTATTGGGATTTGGTTGCTGGTTCGATTGGTTTCCGGCAAGTCATTGATATCCTTTCGATCGGTCGGGATTGGTCATCACGGAGCGCCAGGGACATCGAGATCCGAATCGGGTGACAGCCGAAATCACTTTTGTTCAAAGTGTGGTGAAGATGGACCTTTTGTATCAGGTGTATGTCCCGCATGTGGCAACGCAATCTCTGTATAGTTGCCCCACTTGAATCAGGTCGCGCTTTACATTCACATCCCCTTTTGCGGAAAACGTTGTCCATATTGCGCGTTTTATAAGCTGATTGAAAACCCGGTGGATCAGGCTCGATTTTTAACCGCGCTTGTATCTGAAATGGCGTTGTATCAATCGCGATTTGGAAGAATTCCGGTGCGGAGTGTGTTTTTGGGTGGGGGCACCCCGTCTGTATTGGCCCCCGACGAGGCAGCGGTACTGTGGGATGCGGTACACACCTACTTTGACCTATCCGCCGTAGAAGAGGTGACCATGGAGGCCAATCCGGAGCGTTTGGATGCAGACCGTTTGGCCGTGTTTTGCCAGTGGGGAGGGAATCGGGTTAGTTTGGGAGTTCAATCATTCAATCGGGCGGAATTGTTGACCTTAGGCCGTGACCACACATTCGATGCAATTTTTGGCGCGATTGATCTGATTAAATCGGCGGGAATTTTGAACTTTAATTTGGATTTAATCTATGGATTAAATGGTCAGTCGATCGATGATCTGGATGTGTCCTTGGGGCATGTCATTGCTGCAAATCCGACTCATATCTCGACGTATGCACTAAGCATTGAGCCCGGAACCATTTACGCCAAAACCAACGTTGCCCCGGCCTCGGATGACGACCAAATTGCGTTGTATCACCATATCCGGAAGCGGTTAAAAGGGGCGGGATACGACCATTATGAGGTATCTGCGTTTGCAAAGCCTGGGTGTCAGTCTGTGCATAATTTGGCATATTGGCGGTATTCGCCGTATATCGGATTGGGGCCAAGTGCCGCATCGTTTTTTGATGGAATGGCGTATAAGCAGGTATCTAGTCTGGATCGGTATGTGGTAGATCCAACTCCTCCGGTTATTTCTGCACCAGCACCCCTGTCATCGGACGTCTATTTTCAAAATTACATGATTGCAAACTTACGACGGTTAAGCGGGGTGTTCGTATCGGATATTTTTCAAGATACTGGCGTGGATATTGCGACCTTGCGTGCCGACTCGATCCGCCGGTTTCAGTCGATGGGGTTATTGGTTAATCGGCGTGATGCGTTACAGTTGACGGATTCGGGACTTGATCTGATGAACAGTATTTTGGAGGAATTAATATGACAAACGGGTTTCGAGTGATTAAATCCTCAATCTACAGTCGCGCGCGCGTTGGGGAGTTAACAACAAATCATGGTGTGATTGAAACCCCCGTTTTTATGCCGGTTGGGACCCAAGCGACCGTCAAAGGCCTGACGCCGGATCAGGTTAAGGCAACGGGCGCCCAAATTATTTTGTCCAATACGTATCATCTGATGTTGCGGCCGGGCGTGGACTTGATTCGGTCTTTTGGTGGCTTGCACCAATTTATGAACTGGAACGGTCCAATTTTAACCGATTCCGGCGGATTTCAGGTATTTTCGTTGTCGGCTATGCGAAAAATAAATCAAGGGGGCGTGACGTTTAAGTCTCATATTGATGGGTCAGCGCATGTCATGACGCCAGAATCCGTTGTGGATCTTCAGTTGGGATTTAATTCCGATATTATGATGCCCTTGGATATTTGCACGCCATACCCGGCAACTGAGGAGCAAACGGCCCAGGACATGGCCCGTACAATCGAGTGGGAATTGGCGGCATATCGCCATTGGAAGGAAAATCAGTCCGGCCAGTTGTTATTTGCGATTGTGCAAGGGGGCACGTATCCCCATTTGCGGAAAGCCTGTGCGAACGCCCTGACCGAAGTGGGGTTTCCTGGATACGCAATTGGGGGGGTAAGTGTGGGCGAGCCGATTGAGTCGATTCGATCCGTTATTGAGGCTGTTTCGCCGATGTTGCCAGACGTGGCGCCTCGATACGTGATGGGGTTGGGATTGCCTGAGAATCTTCGCCATGCGATTTCTCATGGGATTGATATGTTTGATTGTGTGATTCCGACACGACTTGCGCGGCATGGCCAGTTTTTTGTGGAGGCCGGTCGCCGGGTAAATATCCGAAATCGCCAGTTTTTTGATGATTTAAGACCCTTGGATATGGATTGTGATTGCCTGGCCTGTTGTCAATTTTCGAGGGCCTACATTCGTCATTTAATGGTAGCGGGTGAAATGTTGGGGGCAACGTTGTTAAGTATCCATAATATTCGGTTTTTGGTTCGATTGGTTGACGAAATCCGTGCTGAACTAAAATCGAAGTAATGCCCCGATTTGTGGTTTCTGATTGGGATCGTTACAATCTATATTCATGAGAAAATGGCGCGCCCTAATCATTGCAACCTTTTTGTTACTGGCCCTACTTTCGATGGGGATTTGGGCGTTATACCGGTATCCAATTGCCCTTAAAACGATTGTGGTGGACGGGACGCACTATGTAAAACGTGGTGACATTTCCCGTGCTGTGACGCCTTATTATCATCGCAATGCGGTTATGGTATCAGGGTTGGGAATTTTATCGGATGGGCTGGTTAATCGGTTGCCCCAGATTCAGTCGGTGGAAACGGATTTTCAATGGCCTCACGCGGTACGTGTGACGGTAACTGAAAAACGACCTTGGATTGGAATCAAAACCCCAAGCGAATCGATTGTGTTGGCCCAGGATGGTACCGTGTTGCGTCGAGATCCCAGTGGACGGTTTTCTGAAGGGGGGCTCATTGTGATTCAGAATGTGCCAGGGTTATTTGTATCGCCTCGCGGTGTCCATCCGTATTTGTTAAATAATTTGCGTCCGATTGTGTCGACACTTCGTCGGTATTTTCCCATTGAACCCATTCATTTGACGCTGAACGGGTTGTATCTTGCACCAACGCACTGTAGTTTCGATTTTCTGACCATCACCTTGCAGGATGGGACTCCGGTTCAAGTAGGGCCGGATCAGGATGTGGAAAAAAAAATATCTGGATTGTGGCATTTTTTATCTGTTGTGCCCAAGCAATCATCGGAAAATCGGCGCATTGAGTATATTGATTTACGGGTTCCTGGAAAGGTGATTGTGCGTTATGGGGCGTGAGGATGGGTTGGTGTTGGGAATTGATATCGGGTCCGCCCGAATTGATACCGTTTTGGCGGATGTCGGGAATCAAACTGATATCATTGTGCGGGGAGTCGGGCGTAGTGTTACCACCGGGATTTCAAATGGTGAAATTGTTAAGCCCGTTGATTTGGTGGGATCCATCGATCGGGCGATCAAGCGGGCGGAGCGTGAAATAGGGGTTCGGCCTCACCACGCCATGATCACCGTTCCCCCGTTTAGGGTTCAATCTGGTCATAGCGCAGGGTTGACCATCCCTAAACAAGGCGTGATTACCCATGACGACAAAGCAACGGCAATCCATAAGGCAAAAAAGTCCATTAAATCTCAAGATCAATTGGTATTACACGCATTTCCTGTCGGGTATACAGTGGATGGTGCGCCTGTGGACGACCCAATCGGTAAATCGGGGCCCCTTGAGGTAACCTGTCATTTTGTTCAAGCCAATGCAAAAAACGTCAATGCATTGCTTCAGGTTACTCAGAGTTTGGGGCTTCACGTTGCTGGAATGGTGTTTTCACCAATTGCCAGTTCTCAACTCATATTGTCTGAGGTTGAACGTCGAGAAGGGGCCTTGTTAATTGATATTGGGGCACGGTCGACAAGTGTTAGTTTGTTTAAGTCCGATATTCTTCAATCGGTGACAATGATTCCCGTTGGTGGAGAGACGATTTCGGCGGATGTTGCCCACTGTTTGGGTATTAGTCCGCTGGAGGCTGATCGTATAAAAACCACCCATGGCAGCGTGGCCCTGGATCAAATTGCGTATCGGGATCGATTGGACGTCGTGACCTTAGATCGTGGGCGAATTGAAATTCGTCGTGAGTATATGTGCCAAATTGTTTACGCGAGACTGAAAGAGTTGATGACGATTATCGGCCGTCGTGTGGGGATTACCCCGGCCTTTCCATATGACATCGTGATCACTGGCGGGACCTCTCGATTAGACGGCGTCGCGGCATTGGGTACGTCTGTTTTGGGGCACCCTGTCCGAGTTGGGCCGCCTGAACAGGAATTGAGGCAGTTGGCGCATGCGGATTATAGCACCGCACTTGGGTTGATTCGGTATGGGATACGGGTGGGGGCGATCGTGGCGCACGAGGGGGTTCCGAATTGGTTGGAACGGCTGAATATGTCCCTCTCCCGCTGGTTCTAAACTGCCCAGGCCAAAAATTGCGCCGATTTGCGTGTTTTAGCCTGCCTGATGTGGCGCTGCCACACGGCGTCAGTCTATAAACCCACAACTTGACGCAATTTTTGGCCTGGGCGGTATTGTGTCAGTTTATAAATCCACAAGTTG
>JACCDX011129978.1_pt1 | contig 14115 bp, 10 predicted proteins | sample 7449681 | NCBI WGS metagenome assembly JACCDX01 (sample SAMN15323450, study PRJNA562643) | freshwater metagenome | isolation source: river surface water | place: USA:Blue River Watershed | collected 2017-08-18
AAATTCTCTACGGTATGCCCGCAAGCGAACCAGATCCAGATATCTATGTAATGGCCGGCTGCACTCCCGAAGATAGAAGCGCACAGATGCAATGCATCGAATGCGAATGGGAAGGAACGACAGCTGCGGTTCGTAAAGCAACAAGGGCACGCAGATTCATCACCATGGGCGAGGATTTAAAGGGAATAACTGTGATCAAGAAACTTCGCTTGTCCCATGATGCGCTCGCACTACTTCAAGAAAGCGAAATCTGGAAAAGCACTCTCGGGCAAGTAGCTGGATTCACCGCCGAATCTATCTATGGCCAAGAGGGAAAGCTCAAACAGTATTGGGAGAGCTATTGGAGTTCAGCAGAAGAAATGCGATCAGATCTCATGCAAAATATGGGAGGGGGAATTCCTATCAATGTGATTGATGAGTTGGTTGGGATAGTTCAAAAGCTAAACTCCACTACCTGAATTCAATTAACTCAATATAGTCTTGCAATCGCGTTTCTGATATTGCTCATTTGCTTTTGCCAGCCAATCAGTTGTGTCAGGGGTGTCAGTATTGTTTTTAAACATTGCGTTGGCTTTAGCAATCACTTGTGAATACTGAAGACATGAGGCCTTGATGTCATTATCGACCAATGCAAAAAGTCCCCCCATAGTGAAGATTCCCTCCAAATCCCCAGTAGATGCAGATTTCTGTGCCCAGATCTTTGCCTGGGCCAGGTCGTAGTCGAGCCACATATAAATTCTGGTTAGAAGATTGTAGGAAGGAGCAAAGTTTTCTTTTGCGGCGCGCTTGGCCCAGATAACGGCCTTTGGACTATCTTTCTCGTCGTAATAAATAAGACTCAACATGGACATGCAAGATACATTCCCAGCGTTTCCACAATTTGTTAAGTATTGCTTGGCCTCATCCTTTTTACCTTGCAAGTTATAGATATATCCAATTCTTTGGTCTGCGCCAGGAACCTTGTCCTCTAACATTTGCTTCGCCCACGTCAATGCTTTTTCATAATCCTTTAAATCATTAAGGTATGCGTCAGAAATGTAAGTTTGAGCCTGCGTTTCCCCAAGTTCAGCGGCTTTCTTCCACCATTTGATTGCGGAATCGAAGTCCTTTTTAATGTTATAGCTCACACCCAATGCCAAAGCCGCGTCTCCCCAACCTTTATCTACGGCGCTCTTCCACATTTCACGAGCTTCATCTGTTTTTCCCTCCCGAGAGAGAAAATAAGCTAACTCGGAAGAGCATCGATAGTCTTGGCGTTTTGAGCAGTTCTCAAAAGTAGCACGAGCCTTTTGTAGCTCTTTAGTACCGTTGTAGGAAAGGCCGAGATTGTAAAGGGCATCTAAGTTTCCTTTTTTGGATGCACTGATGCATGCAGTTGTCGCCTTAAGGAAGTCTTCTGCTTCGACAAAACTAAAACATTTCGATAACTCACTTGAGTCTGGCTTTGCGCCGGAAGATTTAGTTCTATTCTGAGGAGCACTCTTTGAGGTATCTGGAGTCGGATCCGTTGATGGCGCATCCTCCAAATTTGTAGCCGGGGTTGGCGTTACAGCATTCTTTCCCGCAGAAGATATGGCACCTAATTCCTTGGCTACTTGAGGGTCTATTTCATTATTGCTGTTGGTATAGGCAAAAAATCCCGCTATTAGTAGCAATGAAATTCCGGATGCGATAGTTTTCTTTGAGAAATTTTCAGATCGTTTGCTGGGGCGCAAATTTTGCCTTAAGGACTTTCTTTCAGTTTTTTCCACTAATGGAATTAACTCTTCGATGAATGAGTTCGCAGAATTCAATGCCTCGCGGGCGCTTGAACGTTCCGAATGATTTTTTGAGAGAAGCGGGGTTAAGAAAGCTTTCTGTCGCTCTGTTAGATTACTGAAGTCAGGCTCATCTTCATTTATATTTCTCATTAATTGAAGCTCGCTCTTGCCTGACCAAATACTTTGACCTTTGCCGGCGTAAGCCAAGGTGGCAGCAGCGCTGAAGACATCCATCTTCGGATTGCTTTTTGGCAAGAAGTGCTCGGGAGAACTAAATGGAGTGGAGCCTTCTCGATCACCAAAATGCATTGTTCGCGTACGTCCAGAAACATGCGCGATGCCAAAATCAATGAGCTTGGTTCCTGTTTCTCCTAATACGATATTGCTCGGCTTAACATCTTTATGAGTGATCCCAAGATCATGGGCAGTGGTGATTGCGTGGAATAAATCAGATGCGAGCCTAAACCATTGCAATTCACGCAAAGGTCCTTCGTATTTGACCTTAACTTCGAGAGTTGGCCCATTAATAAACTCAGTGGCAATCCATGGAATTACTCCTTCAAGATCAGCGTCGATAATTTTCCCTATGGAAGGATCTGTTAATTTCTTTAGTACTTCGGCTTCTATAGCGAGTTGTTCCCTGCCAATTTCGTCATCTACAAAATCTTGTAGCAGCATTTTTACTGCTGCTTTTTGAGCACCTCGCTCAGCGAGAAAAACGGTTCCCCCACCACCTTGGCCCAGGCGACCCATGATGCGCCAATCACCCAATTGCTTGGGGTCGTTTTCCTTAATTGGTTCCATATTCTTGGCGCACCTCCTTTGGTTGAATTATGTATGGCCTACAGAGGTATTCCTAGTTGATTTCGAGACAATCTGTTTGTTTAGATCAGTTGCAGGAGGATTTCCTCAATTTTTTTCAGATCAGTCTTACTTGCGCTCAACAGTGAGACTGTGACAATAGAGCCCCCGCTTTGGAGAGAGACATTAAAAGGCCCCTTTCCCGCATATACGAGAAATTGGGCTTTCATAGCTTTCACGAACTGATTGACCGTGTCTTCTGATGTTCTTGAGGACAGCTGAATTTTGAGAGGTCTTCCATTGATTTCTAAGTCATAGTTGTCCAAGTGCCGTGAGGCGCTTGAGATTGTTCCTCTTTCAGTAACTGCATTCGCCCTTTTCTGGAATACGGCAGATGATTTTGCCTCAGTGATATCACCAAGCATCGTCGTCCACGTACGTGAGGCGCCTTCCTCAAGGCTATTTAACCTCGCGGTCAATGGGCTGGCGTCATCTTCCTTGATTTCAATAGAAAATACGGGCCCAAGCTTTTCTAAAGAGAAAAGCTCCCACTGTTTATAATAAGTCGTAATTGCTTTGCGACTAATTAATCCCTTCTTGCTGGAACTTTCCGCATTATCCCCATCACCGTTTTCAGACTGTTCTCCACCGCTTATCTCTGCGAGCAATTCATGTGCCGATTTCACCCATAAAACAAACTCGGGTGCACTGGTGACAACCTTCTTCAATAGCAAATTTGATCTCGATACAAATTTCTTCAGTTCGTCGGAATCCAAGTACGCCGAGTACACCTGGGGGAGTGAGCGCTCTGGGTCCAAAATGTTCAGGTGAGCATTTACGCAGCTGGCCCGATTTCGGCTCAAGTTAATGGTTTTCTGGTGCTCAAACACTATTGCGCTTATTTCAAGGATTACTTCTTCAAGAAGACCTCGCTTCGTTGCTCCGAAATTCAAGGCATAAATCAATTCACTGAGCTTTTGACGACCTGCAAGCCCAGCAACCATCGCTGCTTTGGCGAGCCCAAGGTAAGTTTTTTCATCTTGTTCTTCTAGGCCCTTGCGCATCCAGTAGGTGGCGATCTCAGAGCTGGCAGCCGCTTCGGTGAGTAGACGCGCTCTATTAGCTTCAAAGCCAAGATCGCGCTCTAAGCGCTCCTTGATCTGCATGCCCGTCATTTCCGCCATCATGCCTCCAGTTGATATCTATAAGAACTATATCAATATCTATAAGAATTGGCCATCAGGGTAAGCAAAACCAAAAGCCTCATTTTGAGCTTATTTTAGGCTTAACCCGACACGCCCAAGAGAAAAACTGGCCAAAATGAGTTGACATTCGCCTTTTCTATAAATACTATAAATCTTATAGAAGTGATAGACACTTCAAGAGAGGCAGAAATGTTAAGTAATAATTCAGTAAAAGCAGTAAGAAACAATGCTTTTAGAGCTGTGGTCGTTGGTTTAAGTGGAGCGGCACTGGTCATGTCGCTCTCAGCTTGCTCTCCTGTGAGCTCACTCAAATCAGCATATGAGGGTGCGCCTTTCCCTCAGATGCCAGCTCCCGAGGTGGCTACATATGTCCTGGACTTGTCGGGGTCCACATATCCAACTGCTCAGTTGGAAGCTTTGGGATCAGGAATCACTGATTTCATCGCAGGACAGTCATTGGGTAATCCATTCGCCCAGTCTCCTGTAGCTCCTCGGGGGTTAAGCATTCAGTTCGTCACCAAGAACTCTGCCCAAGCTCCTCGAATTCTTCTAGTTTCAACCAAGACAAGCCAGAGCCTTTACGAGTACATCAAAGAGAAGACCCCAAATCTAGAGGGAGCTCTTCAACTCTGGGATGGCTTGGTCACTGCACGTACACAGATTTGGCAGGACTCAGCACTTGAAGCCAACCAGGCAGATTGTGCGAACAAGGTTGTGGAGATGTTGGGTCGTCAACAACTTCTCCCTGATGCCCTCAAATATCCAGCGGGCATCATCTGCCAAGACGCAAAGCAAACGGCGACATCCTTCAAGCGACTTCAAGACTTTGTCGCGAACCCAAAAATTGCTATGGGTTCTGACGTCAAAGGTGCGATTGAAGCAAGCTTGAAAAATCTAGGAACAGCCAAAGCAGAAAATCCATCAGCACGACTAACCCTTGTAATCGCTTCTGACATGGTCGATGAGGTCTCACTCTCTCTCCCTCGTCGACTAGCCGGAGGCGATTCCAATGGTGCGTGCGAAAAGGCAGTTCAAGATGCAGGAATTGCTGCAAATGATTACTCAGAAGTCAATGTAGTGATCGTCGGCGCTCGCAATTCAAAGATTAACTCAAAGACGCTAGATCAAGTTCAGGCTTACTGGACTTGCTACTTAAATCAAATCGGAATCACAAACGTAACTGAACAGTCTGATCTCTCAGGCTTCTAGTCAACCAACCCAACAGAAAAAGGAGAATCAAAGTGAAAAGCAAGACAACATCATCAGCACCAAAAGAAGTAATCAAGGATGCTCGTAAGCAGGGTCGTCGCGACGGAAAGAATCAAATTCCTCGCCAGGAGTGGGCGCACAACAGCGTTCCCTACCTCATGCAGCTGCAACGCCAGTATGCGGCATTCGGAAGAGAACTCGATCTACAACTTGAGGAAAAAAAGTTAGCTAAGGAGACTCAAAAAGTTGATGCCCAGAGGAACGAAATTCAAGAAAATGGAAAATCACAAGCACTGGCAAATAACTTGGCTATCGCTGAAGCTGAACTAGCTTTAGTACAGGCCAAGCTTGATGGTGGGGCAGAGGAAGTTCCAATGGCGAAGTTTGCACGAATTCGTCAGATCGGAAATACCTTCTATCTTCCTTTCTTGTTCTTGCTCTTCATCGGCGAGTTCACAATTACTGCTCCAGCATTTCGAGTATTACTTGGCGAAAAAGTTGGTACTTCATTAATTGTCACGCTCACTGTTAGCGGGCTTTCGGTAGGCGCAGCTCACATTCTCGGCATTTACTTCAAATCTCTATTCGATCGTAATCGTCCAAAGTCAGGGATTTATCATGTGATGTTTGGCGTTACGGGAGCCCTACTAGTTGGAACTATTACATTCCTGTCAAACATCCGAGCACGCAACGGTGTTCTCACCTCAGGAAACCTAACTGGCATGACAGAAAATGAAAAAATCATTTATTTGTGGATCTTCTACACTCTCTTGCAGCTTACATTTATTGGTGTCGGAATCTTGATCTCATTCATGCACTATTCGGAAATCGAAAGTGCTGTGGCTCGCGCTAAGCGCAAAGTCTGGTTTCTTCGCAACCTACAGAACCGCCGAAACAACGAAAAGTTAAAATCAGGTGCGTCTGTAGAAGAATCAGAAATTGACACCTCAAAGATGTTAGATCGCGAACTCGAAGTACTGGAGAGCAAGAAGATTCTTCTTCGAGCACAGTATGAGGAAGCAGTTGCTGTTTACCGTGACGCAAATATCCAGTCACGCCGTGACGAGATGAGCGGTGCACACTCAGCTCTTCAAGCATCGGAGTTGGATTTTCGCACTTCGGGACTTGAGTTGAACCCATCGAGTTTTGCTGAAGCAAGAGGGTAAGGACCTCCAAAATGATAGCCCTTACTTTCTTCAACTCAGAGGTACGCATTTACAGCCCAATCCACAAGTGTCTTAGGAAGATGAATACTTCAGAAAGGCGCGATTACTCAGTGCAGCTTTCAGATTACATTTTCAATCTTGCTCGCGGCGGTGCGGAATCGGTTGTTAACTCCAGGAAAATGAATTCAGTCTTAGATCCATGGTGGGGTGAAACCTATGAGTGAACGTTGCATTCATGAGTTTGAAGTGGATCAGTGCGGACTATGCAAAACACCACCGAAGGGAATCAAAAAAGTTGTTTATATAACCAAGGGAGGAATGTCCTTTCACAACAACCCAAGATGTCGCACTCTCGCCTCAGGCCAGAATGAAGCTGAAGGAAAAGGTTTGGACATTCATCCGATAACACCCGTGAATTGGGCGATAGCAAACGAGACTCGTCGTCAGTGCCGAAATTGCTGCCGATAATGATCGTTCTCGAATGCTAGTTGGTTATGCCTGATGAGCCTGATCCTCGGTTTTCTGTCTATTTGTCCCTACCTTGGTTATCTTTAGCTCATGTTTGCGAGTCTGAATCCTGAGGAGCAAGCCAGAGTCCTCATCGATGCGCAGCTTGTTGCAGCTGGATGGGCTGTCCAAGATCGTGGAGCAATTGACCTAGTGAATCACGTAGGGGTAGCCGTACGTGAAGTAATCATGGAGAAGTGGGCCGGGCGAGCGGATTACGTTTTATACATCAACCGCAAAATGGTTGGGGTAATTGAAGCTAAGCCACAGGGCACGACTCTTATGGCAGTTCAATGGCAGTCGCACAGATATTCAAAGGGTCTAACGGAAACCCAGGCCAAGAATGCTGTTCTGGTAAATGGTGAACTGCCATTCATCTACGAAGCATCTGGCAGCGAAACAAATTTCACTAACGTTTATGATCCTGAACCTCGAGCAAGGCACATTTTCAATTTCCAGAAGCCTGAAACACTTGCGCGAATAATTCGGGAATCTGAAAGCCATGCAATGGCAACTTGGCGCGGACGTGTGCACTCACTTCCGGATACGGAAGGTTACGACCTTCGCCCCGCCTCACGTCGTGCGGTTATCGCTATTGAGAAATCTCTCAAAGACAATCAACACTCCCGTTCACTTGTACAAATGGCAACTGGAGCAGGAAAAACAAGAATGGCGGTTACAGAGTCTTATCGCCTTCTTAAGCATGGTGGCTTTAACAGAGTTCTATTTCTTGTGGACCGAAATAACCTGGGGGACCAAACCCTCCGAGAATTTCGTGATTTCACAACGCCAGATGATGGACGAAAATTCACTGACCTCTACAACGTAGACAAACTTACCGGCAGCGGAATGGTCGGATCATCTGCAGTTGTGATCTCAACAATTCAACGAGTCTTTTCAGTTCTAAAGGGACAAACGGTTACTGAGAATGATGACCCCAATCTCGATGGGTACATTCCTGATGCACCGGTAGAAGTTCAATACAGCCCAGAGCTACCACCTGAAGCTTTCGATTTGGTCATTGTTGATGAATGCCATCGCTCTATCTACGGCTTATGGCGTGGCGTTATTGAATATTTTGATGCCCACGTAGTCGGCCTTACAGCGACCCCGACTAAACAAACTCTTGGCTTCTTCCAGCAGAACCTAGTTTCTGAATACACATTCCCTCAATCCGTCGCAGATAAAGTGAACGTTGACTTTGAGGTTTATCGAATCAAGACCAAGATCTCTGAAACTGGCTCCACCATTGAGGCAGGCACAGTCGTTCCAGTCCTCGATAAAAGAACCAGGGAACAACGCCTATTGCAGCTAGATGATGAAGTTTCTTATTCAGCTACAGATCTCGACCGAAGTGTTGTAAGCAAAAGCCAGATTCGAACAGTCCTTGAAACTTTCCGCGATCGCCTATTTACGGAGATTTTCCCAGATCGCCGTGTTGTCCCAAAGACGTTGATCTTCGCCAAAGATGACAATCACGCAGAGGAAATCGTTACACAAGTCATGCAAGTCTTTGGCAAAGGAAATGACTTTGCCGCCAAAATTACCTACAACGCCAAAGACCCAAAGAAACTACTTCAGGATTTCCGCAACTCTCCAACTCTGCGAATTGCAGTAACTGTGGACATGATTGCAACGGGTACTGACGTAAAAGCGATCGAGTGCGTCTTCTTCATGCGTGATGTGCGTTCAGGTACTTACTTTGAGCAGATGAAGGGCCGCGGCGCCCGCAGTATGGACGACGCATCTTTTTCATCTCTAACTCCTGATGCCACACATAAAGAACGCTTCGTTATTGTTGATGCAGTAGGAGTAACAGAGCATGACTTTGTGGACGCAGCTCCTCTCGAACGATCTAAGAGCGCGACGCTGAAGCAACTCTTAGAAAAAGCGGCAACATTCACAATTACCGCAGACGAGACGGCTTCTCTTGCCTCGCGCCTTGCTCGACTCAGTCGAGAGATCACTCCTGCTGAGAATGCGGAACTCTCTGAACTTGCAGGAACGCCGCTTCAGGAAATTACCCAACAACTCGTAAAGATCGCAGATCCCGACACCTTGGCAAGCGTTGTCGAAAATGCGCCACTCGATAAAAATGGTAAACGAGATACAAAAAAGGCGATGTCAGATTTTATTGAACAGATAGTCAGTCCCATTGCTTCGAATCCTCAGCTTCGTCAAAGACTCATCGAAATCCGCGCTTCGCACGACCTCATCTTCGATGAAGGCAGTAAGGACGAGCTTCTTGATGCCAGGGGAGTAGTCGATACCTCAAAAGCCAAAAGTCTCGTGGAATCCTGGATTAAATATGTAGAGGACAACCGAAACGAGATCACTGCGATTCAAATGCTTTATTCAAAGCCAAAGAATGTGGGCATTACCTATAAGGAAATCAAAGAGCTCGCCGAGCGCATTAGGCGCCCACACCCAACCTGGACAGTAGATGTCCTTTGGAATGCCTACCTCGCTCTGGAACCTACAAAGGTGCGTAAATCAGCAGTTCATACCACCACGGATCTCGTATCACTGGTGAGGTTTACTCTTGGTCAAATGAGCGAACTTGTGCCTTATGCCCAGCTAGTGGAAGAGCGCTATGCAGGATGGTTGCTGCAACAAGAAAACCTCGGAGTGAAATTCACCGACAACCAAAGGTGGTGGCTAGACCGCATTAAAGACGCAATCTCACAGAGCGCACACTTTGATGTTAAAGACTTGGAGATGTCTCCATTTACTGAGCGTGGCGGAACTGACGGAGTACTTGCAGAACTAGGTAATTCAGTTACAGACCTCATCGAAAGTATGAACATGGAACTCGCCTCATGAACCAAATCCCAGATAGCTGGAAGCTTCTAAATCTTGGCGATGTAGCGAACTGGACTAGTGGTGGGACTCCAAGTTCCAAGAACTCAGATTATTATGACGGAGATATCCCTTGGGTTTGTATTGGTGACCTGAATGAGGGGTCTGTTTTAGCGACTGCAAAAAAGATTACTAAAGCGGGTCTTGATTCAAGTAGCGCGAAAATCATGCCCAAGGGCACCATCATGCTAGCTATGTACGCAACTTCAATTGGCGATACGGGAATGATGGAAACCAATATGGCTACAAATCAGGCCATTGCCTGCGGAGTGCCAAACCCTGAAATGATTGTTGGCAAATACCTTTTGTATTACTTGCAAAGCCAAAAACATGAATTCTTTGCTGCTGGTAGAGGTGGTGCGCAACCAAATATCAACCAAGGAATTGTAAAGTCATGGCCGATTCCTGTTCCCTCTATCGATGAACAACACAAAATCGTAGAACTCCTAGAAGACCACTTATCCCGCCTAGATGCTGCTTTAGCTGATGTAAAGCAAGCGAAAATTAAAGCTGCCCGATTCCGACAATCTCTGCTTAATTCGGTTTATTTTGAGAATGAATTCCCTTCAGTCAGTTTAGGTACTTGTATAGATTTAATAATGGGACAAGCACCCCCAGGGGATACATGTAACAAAGATGGTAAGGGTACGCCATTTGTGAAAGTAGGCGAATTTGCAAAACTGTACCCAACTATCAAAGAGTGGACTCTCAAGCCTTTGCGATTAGCAAAGACGGGCGATGTTTTGATATGCGTAGTTGGTGCAACAGTGGGGAAAATAAATCTGGGTATTGATTGCGCTATTGGCCGTAGTGTCGCTGCGATTAGACCTAAAAACATTTTGCTACAAAAGTATCTTTATTATTTTTTTGAGCTCAAAATGCTTGAAATACGTGGGCAGAGCAAAGGCAGTGCGCAAGGAGTTATAACTAAGGACTACATTAATTCCATTCAGATTCCATTACCGGACTTGAGCGCGCAGCAAGCTATTCTCAATTTATTAGAGTCGAATTTCTCGCAAATTGAAAAATCTATCGAAGTGTCTGAAAATATTGAACGGGAGTCTCTTTCACTTCGTCGTTCTCTTCTTCAAGCCGCCTTCACGGGTCAACTAGCAAAAGAGGTAGTAAGTGTCTGATTCATCAGCATTGGTTAATAAGCTTTGGGCTTTTTGTAGTGTTCTTAGAGATGATGGCGTCGGTACTCTCGACTACACCGAGCAACTAACTTATTTACTCTTTCTCAAAATGGCACATGAGCGTGAAACGCGGGCACTAAATCCAGAAAAGATCGTTCCTAATGAATGTTCTTGGCAGCTCCTGTTAGATGCGGAAGGTGAAGCGCTAGAGAAGACTTACAAGGGAATTCTTGAAACATTAGCTAAACAAACTGGAACTCTGGGGATTATCTTCCGCAAGGCACAGAATAAGATTCAGGACCCTGCAAAGTTAAAGCGCTTGATTGTTGACCTAATCGATAAGGAAAACTGGTCAGCAACAGGTGTAGATATCAAAGGTGATGCATACGAGGGCTTGCTTGCCAAAGGTGCGGAAGACATTAAATCTGGTGCTGGTCAGTACTTCACGCCGCGAGCGCTCATTGCTGCAATGGTCGATGTCATTCAACCAACGGCTAAAGACACCGTTCATGACCCAGCATGTGGAACGGGTGGCTTCTTGCTTGAGGCTTACAACTATGCGGCAAATCAAAAGAACTTGTCTCCAACTGACAGAGAGCACCTACGAGATGGTTTCGTCAGCGGAGTGGAACTAGTAGATAGCACTGCACGTCTAGCGGCAATGAACATGCTTTTGCATGGAATGGGAACACCGAATGGCCCAAGTCCCATTGAAGTTCGTGATGGTTTAACTGCAGATCCAGGAAAACGATATTCAGTAGTTCTTGCCAACCCACCTTTTGGAACGAAGTCCTCGGTGACGATGATTGGAGCAGATGGAAAAGTTAGTAAGGGCGAGCTTGAAATTGTTCGTGATGATTTCTGGGTAACGACTTCTAATAAGCAATTGAACTTTGTCCAGCATATTAAAACCATCATGGATATCAATGGCCGTGCCGCAGTAGTACTCCCAGATAACGTTCTATTTGAAGGTGGAGCTGGCGAGACGGTTCGTCGCAGATTGTTAACCGAATTTGATGTCCATACTTTGCTTCGCCTTCCAACTGGAATCTTTTATGCAGGTGGCGTGAAGGCAAATGTACTGTTTTTCGATAAGCGCCCCGCTGCAGAGAAACCATGGACAACCAAGCTATGGGTCTATGACTTCCGGACAAACCAGCACTTCACTCAGAAGACCATGTCAATGAAGCGTGGAAATTTGGATGAGTTTGTCGAGTGTTACCAGCCTGGAAACCGCGGGGAGCGCAAAGAATCTGAGCGCTTTAAGGCATATACCTATGATGAGTTGATCGCGAGAGACAAAGTAAATCTAGATCTGATCTGGTTAAAGGATGATTCCCTAGAGGATGCAGCCAATCTTCCTGCACCTGAAGTCATTGCTCGGGAGATAATGGAGAATCTAGAGTCAGCATTAACGGAATTTTCAGCAATCGTTGAAGCATTGGAAGCGGGGAAGCAGTAATGGCAAAACAGGAAGCATCTGTAAGTCAACTAGTTGGAATGATCGAAAAAGGTCAAATCCGTCTTCCCGAAATGCAAAGAAAGTTTGTTTGGAAAGCTACAAAGGTTCGAGACCTTTTGGATTCTCTATACCGAGGATATCCATCAGGAACAATCCTCATGTGGGAGCCAGACGAAACAGTTGCGCTCACATCATTCTCAATTGACACAGATGATAAGAGCGCCTTCAAGCCGATGCTCCTTCTGGATGGACAACAACGCCTTACATCCTTGTCAAGCGTGCTTCGTGGAGAGCCAGTCACTGTCCGCCGCCGTCGCAAACCGATAGATATTTTGTTTAACCTTGAGCATCCAGACAATCCATTAACTGCAATTGATCCCGACGAAGATGACGAAGATGAATTTGAATCTGATGAGTTCGAGCAATCTGAGGATGCGATCAACGAAACCATTCAACAGATGACTTTTGTAGTTTCTAGCACAAAGCTTGCAGCATCACCGAATTGGATTAGCGTGAGCGATGTCTTCAAGGACAGCAGTGATAAGGCATTCCTCACAAAAGCAGGAGTCGAATCATTTGATGATCCTCGTTACGACAAATACACGGAAAGAATTAAGAAACTCAGAGCCATTCGTGACTACGTCTATCGAATGGATGTTCTTGAACCTAGCCTTAGTTACGAGGAAGTAACTGAGATTTTTGTTCGCGTTAATTCACTTGGCGCCAAGCTCAGAGGGTCTGACTTGGCACTGGCGCAGATCACGGCGCGTTGGAGAGATTCACTTCGAATATTCGAAGAACTCCAGAACAAGATTGCGAGCGAGCATAATTTTGATCTTGAACTTGGAACCATTCTGCGAAGCCTCGTAATTCAGGCAACGGGGCAATCCAAATTTAAGACAGTTAGTTCACTTTCCCAGTCAAAATTAGAGACTTCCTGGAGTGAGAATGAGAGAGCGATGACATTTGCTCTTAACTTCTTGCACAGCAATGTGAAAATTGATTCTGCAGCTTTGTTAACCTCCCCATACATCATTCTTGTAATTGCCTTTTGGGGAGCAAAGAGAAATTACAAGATCAGTGATTCTGAAGCAACGAATATGACTCGATGGGTGCTATTGGCAAATGCAAAGGCAAGGTTTGCGAGAGGATCTTCTGAAAGCATCCTGGATCAGGATTTAGCTGTTCTGCGTGATGGCGGGGGAGCAAATGAATTAATCGAACGATTAGTTGTTCAAGTTGGTCGCTTGGAGATAACACCGACAGAGCTAATTGGCAGAAATGCTGGAAGCGGCTTGTTCAAGACCATGTTCCTTGCATTTAAGGAAGATGGTGCACGTGATTGGAATACAAATCTTGCCATATCTGTAAATCACGCAGGCAAACAAGATAAGTTGCAATTCCACCACATATTCCCAACGGCATATATGAAAAAGCAGGCAAAGTTGATGGAACTTCCAAGCACGGATGACATTGCAAATTTGGCCTTTATCGGTGGAAAAACTAATCGTGAGATAAGTGACAAAGCACCCAATGATTACCTGAAGAAGATTCTTGAGGGAGAGGGCGTAGAACAGCTTATAAAGCAGTGCATTCCAGTCGATCCGGAATTGTTAAAACCTGAATCATTTGCCGAATTTCTTTCACAACGAAGAAGTCTGATCGCTGACAGGCTAAACAAGTTCTTGGGCAATTAACGGATCTAATTAACAACCGATGAACACCTACCTCGCCTTCATCCCCCTCGTAGCGATCATCGCCTACTTGGTTCTACGCAATCCGTCATCTAGCAAGGCATCCAAGAGCGAGCGCGTCGACTTCATCAAGCAGGCATCTGATTCGATTCATGCTGATGAGATCTCATTTGATGAAAGACCTGCAATCGATTCTGGGGGATATGAGTATGAGGTGGTGGGGGAGAGTTTTCAGAGAGAAAACTTGTTGAAGCTGATTCGGGCACATGAAGCATTTGATAGTGGGCAGATAGTGGCAACGGCGGTGTTGGAGCCG
>JACCDX010944588.1_pt1 | contig 14109 bp, 21 predicted proteins | sample 7449681 | NCBI WGS metagenome assembly JACCDX01 (sample SAMN15323450, study PRJNA562643) | freshwater metagenome | isolation source: river surface water | place: USA:Blue River Watershed | collected 2017-08-18
CACATGGCGATTTTCTCACGCGACAAGAAACCCCAATTCGGGGCAGCATCAGTGAAGGCCGCAGCAGGCGCTGCAGGCCTCTCTCAGACGCTCGGCTATAACTACGATGCCAGCCGAGATCGGGCGATGACTCTGCCGGTGATTAGTCGCGCGCGCGATCTCATCGTGAGCCTTGTGTCCAGTCTCCCCATTAACGAATACGCAGTGCAGTGGGATCAGACAGAGCAGGAATACATCGAGATGCAGCTCCCGGGCGAGTCGTGGATGACACGCCCAGACCCCACAGTCACTCGCCAATTTTTGCTCGCATGGACAACGGACGATCTCATATTTCATGGGGCGGCTGTGTGGTATGTGTCAGCTAGGAATTATGACGGACGGCCATCGCAATTCATGCGCCTGCCTATGTCTGGGATTTCGTTCCTAGATCAGCCCGGCCAGATCTACACAGCAATGCCACGCGAGATTGTTTATCAGGGGCAGCAGCTCGACCCACGAAATTGCATTGTGTTTCTCTCTCCGATTCAGTCACTGCTCAGCATGGGATGGCGCGCGATGGAAATCGCACATCGCCTAGACGATGCAGCGATGCGATTTGCCACAAACGAAATCACAGCTGGCTATCTCCAGCAGACCGATAACTCGGAACCATTGACCGGCGAGGAGCTCACAGATCTGGCATCAGCGTGGCAGCAGGCTCGCAAGGTTTCAGCAGTGGGCGCTCTTAACTCGAGCGTTAAATGGGTGGAATTTCAGAGTGACCCATCGAAACTGCAGCTGGTTGAGGCACGCCAGCATGCGATGCTCTCACTCGCAGACATTGCCAACATTCCGCCATTTTTGGTAGGCGCTCCCACGAATAATTCGATGACCTACACAAATGCGAAAGAGTCTCAGTATTTGCTCTACAAGTACGCATGCGCGCCATACATCACATGCATTAGCGAGCGCCTGAGCATGGATGATGTGTTGCCACGAGGCCGCACATGCAGACTCGATGTGTCCGAGTTTGTAGATGAGGCAGAAACCATCGAGCAGAACATGAGCACAGACTCAATGAGCGAAAGAGAATCCGCATGAATTTAGAAATCTCAGCGAAACTGCACGCCATTAACGCAGCAGATCAGAACGGCCAGCCACGCCGCACTGTGGAGGGCGTAGCAGTCGAATACAACACAGACGCAGTAGTCAGCGATGGCACGCTGGTGCGCTTTCTCCCCGGCTCATTGCCAGTGGACGGTGCAGCACCAAAATTCATTCGCGACCATGATCTCTCCCAGCCTCTAGGCATCGTCACAGAGCGAGTCGATACCACAGAGGGAATGCTATTTTCCGCGCGTATTTCAGAAACGCGCGCTGGAGACGAGGCTCTCATACTTGCAGCAGACGGTGTTTTGGATGCTGTCTCTGTAGGCGTGGAACCCATCGATTATTCGTTCGATAAGAAATCGGGCGCGATGGTCATCAAGAAAGCACGCTGGAAAGAGCTGTCACTGTTGGCATTTGGGGCATTCCCCGGTGCGCGCGTGGCATCTGTTGCAGCTGCTGAACCAGAACCCGAAACCACAAATCCTGAGGAGGAACCACAAGTGGAATCACCAGAAACACCAGTCGAGGCAGCACCAGCTGTCGAGGCATCTATCCCTACCCAGCCAATTTTCGCAACCGCACGCCGCGAGCAGCGTTTGCCATCGATGGCTGAATACATCAGCTCATATGTCGCCGGCGGTGACTCTTTCATGTCAATGAATAATGCCATCCGCGCTGCCGCTGGAGATCAAATTGTCAGCAATGTGCCGGGCAACATCCCGACCCCCATTGTGCAACCAATTTTCGATGGACTTAACCCTCTGCGCCCGATCGTGGATCTGTTTTCAGCTCGCGCGATGCCCCGAGCAGGTGCAACATTCATTCGTCCATACATCGACACTCACCTCTCTGTAGCTCAGCAGTCCACACAGCTCACAGCTGTTTCTGCGACTACTCAAGTCATTGAGGACAAGGTAGTCAGCAAGCTGACTTTCAGTGGGCAGCAGACGCTTGCAGAACAAGTGATCGACTGGTCAGACGCCAGCGCAGTGGACATCGTGTTGCAGGATTTTTTGGGGCAATACGCTGACGCCACGGACAACTACGCCGCTGATCAGTTACTCGCTGGAGTGACTCAAGCATCTGCAGCAAATGTGGATTTCACAGACCCAGACGCAGTAGTCGCAGCTATTTACGCAGGCGCTAAGACCATCGCGTCATCCTCGAATGTTTTCCCAGATGCCATCGCAGTTTCGATGGATGTTTGGCAGCAGCTTGGATCGCTTTACGACACAACAGGTCGTCCGCTTTTCAGCACACTTAATCCAACCAATGCACCGGGCAGCATGAATGCCATCGGCACCATGGGCAACATTCTCGGGCTGCGTTTGGTCGCGGATAAGAATTTCGCCGCGAAAACCTGCATCCTCGCAGTAGCAAACCCACGCAGCAAAGCTGGATTTGAGATCTACGAAGATCAGCGCGGCCTCATCAGCGTGGATCAGCCATCAGTGCTGGGTCGCACCATCGCGATTCGTGGTTATTTCGCAACGACCACCATCGATGCGACAAAGACCTACAAGATCACACAGGCCTAGTAGCGAACACGGCATCGGGGAGTCTGCAGCATGGCGACATACACGGTCACTCACAGGCAGCGCATTAGCAATGTCTGCGTGCTGCAGACTCTTACGAACAACGAAATCGCAGTGGGCGGCAGCGTAGTAGTTGCCAATGTCCACGCGAATTTCGATGGCACATTCACAGTCATATCCACAGAGCCCTATCTGCTTGTGGACATTGACGAATACGGAGACCTAGTTTTCGACTACCAAATCCCCATCGAAAACCAGATCATCTACGAACACAACGGAGACGATCTAGTCCGCGAGGCATGCGATGGCACAGTGGCCTACACGCCAGTGTGCACATGGGTGAGCGTGCAAGACACACTCGACTGGCTCGGGGTATCCCCAGCAAGCGCGAACGATACTGCATTCGTTACAGACTGCGTAGCAGCTGCAAACGCTGTCGGATATCGCCGGCGAAAGGCCGCTGGCTATCAGGACGCGCTCGGAACATCGCCCGGTGGTGATGTTTCGCTGGGCACAGTGATGTATGCAGCTGCTCTTTATCGTGAGCGTGGCTCGATGGATTCATTCCAGAGCTTTAACGATTTCACCACAGCGCCAGTAGGCGGCTCTATGGGGCAGATTCTGCGCCTATGGGGATGCAATAGGCCACAGGTCGCCTAATGGGGCTCTTAAACGATGCCACAGGCCTGCTGGTGGATTTCCTGGAGGATGCATCGCTAGTCGTAACCACGGACAGCAGAAATGCGCGTCCGGGTGTCGTGATTATTGACCCACCCACACTGGTGGTCAGAAACATAAATCTCTATGAGCTCAGCTACCCAGTCACAGCTCTGCTAGCGCCACCCGGCAACGCAGACGCAGTGCAAGCTCTGCTCGATCTCGCAGACACCATCGTTCAGGCGGTGCCGCAAGTAAATGGGGGGCGACCTGTCTCCTATGCAGTAGGTGGGCAAGAATTGCCCGGCTACGAAATCACAGTCCAAATGACAGTCACAAGGTAAGGAACCAAAATGGCAACAGCACAAGTAGTGACAGGTAAATCCATCACTCTCACGATTAATTCTGTGGCATTCACAGACCAATGCACCAGCTCGATGCTCACACCATCAGAGAACCCCATCACGGGCGTGACATTCTCTGGCGCGTATGCAGCTAAGGGAATCCCCACATGGACTCTCGATGTGGAATTGGTCGCAGACTGGGGCGCAACCTCCAGCATCTGTGAATCGCTCTGGAGCGCAGCAGAAACAGGCACGAATGTGACTTTCACGATGCTGGCCGCCACTGGCGCATCGTTCACCGGCTCAGTCGTTCCAGTGTTCCCATCTGTAGGCGGCGCTGCCGATTCAGTGCAGAGCATCTCTGTGTCGTTCCCAGTGAACGGCACCATTACTGAGACATTTAGCTAGTTAGGGGCGCGACTGTGATCGATAAGACATTCACAGTCGATTGGGGAGAAGGCGCAAAATCCGCCACCTCTAACGGCTGGACAATTATCCAATGGGAACGCAAAACGAAACAAAAGTTCTCGAAGGTTCAGGAAATCGGAATCGGCATTGAGGACATGTATCTCATTGCATGGATCGCATTACGCGATGCAGAAATAACTGTGCCCGATTTTGAGCGTTTCGCTAAATCAGTGCGTGATTTTGGGGTTAGCGGTGACGATGAAAACCCTACGAGCGCGGCAGCTGGGGCAGACGAGTAGCGGAGGTATCTGTGAGAACAGGTATCCCACCCAGCGAGCTGCTAAATGACTCCACGATGTTTCTAACCATTGTGGATGTGCTGCGAGAACAGGACGCACAGCGATGAGCGCCACCATTCAGATGCTCGAGGTTTCAGGCCTGAAAGAGGCTCTCAAAGAGATAAACAAACTCGACAAAAAACTGCGGCGCGAAATCACTAAAGATTTCGAGGCTGCAGCATCACCAATGGTGGACGCTATGCGCGCAGATGTGCCACTGTCGCCGCCGCTTTCAGGTTTCGCTAATAAGTCAAAAACCCAATGGAAACGCAACGAAACCAAAAACATAAAAGTAAAGCTGGACACACGGCGCGCGCGTAATCGCAACATGGCAAAAGGCGCACAGTATGAATCGCTGGGCGTTGTCAAGATTCGCGCCACATCAGCTGGCCTCTCAGTGTTCGACATGGCAGGCAAAAAAGGCGATGGCGACACACCACAAGGCGAGGCAATGGTGGCGGCCTTAAAACGCAGATTCGGTGATCCATCTCGCATCATGTGGCCTAACGCTGAACGCAAATGGCAAGAGGTCGAAACCAATTTGGAACCAGTCGTGAGGCGCGTATCTGCTGAGCTCACGCGATTACTAGGAGAAAAATAATGGCCATCATCATTCCGCTGGTTTCGCAATTCGATAACTCTGGCGTAACAGGCGCTCTCAAGGAATTTAAGAATCTCGAAGGCGCAGGCGCAAAAAGCGCATTTGCACTGAAAAAAGCAATGCTGCCGGCGACAGCTGCAGTAGGTGCTCTCGGGGTCGCATTATTCGATGCCACTAAGGGTGCGATGGAGGATGCATCAGCAGCTGCAGAGCTCGAGCGCCAGCTCAAGAAATCCACCGGGGCGACAGATGCAGTCGTGGCCAGCACTGAGGAATGGATCAGCTCGATGGGTGCCGCCTACGGCGTTGCCGATGACGATTTGAGGCCATCGATGGCGAAACTATCGAGAGCTACTGGATCTGTTGCAGAATCGCAAAAGGCTGCGAAATTGGCGATGGATATTTCCGCCGCCACTGGCAAGGATCTGGGCAGCGTTTCTGATGCGCTCGCTAAGGCCTACGGCGGAAACCTTAAAGCTCTGCAAAAGCTCAGCCCAGAGCTGCGCGACATGATCAAGGATGGCGCATCTCTCGATGAGGTCATGGCAAATTTGGGAGACACATTCGGCGGTGCCGCATCAAAACAGGCGAACACTGCAGAGGGTCAAATGAAACGACTAGCACTGTCGTTATCAGAAACGAAAGAAACCATCGGCGCTGCGCTCATTCCAGTAGTCGAAAAACTGTTGCCATATCTGCAGCAGTTTGCACAGTGGGCATCTGAAAACTCAAAAACATTTCTGATTATTGCAGGCGTTATCGCCGGCATCGCTGGTGCCATCATCGCGATTAATACTGCGATGACTATTTGGACAGCACTCACTACAGCATTCACAGCTGTGCAGGCCGCGTTTAATGCGGTCATGGCAATGAACCCCATCACGCTGATGGTTATCGCTGTGGCGGCATTGGTTGCTGGTTTAATACTCGCCTATAAAAAGTTTGAGGGATTCCGAAACATCGTGGACTCTGTTTTCTCTTTCATTAAAAATGGCGTGAAAGCAGGCATCGATGGCATCACCAGCTATCTGCAATTTGTGCTCGGAATCTATAAAGGCATTTTTAACGCCATCGCATCTCTCTGGAATAACACATTCGGCAAACTTTCATTTAAGGTGCCCGGCTGGGTGCCCGGCATCGGCGGAAAGGGATTCGATGTTCCGAATATCCCGATGCTCGCAGAGGGTGGCATCGTCACGAAACCCACACTGGCGCTCATTGGTGAGGCAGGGGCTGAGGCTGTCATACCGCTGTCGAAAATGAATCAGGGTGGGAATATCTATGTGACAGTGCAAGGCGGCGACCCTAACGCCATTGTCGATGCTCTGCGCCGCTACCAGCGCCAGAACGGTGCCATCCCGATTAGGACGGTGGCCTGATGCCACAGGTTTATACAGTCGATTACTCGACCAATGGCACCACATGGACAAACCTCCCCAATATCGAATCCATCTCTGCCTATATCGGGCGCGGCAGCCTTGTGGATCAATTCGAGCCATCACGCGCGACCATCACAGCGCGCTACCCCACCGGCTATTCGTCACCCATCGCAGCGATGGTGGTCGGCACATGGATTCGATTTTCGCGCACAGGCGGTCAGGAAATGTGGCGCGGCAAAATTCGCAATGTCGCAGCTAATTGGGGAAAGCCCTATCGCAGTGGCACAGGCGCTGCAGACTTTCTCACCATCGAATGTGAAGGCGCACTAGCTGAATGGGGACGCTCGCAGGGTGACGATTACGCAGTCGTAACTGCAAATGCTTATTTCCAGCTGGCTGATATTTCTTTCCAGTCTGGGCTCCCAGTGGGCACCACCTACAGCCCGACAACATCACCCACTGTGGGTGCATCAGTCGTGGATAACACATGGGGCACATGGCTAAACCAATTTGCCGCCACGCTGGGCTCCACAATTAAGGATGGCTCATTTCAGGTGGGTGTCTATACAAAAGATTTCATAGGCCTGCTGCCATTCAGCTTTTCTGATGTCACGAATAACTCGATCACATATGTTTATGACGAGCTCACATTCGACTCATTAGCAGCGGACTACTACACGCAAATTCAGGTGGACATAAACACCGGCGCAATAGTGACGCGCTCGCAAGGCTCAGCGCCATATCGCACCCAGCGCATCAGCACATTTAACTCAAGCACATCACAGGCAGAGGATCTCGCAGACTGGCTACTGGGGCAATTTGGCACAGCATCATTTGGCATCTCTAGCCTTTCGATTCTTTCATCCGCCCAAAACTCATTCGCCATCGATGCCTCATATCAGTTTTATGACTGGATCGGATACCGCACAAGAGTGACATTCCGCGGCGGCACTAAAACGATGACCATTCTCGGAGTCGAATTCACAGCGGACGCATTCGATAGCAGATACACATTCCTAGTAGCGGATGCTGATCTCACCCCATATTTCTATTTGGACTCTGATCTCTATGGAGTCCTAGACCAAAACAAACTCAACTGGTAAGGATTAACACATGGCCACACCTACAAATTTGCCCGATTCGTTTTCAGTAGGCGAAACACTCACGAGCTCAGACATGAATCTGCTACGCGGCGCATTTCGCGTGCTGCAGGTGGTCTATGGCACTGCAACAGTCGCAATAGGCAGCGCATCAGCCACATGGGTGGATACTGGGGTCAGCGCCACGATTACGCCGCGCGCCACATCGAGCAAAATTTTGGTTTACGCAGACCACAGCACCTACTCATTTGGGGCTAACACCACAGGCGGCCTGCGCCTAATGCGTGGCGGCACACAGCTGCAGCTCTTTTCCGATGTGGGATATAACCCCGGCAGCTACATGCTCTCATCGTGGGCATCGGTCTATCTCGACAGTCCAGCCACAGCATCAGCAGTCACATACAAAACAGAACAAAACCGCGGATTAGGTTCTGGCACTTTTTACACACAAGTGAACAGCAACCCCGGAAACATTGTTTTACTGGAGATTTCAGCATGATTTCATTACCCACAGCACAGCTACTGCTAGACGCAGGATTCACAGATGGATGGGCTCTCGCCGGCGATGAGCTAATCCTCTGGGAGAATGAGCAAGATCCACCAGCACCACTGAAAAGGCCAGCAAATGAAACGACTAATAGCGGCGATTAGCCTCATCGCGCTACTCAGCGGATGTGCAGATCGGGTGCGCGAAAACTGCGACACCACAAAAGCAACAGGAACCCTAGAAAGGCGCTGCCAATGAAACCAGAAAACAGGCTCAGCAATGAGGAAATTAAAGCGCGACTGGTGTTTGTCGTTGCAGTAGGCCTCACATGCTCATTCCTATTCAGCGTGGCAGCGATGCTGTTCGGCTTGCTGTTTGTCGTGCAACCCACAGAACAGAGCCCCAATGATGCAGAGGCGTGGGCAGTGCTCTCTCCCATGCTTATGACACTTTCAGGCGGCCTCATTGGTTTGCTCGCCGGCAACGGCCTGAAAGACAAACCAAAAGACCCACCCACGACACCACCAGTAGGCACCCCATAATGGCCGCCACCAAAAAACCAGCACATAGGCCATACCCCTATTACCCAGCAAAAGCAGGAAAAGGCAAGCTTGCAGGCACTGAATGGTTTATCCACGCATGCGGCAGGCGATGGGGCTTTAAGAATCTGGGGTCGTTTGTTTTGCGTGACATGCGAGGCAAGCCCGGCCAGCTGAGCGTGCATAGCACTGGGGCTGCATGCGATATTGGTTTCGCCGGCAAAAAACCATCCGAAATTGCAGAGGCGTGGGAATGGTTTATGGCTCACACACGCGAGCTGGGAATCGTGGAGGCTCATCACTACAGAGCGCCCGGCACGAAATACGGAATCGGGTATCGCTGCAGTCGCGGTGAAGGCCACGCAGGATGCATCGAGTGGACATCCACAAATAATGGTGGATCTGGTGGGGCGTGGTTCCATCTGGAATTCGAGATGGAATTCGCATCATCAGAGAAAAAAATGTCTGAGGCGTGGCGGTCACTCCCCAAACCTGCCTAACCTCAGTGGCGGCTCGAGCTGGGAATCTCGGGTCGTGGGCAGTTAGGGCTCACGCTGCTTTCTCTTTTGTGCAGCGTGGGCTCGCCCAAATCCACAACACGCCACGCGCGTTTGTTATAGTGACCACGGGCACCCAGACCCGAACAAAGGAGATCCACGATGAATTGCAAGCACACCAGCTGCATAAAACCACCCCTAATGGGGGATTTTTGCATCGAGCACTGGTACACATCACGCGGCAAGGTTTGCCCGGGCTACGAGCCCGGAGGCTTTCTCACACGGCCAGCTGTAAATCGAAACACTGTTTCAGTAGGCAGGCAGGCCACATCGCGCGCAGCAGCTGCTGGCGCTCTCCCCAAATCAGGCACAAATCGTGCACGCATTCTCGACTACATCACGAAAGCTGGAGGCGCTACAGATGAGGAGCTAGAGCTCGCTCTGGGGCTTTCTGGCAACACTGTGCGCCCATGCCGCGTCTCACTGGTGCAGGATGGCTGGGTCGTGGACTCAGGCAAGCGCCGCCCGGTGCGCTCAGGCAATGACGCGATTATCTGGAGCGCAGCATGAATGTGATCGGCTACGAATCATGGCAGACGCGCGACAGGTGCACGATGGTGCAAGTATTCAGAGACATAGAAACAGGTTTGACTGTTCGAGTGGTCGTTTCTCAACGCGCCAGCATCCTCGATACATGGGAACCGCTGAGCACACTGGAACGGAACGATTAAGCGCATCATGGCAGCAGCATTCACGCTCGCATTACTAACCCCAGCACCAGCTAAGGCCTACGGAGAGGAGCTCGTCATGCCATGGCAGTTTTATCGCCGGCTAGCGCAGTGCGAAACAGGCTCCAATGTGAACCACAGCACCCGGTCATATACGGGCATGTTCGGCATTTACAGGCGCACATGGCAGGCCTACAGCAACCACAGCAGCGCACGAGGAATGACAGCTCTCGAGCAGGCGCGAGTGGTGGACAACATCGCATTTAACGGCCACACAGAGCGAGGCAGATTTCAGCATCCAGTAGGGCTCTGGGGCTGGGGAGCTGTAAAGCAAAACTGCATGCAGCTGCAGAGCTACATCTGCAAATCACGGCACCCACTGGTGCAAAAACAAAAGAGAGGGTGCCAATGAGCGAAACGCACATGGACTATGACGATCAGAAAGCAGCGATGGTGCTCATGGCCATGGCTACCAATTTGCGAGCAGAGGGAAAATGGCCACGCGCGCAAGCTTGCGAGTATGCAGCTGCTCGACTGATGAGCATTCCCACGCTGGCCTCCCAAATCAGCCACCCATCTATCGCTAGCAAAACAGACGCGATGATGCAGGTCGTGCGATTCATCACGGATCAGAACAGAGGAGCCTCAGCATGAATCTGGGCGAGGTTTATCAGCATTACGGCCAGCCAGACCCGGCGACAGTTTCTGTCCTGAACAAAAATGGCGTGGAGCTGTCCTATGTGGGGCACGCAGAAATCACTAAGGCGCTCTCGGAAATTGACCCTGAATGGACATGGGAACCAGTGCTGGGCGCTGATGGCCTGCCGGCGATACGCATTCAGCATGGCGAAATCCCACGGCGCGATAAAGAGCCCATTTTGGTGAACATGGCAACGATGTGGGGCAGGCTCACGCTCTGTGGCGTAACTCGCTGGGCTGTGGGGTCAGTCGAGGCACACAAACCAGATCTAGATAAAGAGCTCGTATCAGACTTTCTCAGAAATGCCGCTATGCGTTTCGGGGTCGCGCTGTCGCTGTGGATGAAAGACACTCCAGAGCCCACAGGACGGCCTCAGATGGCCACAAACCAGCGTGGCAATGTCACAGTGACCCAGCCAGCCAATGTGCTCTCAGAGGCTCAGGAGCGTGCCATCCGCGCCATCAGTAAATCGATGGGGCGCACTGTCCCATCAGGCCTGCAGAGCTTTACGAAACAGCAGGCATCCGCATACATCGATGCACTAAAAAACGGACAAAACCCAGAGCCTGCAAATGAGCAGGACATGAGCCCCGAGGAGCCTTTCTGATGGATGAGCAAACGATGAAGGATTACATCGAGGATTTGCTGCAAGAGCGTGCAGGCCTCTACGAAAAGCTGCAGCGACTCGAACAGAACCGCGACCAATGGCAAGAGCTCACGCTGAAATGGCAGGCACATTCCACAGAGCTCATGACCCAGCTCGACACCATCCGCGCGCTCATCGCAAACCTCGCAGGCGCTAATGGCTGAAATCATGCAATTTCTCATCATGATCATGCTCGTATTTGTCGCCGGCATTTGGTTCGGCGCTAACGGCCTCAAGGCCGCACAAGATAAAGAGCGCCAGCGCAGACTCGAGCAAGAGTGGCAAGACTGGGAGCGCAGGCATGGCTAGCGATGCATCAGAACGCATCTGGCAAGACAAGGTGACACACATCGCGCTCATGTGCGGATGGCTAGTGGATCACACACCACCAATGCGCTACCCAAATGGGGCAGTGCGTACTGGGGGCATGAAAGGCAAACCAGATCTGTGTCTCATTCACCCAGCTGGGCGAGGCATCATCTGGGCAGAGCTCAAAACAGAAAAAGGCCGATTATCACCAGAGCAGGAAAAGGTCATCCACGCATTACGCGCAAACGGCGCAGAGGTTTATGTGTGGCGGCCATCCCAGCTCGACCTAATCGCAGAGCGCCTAGGTAGGCCTGCGTGAGCGTTGGCACAGGCGTTTGGTATCTCTCAATGATTCTCGCCGGCATGTGCGGCCTGTATTGGCTAAGTAGATAATGGTTCGACACAACAGAACGAAAGCGGAAACGCTGGGAGCATGGCGGTACCCCGGTTGCATGGGGCGGCGGAGAACACACGGGAGCGTGGGTAGTACGCCCATGTGCTTTATGCGATCAGTAGGAACCGATACGGCAACAGTAAGAGGCGTGGCAGATTTGATGTGGAAATGTAAAACAGTCGTGAGGCGCGACTCTAAAGAATGTTCGGGACTCGTTGCTGTGGCGGCGCGAGGGGAGGATAAACACCACTATGCCTAGAGATGAATACGCGACAGCGGAATACCAGCGAGCAAGGCGAGAGCTACTCGAGAACAAACCGCTATGCCACTGGTGCCACGACAAACCAGCAACAGAGGCAGATCACATAGTCCCAGTGCAATTCGGGGGGACATGGCGAGATGGCATGGTGCCATCGTGCAAGAGCTGCAACGCAAGCAGAGGAGCCAAACAAATAAACAAACAGACACGAGACAGACTGAACATCCGCGACAACATCGCCGGCACGACAAGCGGAGGCAAGCGCAGCGCAGCAAGCGCGCCAGCGAAAGCGGACAACAAACCAGCACGCCCGAACGACTCGACCACGCAAGGCCGCGCAAGAAACCAGCGCACGCAAAAATCGAACACACACGCTTTTTTTGATACGGAACCACTGACCCCGAGCCCCCCTTTTCCGTCTATACGCAAGGAAACAGACATGCCCCAAACGGATTTCCCCAATGCCCAAAAGGATTTGCCCGGATTCGGGCGGACTCTCCCGAGGCTGCAAACTCTGGTCGAGGGCGATTACACAGATGGGCATCTAGTCGCTGAATTCTCGAGCATGCATCTGGGATTCGACTTGCTCCCATGGCAGCTGCATGTGGTCGAGCAGGCGTTCCGCTGCAAGGTCGCCGGCAGTAATGACTACTCAGCGCGGCAGGTGCTCTGCTCCACAGCGCGGCAGTCGGGCAAGAGCTCACTCGAAGCTGCCGTTATTGGGACATGGCTAACCAGCATCGCTAGGCAGCGTGGCAAACCACAGACGGTGCTCTCAACAGCTCACGATCTTTCGCTGGCCTGTCAAATGTTTGAGAGGGTCGCGCCGATACTTGTCGAGCGTTTCGATGCGAAAGCTAAATGGGGCTATGGCCGCATGGAGCTGCAAATGCCAGATGGCTCGAAATGGTATGTGCGTGCCGCCACCCCTCGAGCAGGTCATGGCCTCAGTGTGGATCTAATTTGCTCGGACGAAATTATGGGTATCAGCGAGGATGTGCTGTTTCATGGACTCAAACCCACCCAGCGTGCACGCAATGTGAAAACAGCTGGAGGCACGCCTATGCATTTCATGTATTCGACAGCCGGCACAGAGGCCAGCACAGCGATGCTGAAACTGCGTGAGCAAGGCCTGCGCCAAATCGATGCCGGCGAGCCCAGCTCATATCTGTTTATGGAATGGAGCATCCCACCCGGGGTGGACGCATTCGATGAATCGTTCTGGCATTACGCAAATCCAGCTCTGGGCTATCTCGTGGATATCGAGACGATCCGAGACGAGTCGCAGGATGGGAACCTCGCCGCGTTCCTACGCGCATCACTGAATACATGGGTGAGCACAGAGAATGGATTTCTACATCCGGGAGTCTGGGACAGCTGCGCCGGCGAGGGTGCGTTGCCGGATGGCGGCTTTCTCGCTGTGGACTCCAGCATGGACGAGTCGAGATATTGCGGAATTCGAGCGAGCGTGGACAGTGGCGGCATCGTGCATGTCCATGTCGAATTTGTGGTGGACACTCTCGCAGAGATGGTTTCGTCTATTAGTCGAGCAATGGAGGCAGACACAGCTCTCACGCTGGCGATTACTCCATCGCTGGATGCGCAGGTGCGTGGATTTGACAAACGCAGAACCACAGTGGGCTATGGCGAGCTGCTGAAATTCACAGGCCTAGTCAGATCGCTGATCATGGAAGGCCGCCTGCTGCATCGCAATGAAAACACACTGAATGACCACATGAACCGCGCAGTGGCAGTCGTTCAGGCGCATTCACTTGTGCTCTCCAGCAAACGCAGTCCCGGCAGCATCGAGCTGGCGCGCTGCTGTGTGTGGGCTGCAGCTCTGGCATCATCGCCAAAACCACGAGCGCGCGCAGCTGTCGCATTCGCTCGCTAGGGGTGGGGGCTAATTCTCTATCTCTAAATTTCTCGAGATAGTGCTCGCATACCACACAGGCCTGCGTCATACTTGCATCACATGGCGATTTTCTCACGCGACAAGAAACCCCAATTCGGGGCAGCATCAGTGAAGGCCGCAGCAGGCGCTGCAGGCCTCTCTCAGACGCTCGGCTATAACTACGATGCCAGCCGAGATCGGGCGA
>JACCDX010998375.1_pt1 | contig 14108 bp, 13 predicted proteins | sample 7449681 | NCBI WGS metagenome assembly JACCDX01 (sample SAMN15323450, study PRJNA562643) | freshwater metagenome | isolation source: river surface water | place: USA:Blue River Watershed | collected 2017-08-18
AAACCCCTCCCCCACCAAAATCCTCTGAATTTCACACTTCGCCTCAAGCGCGTGGGCCCTCGGGGCCAAATATGGCCTGGCTCGGCAAGATGGGGTTTAAATTTGAAACCTGACCCCGAATTTCCTCGCGTACCTTACCGGTCGGCAAGGTGTTGCACTTCGGATTTGAGACCGCCCCCTGATTTCCCAGCGAACGGCCTGCGCCCCCTAGCCTCAGCGCTGCTCGGGCGCCAGCACCACGCCGAAGGCGCCGTAGGTGACGACCCGGTCGTTGAGCGTGCTGTACGAGGCGATGCCGACGCTGTGATACGTCGACACGAAGGCGGCGACGTCGCCGATGTGCAGCACCGCAGCGAGTTGGCTGCGCTCAGCCATGGCCTGGCTGAGCTTTTCTCGATGGGCTTCGGGCTTGGGGTTGAGGGCCCAGGCCAGGCCCAGGACGGCGATCACGGCAATCAAAAGTTTGAGCATGGCGGTGATGCTAGAGGGTGGCGAAGGCCATCTCATGAACCTGGTTCAACACGGCACGACACTTACGTTTGGCGAACCGGTGCGCCGGCACGCATCACGCCCGGCCCCAAATTCGGGATCTCAAATTTGACCACCCCTTCCGAACCAAGCCATATTTCTCGTCAAGCCCCACCCACCGTGACCGAAGGCTGGACCATGATGATGAATTCGATGGATATTGGTGGCCGATGATTTTAAATTTGAGACCTGACTGCGATCCGGAGAGGCTGCAATTAAGATGACGCCTCTATTATTTAAATTTGAGGCCCACAATTTCGCCGCCCAACGACTGGCCGCCGCGACACGCACGATGGCTCAGACGCGCGGACTACTTGTGCAGCGGTTCGCGTGAGGCCACTTCGGCCCGCCGTGTGTACGTCACACGCGTATCGAGCACGCCATCCGTGTCAGTGTCGACGTCCGCGAACTTCAGGATGCCCAGCGTGTAACGCTCGATGCGCAGTGGCTTGCCGCTGGCCGGGTCGATGTACTCGACAGAGTCGACAACCCCGTTCATGAAGTTCGTTCGCAGGTCGGGATAACCATCGCCATCGGTATCCGACAGCGACGTCTCGATGTTGCCGTTCTTCAACCACTGCTTGGTTTCAAAGACGCCATCGAAGTTGTCGTCCAGTTCTGCAGCAGCCAAGTGCCCACGAGCGTCATAGCTGGCGACGTAGTCCACCTTCTTGTCCAGGTTGCGGTCCAGTTCCATCTTCAGCAGCACGCCGTTGGGCGAGAACGTCCATTTCTCGTCGAGCAAGCCGTCGCCGTCGTAGTCCACACCATCGGCGGTGGCTGGTGCGCGATACGCCGCATAGGTGGCGCCGGCCCCGATCACCAGACCGAGCAGGAGGCCACGCAAGAGGGGGGCAGCGGTTGAACGCGGCGGCGCGGGCGTCGGCTCGACCTGCGCGGCCTCCCAGCGATCGATGATCGCGCGGGCCGCCGCGTGGTGCTCTTCGGCCACCATCAATCGAACCAGCCCGGTCGCCGGTATTTCGCCCGCAGCGCCCTGCAGGGCCTCGCCCTGGATGGAGGCGGCAATGTCTTCCTGCTTCAGCAGATCCACCAGCATGTGGGCTTCAATGGCATTTGCCGCTTCGTAGAGAGTTTTCATCGTTCCTTTTTCATCATTCCTTGTGCGTGAGATGAGCCCGCCGCAGGCCATTCATTGGGCGGGCTTGGTGGCAACGGCGTAGAGCGCCACAAAAAACACCACGGTGGCCAGCAGCAGATAGGTGCCCAGCAGATAGGGGCGCATGTACCGCTGCCCCGCCGCCTTGCGGACCGCCGGGAAGCATCGTTGCCACCCGCAGTAATAGACGGTCGCGCCCGCCGCTGAGATGGCCGGCGTCACGGCCAGCAGCCAGCCCGGCACGGCAGGCCCGCCCTTCAAGCCGAGCAGCATCAGGGTCATCCCCGCCAGATTCACATAGCCGGCAATGCAGATGGCGCGCAGCGTCCAGCGCTCTGGTCGTACAGAGGCATTCACCTCGGGCATCCGGCTACACCCCCATCGCCACCACCGTCGGCGAGCCCGTGGAGCGCAGCACGCCTGCGTCCAGCACGGCCGCCACTACGCCCAGCATGACGCCCATGCCCATGCCGTAGCCCGAGCAGGCGTGCGGCGGCGGGCCGGCGGGGTCGGCGCGGTCGCCGCCGAAGGCGACGTGGTGGCGCAGCGGGTCTTGCTGCGTGGCGGAGCCCAGGCCGACGACGAGCACACGGCCCGGTTCGACGTCCACCTGGCCCAGCTTGTGCGCCACGCGCGCCTTGCGCCAGATCTGGAACGGCGTGGGCCGCACGTTCAGCGTGGCCACCATCGTCGGGCGCAGCCGCGCCACCGCCTCGGCGTAGGGGCGCAGGCCGGTCTGCGCATCGGGCGAGACCTCGCTCCACAGCGGCTGCAGGTCCCACAGCTTGCGCGTCTGCACCCAGCCGGCCAGCACGGTCAGCAGGTTGGCATGCGTGGTGGGCGGGAAGCCCAGCATGATGCCGGCCAGCGTGCGCGCCGGCAGGTCGGGCGTGGCGCCCGGCACGGCCTTGGCGGCCGCCACGATCTTGGCGCCCAGGGGCGGCAGTTGGGTGCCGGGCTCGTCCAGCCAGGCCTGCACCGCTGCGGTGAAGCGCTGGCCGGCGGCGCGGCCCTCGGCCTTGACGGCGTCGGTCGGGTAGGGGCCGAACACATGGCGCGACACCTTGAACAGGTCGCGCGGGCAGCGCGGCGCCACGCTGCCGCCCGCCTGGGCATCGGCATGGAATTCCGTGCCCCAGATGTGGCGGCCGTCGGGCTGGCCGAACCACAGCTGGCACAGCTTGGCGAGCACGCCTTCGCTGAGGCGCTCGAAGTCCAGCGGGGTGTCGGTGGGCAGGTCCTTGGGCTTCTGGCTGTCGGGGAAGGCGGCCAGCAGCGCCTGGGCCTCGGCCTTGAGCTGCGCGAGGCCCGCCTTGGCGACCTGGTAGGCCGCGGCGTAGCACTGGGCTTCGCTGTAGGCCTCGATGGCGGCGTTGATGGCCGGGGCCTGCTCGCGGTGGCCGGTGTCGTCGTCCAGGCCCAGGTAGCCCACGCCGATGGAGTCGTGCATGCGCTCGCCGTAGCCGCTGACGGAGTAGCGGTCGGGCACGTTGCGCAGCACGTCGCAGACGCGCTCGGCCGCGCCCACCAGCACGCCGTAGGCCGTGTCCACCACGCCGCCGGGCTGGGCACGCACCCAGGCCCAGGCCTGGTCACGCGTGGTGGTGTCTTCCAGCCACAACTGCATGGCGGCGTGGTCCCGCAGGTCGGGCACGCGCTCGGGCACGGGCGTGGCGGCAGGCAGCGGCAGGGGCAGCTCGACGAGCCCCGGCAGCGCCTTCAGCGCGGCAATGGACGGCACGAAGAAGTAGGCGCCCCATTGCAGCGTGACGAAGGGCTCGGGGCCCAAGTCGATCTCGTAGGCCTTGCCGCCATGCTCGAACGGGAACAGGCGCGGCCCGCCGCTGCCGTCGACGACGCCCAGCAGCGGGTCGCTCTGCGCCGAGTAGCCGCCGCTGGCATTGCCGCCGGCCACCCAGCGCTGCACGACCTCGAACTGCTCGGCCAGGTGGGCGTTGTAGGCCATGAAGACGAGGCCGCGGTCCTCGTCGTCGGGCGCGTCGGCATGCACCGGCGCGCCGTAGCTCATGCCGCGCCGCAGGATGCGCGGCATGCGGTTTTTCGAGAACGCCGTGCCGCCCAGGTCGCGCGGGTTGGTGCGGCGGATGTGGGCGTGGAAGGGGCAGGCGGCGCCTTGCGGGTCCTTGGCGTAGTTGAAGTCGTTGCCGTTGGTGCCGGCCTCGGGCGCGGCCAGCGGGCGGCCGTCCTGCCAGCGGCCCATGAGCTTGGCGAGCACGAGCTCGTGCTCCAGGTTGATCTTGCGCGCCTCCTGGTAGATGCGCCGGCTGAAGCGGCCCGTGTACTGGCGCAGCTTGCGCACGACGAGGAAGCTGCCGCGGTCCAGCAGCGGGTCGGGCTGCTCGGGCACGGCATAGCCTTTGTCGCGCTCGGTCGGGAAGCCCTGCAGCAGCTCGCCGGTCTTGACCGTGTCGTCCCAGGCCTGGCCCGGCGCGGCGGTGCCGGGGAGCTGCGGCTGGCCGGTATGAGCGGCGGCGAGCTGCGGCTGGCCGGCATGAGGGGCAGCCAGCTGCGGCTGGCTGATGCCGTCCTTGAAGCCGAAGTGCTCCTTGTCCGCCGCGTTGCTGCGCATGGGCTCGATGGCCATCAGCGCCAGGCCGGTGTTGACGGTCAGTGCATCGGCCAGCTCGCGCAGCCGCTTGCCGTCGGCGGCCGAGAACGCCTCGCCCGGCTCGGCCGCCGGGAAGCGCAGCTGCACCAGCACATGGGCGTCGGCCGGCGCGATGCGGTCCACGCCGTTGACGTGCCGCGCCAGCGCCCAATGCGAGGGGTGGTTGTGGCGCACGTCGCCCAGCAGGCCGGCGCGCGCCGCCATGCCTTCCTTGAAGGCCTGGGGGAAGCGGTCCAGCCGCGCGGCCGGCACACCCAGCGCTTTCAGGCCGGCCAGCGTCAGCGCGACCTGGCGCCAGACGGTGACATGCGCGGTGTCGTCGTTGTCACGCTGGACGGGGGCCGTGCTCAGCCAGGCCACGGCCTGGGACGGCTGGGCCACGCGCAGCAGCACCAGCCCGCCACGGTTGCCGGGCGGCTTGGTCAGGATGCAGGCCTGCAGGTCGCCGGGCTTGAGCGTGAGCTCGCGCGCCTGGCCCAGCGGCTCCGGCAGCGGCTGCTCGAACCAGGCGAGCATCTCGTGGTGCCGCAGGCGCAGCTGGCCGCCGGGCGTCTTGCCGCCGTCGTTGGGGAACTGCTGCGCCGTGCCAAGCTCGCGCAGCTCGAACAGGATGTCATGCGTGGCCCGCAGCACGCAGGCGCGGTCGGGCGCGCTGGCACCGAAGAAGCGCTGCAGCGTGAACAGCCCGGCCAGCGGCACCAGGCCGCGCGCGGCCATGGCGAAACGGTCTTTGTCGCCGGTGGGCAGCGCCGCCGTCTCGCCCGAGGCGGGCGCGCGCAGGCGGTTGAACGCCAGCTCGTTGGCGCGGCCGCGCTGGGCGGCTTCCAGCCGGGCGAGGTACTCGGCGTCGCCGACGGTGCGGCCGGACTCGATGAACAGGAAGTCCGCCGACACCTCGTGCTCGCGCACCCAGCGGGCATAGGTCTCGAAGCTGCATTCCCGCGACAGCGTGTAGCCCTCGGTATGGCACAGCATCAGGTCCAGCGTGGAGCCCAGCTGGTCCCAGATGACCCGCATGTAGGGCTCCCAGCCGCCATCGAAGTTGACCGACAGCAGCAGCCGGTCGGGCGCACCGTCACGGCCGTCCACGATGCTCCAGCGGAACGAGTGGACGATGCGCCAGCGCGCCACGATGTCGGTGTAGGGCGACGCGGGCGCGCTGGATTCGCGCGAGCCCAGCCGCAGGCTGTTGAGCGTGCGCAAGACCTTGCGCAGCCGGTCGACGTAGGTCACGACCTCCAGCGCGTCGACGAAGCCGCGCTTGATGTCGGCCAGCAAGTTCAGATCGGTGATGCCGCCCAGTTGGACGTCGTTGCCGCGTGCCATGTGGTTCTTCTCCCTAGTTTTTGAGCGCGCGCAGTATGCGGGCCGAGTCGTGACGACTCGCCCCATGCCACGCACAGGCTCGATTAGGAACCCGGAACCCCGCCGGTTGCAATTCATCCGCCCAAACCTGCGGCCTATCGCAAACCCGCAGACGGGCAAACCCTGGGCGCGCACAGTCAGCCTCACCAACACGGGAGAGCCGCATGAACCGCATCACCACCACCACCGCCCGCCTCGGCCGCCTGCAGGCCACCGCCGCTGCCGCCCTCGTCGGCGCCATCGCGCTGAGCAGCACCGCGTGGATGAGCTGGACCGGCCCGAGCGACGAGACCCCCGTCGTTCAACTGGAACGGGTCGTCATCCACGGCCACCGTGCCGACCGGCCCGTGGCCGAGGTGAAGCAGCTGCCGCGCGTCGTCATCGTCGGCAAGCGCGACCCGGGCGCCGACGGCGTGCAAGTGGCCAGCGCGCGCTAAAGCCGAGATAAAGCCGATGAAGGCCGGCGCTACGCCCGATCGCGCGGCGCCCCCTGGTCGCACTTGACGCAGTTCAGGGGCTGACCCAGCACGCCGTTGCGGCCCTGGGCCGACTGTGTCCACGGACGGTTCTGCCAGGGCGGGTCGTGCCGCACGTGCTGGTTGTGGCCACAGGCCAGCTGCGCGACCCAATGGCCCTCGTCATCGACATGGAAGCCCGTGATCGGCTGCTGCATGGGTCAGTGGCGCAACGCGCGGGTCGTCCGTCTCAACGGCCCAGCACCCGCAGGATCTCGCGGCCATAGGCTTCCAGCTTCTTGGCGCCCACGCCGCTGACCTCGCCCAGCTCCGACAGATCGCCCGGCATCACGCGCGCCATCTCGGCCAGCGTGGTGTTCTGGAAGATCACATAGGCCGGCAGCCCGTGCTCGCGCGCCACCTCCGAGCGCCAGGCCTTGAGCGCCTCGAAGCGCTCCTGGGCCTCGGCGTCCAGGCCCAGCGCGGGGTCGGCCTTGGGCCGCGCGCCGCCGCTGCCGCGCGCCATCCGGCTGCGGGGCTTCTTTTCCTCGGCCTCGCGCAGGCGCACTTCCACCTCGCCCTTGAGCACGGCCCGCGCGCTGTCCTGCAGCGCCAGCGTGTTGAACTCGCCCTCGGCCGCCACATGGCCCAGCGCGATCAGCTGGCGCAGCACGGCCCGCCACTGCTGCTCGGACAGGTCGGCGCCCACGCCCCAGGTCGACAGCTTGTCGTGGCCATGCTGCCGCGTCTTGTCGGTCACCTTGCCGCGCAGCACGTCGATGAGGTGGCCGGCGCCGAAGCTCTGGCCGCGCTGGTGAAAGCGGTAGATGCAGGACAGCAGCTTGCGCGCCGCCTCGGTCGCGTCCCAGGTGGCCGGCGGGTTCAGGCAGTTGTCACAGTTTCCGCAGGCAGTCGACATCTCGCCGAAGTAGCTCAGCAGCCGCACCCGCCGGCAGTCCGTCGCCTCGCACAGCGCCAGCAGCGCATCGAGCTTGCCGCGCTGGCCCTGCTTGAAGACCTCGTCGGCGGGGCTCTCGTCGATCATGCGGCGCTGGTTGACGACGTCGGCCAGGCCGTAGGTCATCCAGGCCTCGGCGGGTGCGCCATCGCGGCCGGCGCGGCCGGTCTCCTGGTAGTAGGCCTCGATGTTCTTGGGCAGATCCAGGTGGGCGACGAAGCGCACGTCGGGCTTGTCGATGCCCATGCCGAAGGCGATGGTCGCCACCATGACGAGGCCGTCCTCGCGCAGGAAGCGGTCCTGGTGGCGGCGGCGCAGGTCGGCGTCCAGGCCCGCGTGATAGGGCAGCGCGTTGATGCCTTCGCTCTGCAGCCACTCGGCGGTTTCCTCCACCTTCTTGCGGCTCTGGCAATAGACGACGCCGGCCTCGCCCTCGTGCTCGTCCCGCACGAAGCGCAGCAGCTGCTCGCGCGGCGAGCTGTTCTTCTCGACGATGAGGTAGCGGATGTTGGGCCGGTCGAAGCTGCTGATGAAGACGCGCGCGTCCTGCAGCTGCAGCCGCTCGATGATGTCGCGCCGCGTCAGCTCGTCGGCCGTCGCCGTCAGCGCGATGCGCGGCACCTCCGGGAAGCGCTCGTGCAGCAGGCTGAGCTGCAGGTACTCCGAGCGGAAGTCGTGGCCCCACTGGCTGACGCAGTGCGCCTCGTCGATGGCGAACATGCTCAGCAGACCGCGCTCGCGCAGGCTTTCGAGCTGCCCCAGGAAGCGCGGCGTGGTGAGCCGCTCGGGCGCCGCATACAGCAGCGTGAGGCGCCCGCTCATCATCTCGCGCTCGACGCGGCTGGCCTCCTCGCCCGTCAGGCTGCTGTTCAGGAAGGCCGCATGCACGCCGGCCTCCTCCAGCGCGCCGACCTGGTCGTGCATCAGCGCGATCAGCGGGCTGACGACGATGGCCACGCCCTGCCCGCGCCCGTGGCGCAGGATGGCGGGCACCTGGTAGCACAGGCTCTTGCCCCCGCCCGTGGGCATCAGCACCAGGGCGTCGCCCCCGTCGGCAACCTGCTCGACGATGTCCGCCTGCTGGCCGCGGAAGGCGGTGTAGCCGAAGACATCGGACAAGACGCGCAACGCGTCATCGGCGTGAAGGGGAGCGGAAGGCGGCATGCGGTGCAACAGCGGGCAAGCCGCCATTGTCCCTGCATCGCCGCGCGCGCCCGGCGGGAGCATGATGGCTCACCGCCACCTGCCCGCCCAACCCCCATGCCCACGCCCGAAGAACTGCGCCAGCGGCTGATCCGCAACTTCCATGACGGCCCGCTCGAGCGGCTGGAGCGCCCGCCGCGCTACGACACGCAATCCCGCTCGCTGACCGACGGCACCGCCGCCCGCAAGCTCGGCGCCACCTTCGACATCGTCGCGCCCGGCAAGCAGAGCTGCCCCTACCACCTACACCATGCGCAGGAGGAGATGTTCGTCATCCTGCAGGGTGAGGGCACGCTGCGCGTGGCGGGCGAACTGCTGCCGGTGCGCGCGGGCGACGTGATCAGCATCCCGCCGGGGCCCGAGTACCCGCACCATTTGCTCAACACGTCCGACGCGCCGCTGCACTACCTCAGCATCGGCACCCAGCAATGGCCCGACGTGTGCGAGTACCCGGACTCGGGCAAGGTCAGCGCCATGCCCGGCCCCAGCGGCTGGCGGCTGCGCCAGCGGCTGGAGAACACGCTGGACTACTGGGACGGCGAACCCTGACGGCGGCGCAGCGCGTCAGGCCGCCGTCGAACCGCCGTCAGGTCGCCACCAGCTGCGCGTGCCAGCGCAGCAAGCGCTGGTCGCTCATGCCGGCCAGCCAGTCGGCGATGAGCCGGCGCTGATCGGCCGGCCCGGCCGCCATCTCGTGCGCCAGGCGCTGCGGCTCGGGCAGCAGGCGGCGCGGGTCGTCCCACAGCGTTTCGGCCACGGCCCGCAACATGCGCCCGCCCCGCCGCTCGCAGGCCGCCACGGCCGGCGCGCCGAGCAGCGTCTCCTGCACCAGGTGGTGCAGCTGCGTCAGGAAGGCATCGGCCTCGGTCAGCAGGCTCACGCGGTAACGCAGCAGGGGCTCCTCGAGATCGTCGCGCTCGGCCACCTCGGCGGACACGATGAAGGCATTCACCAGCGAACCCACCGTGCGGCGCCGCGCGGGCTCCGACGGGCCGAACAGCGTGCGCGCCATCTCCGTCGGGCTGCCCAGCTCGACGGCCCCGGCCCAGCCGAGATCGGGCTTGAGGCGCAGCCAGTGCTCGGCGGTGATGCGCCCAAGCCGGATGCCGTCCTCCAGCACATGCACGCCCATCGCGATGCGCTCGGCCAGCCCGATCAGGCTGGCGTCGAACCCACCCCAGCCCGCCGCACCGTGCTGGCCCTCGCGCGGCAGCGCCGACGGCAGCATGAAGGCATGGCTGTCGCTGCTGCTGGCGGGCAGCAGCAGCCAGTCGACGACGTCGTGGTCGGCGTCGTAGAAGCAGCCCGGCGGGCTGCGCTTGTCGTCGCGGCCGGCGCCGCTGGCGCTGAACACCAGCCGGCGCGGCGCCGGGTGCGACAGGCAACCCAGCAGCACACGGCGCGACGGGTCCAGCCCGAAGGCGTCGGCATAAGGCTCCTGGCGGGCCAGCAGGCGCAGGGTCTGCGCGGTGGCCGCGTAGCCGCCGCTGTCGTGCAGCCAGTCGTTCAGCGCCACCTCGCCGCCTTCGCCAAACGGCGGGTGGCCGAGCTGGCGGCCGAAGGCGATGGCCTCGATGAGGTTGGGCTCGGGCAACAGCGCCAGCCACGGCGCGCTGGGCGAATGCAGATGCTGCAGCGAGCGCAGCAGGCCGCGCGACAGCTGCGCCACCTCGTGCGCCAGCGTCGAGCGGGTGCGGAACACCTCGCCATCGTCCAGCCCGCCGAGCAGCTGCTTGCCCTGCAGCTGGCGAAAGCTCTGGCTGTGCATGACGCGGGCACGGTCGCGCGCGTAGGGGTTGCGGTACGCGCCTTTCACGCGCATCAGCTCCGAGCCCGAGCGGCGCTGCTGCCACTGCAGGTCATCGCGCTGGCGGCGCAGCGCGGGGTCGGACGGGTCCGGGAGATCCGGGCGGGCGGGGATCGGGGTGTCCATGCTGCACTCCTCCAAAGCATCGGCTCCCTGAAACGCGCGGGCGGCGGGACTTGCTCGGCGGTGTCGGCTCGGCCAGCGCGCTGACGGTCAGCGTAGGCCGATGCCCGGCCCGTGGGGCGGCCTCGCCCGGGGCCGGTGTGCAGGAAGTCGCAATCGGCCGCGGCCGCTCAGCCCAGGCTCAGTAGTGCGGCGGCAACTCGTCACGCAAGGTGCGCGCGGCACCGGGCTCCGCCGACGTCCGGTCACGCAGCTCCACCAGCTCACGGATCAGCCGGTCGATCTGGGCCTGCTGGCGCACGACGACGGCGTTGAGCTGCTCGACGGTGTCCTCGGCGAAGCTGGCCTTGATCTCGAGGTCGGTGATGCGCTGTTCCAGGGTCTGCAGATCGGTGTCCATGCCCGTATTGGGCCTGAAATCAGCGCTTGTCGCCCTTGCTGGAGATCGACCCCATGCCCGCAATCGAGCGCTGCACCGATGGCGAGCCGAAATAGTCCACCGAGCCGATACCGGAGATGTGGGCCGTCAGGTCGTCGGTGACCCACAGCAGCACGTTGCCGATGCCGCTGACGTTGACGCGCGCCTTGCGCGCCTGCAGCCCGTCGGCGACGACCTTGCCCTTGCCGGAGATCTGCAGTGCCAGGTCCTCCACACGGCCGCCGAGCTGGCCATCGCCGGCGCCGCTGATGCCGAACGTGAGCTCGCGGGCCTGCAGCTGGTCCATGCGCACGACCGCGGCACCACTGATGGTCAGCCGCAGCCGGTCCACGCGCAGCGGGCCGGGCACCTGCACATCGCTGGCGCCGGACACCGACAGCTGCCGCAGCTCGCGGACCTCGACCTGCACGAAGAGCTTGTCGTTGTTCCAGAACTTCCAGCCTCCGGCGGGGTGGACGATGAGCTGCTTGCCGGCCAGATCAACCTGGACGCCGCGCTGCGCCTCGTCGTCGCCGGCAACGAACACCTGGTCGCGCTCGCCCTGCACGAGCACGACGCGCGCCGCGCCGGCCAGCTCCACGCGGTCGAAGGCACCGGGCGTGTAGACCTTGCCGGGGCCGGCCGGCAAGGCCGGTGGGGCCGGCAGCGCCGGCGAGGCCGCCGGCGCCGGAGGCGCGGGAGGCGCGGGAGGAACGGCTTGCGCAATAGCCATGCTGGCGCTGACGAATAGCGCCAGCGGCAGTGTGTTGCGGGCCGAGCGCCGGGCCGCTCCCAAGCCGGCACGCCTTTGGCGATGTGCGAGCGGCTCAATGCCGCAAGCATCGCCGTCCCCTTGGGGGACCGACCGGGCTTGCCTGCGTTCAGCGAGGCAAGCTTGGGCGAGGGGCACCGTCTTCATAGCGACTGCTCCCGCAGCATCTTGGAAACCTCGCGGTTGGCCGTGATGCGTGTGCCGTCGCGCAGGTGCACGACGAGTTGCGAGTTCTCATCCGGGCTCATGCTGTCGACGAAATCCAGGTTGACGATGCAGCCGCGCTGCACGCGCAAAAAGCGCGCCGGGTCCAGCCGCGTCTCGAAGCTGGCGATGGGCAGCCGCACGAGGAAGCTGCGGCCCTTGCTCGTCAGCGCGGTGTATTTGTTGTCGGAGCGCAGGCTCTCGATGTCGGCCACCTGCAGCGGAAAGATCTTGCCCTGGTCACGCACCAGCAATCGCGTCAGCGGCGCGTCGGCCGGCGCGCCCAGGGCCTGCGTCACGTCGGCCGCGCTGGGCCCGGCGTCGCGCAGGGCGTGGGCCACGGCCTCGTCGAAACGCTCCCGCGAGAAGGGCTTGAGCAGATAGTCCACCGCATGCAGCTCGAAGGCCGTCAGCGCGTGCTCGTCGTAGGCCGTCGTGAAGATGATGCGCGGCTGGTGGGCGTCGTGCTGGAGCTCGCGCACGACCTGCAGGCCGGTGAGCCCGGGCATCTGGATGTCGGTCAGCACCAGCGCCGGCCTGAGCGCCCGCACCTGCGCCAGCGCCTCGTCGCCGTCGCTGCAGACGGCCACGAGCCGCAGGCCCGGCGTGGCCCTCACCCAGTCGGCCAGCGCTTCGGCGGCCAGCGGTTCGTCTTCGGCGATCAGGACGGTGGTTGCACTCATGCCAGGGCACTCCAGGATTTCTTGATGGGGTCGGTACAGGCCGCTGCCGGGGGGCTCTCATGCGCCGTCATGCCTGCGGGATGAACAGGTCGACACGAAAGCCCGCGCCGGGGGCGGTGTGGATGCGCAGCCGGGCGCGGCCGTCGTAGTCGAGCGAGAAGCGCTTGCGCAGCGCGGCCAGGCCCACGCCGCGCCGCTGGCCAGGCTGGGGCTCCAGCGCGGCGGGCTCGCAACCGGGGCCGTCGTCGGCCACGGCCAGGTCCAGCCCGTCGTTGAGCGCGTTGCGCCGCGCCATGATGGTCACGCAGCCGCCGCCCTTGCGCGGCGCCACGGCGTGCAGGATGGCGTTCTCCACCAGCGGCTGCAGCGTCAGCGGCGGCAGTTCGTCGTCCAGCACGTCGTCTTCGAGCTGCCAGTCCACGCGCAGCCGGTTGCCCAGGCGCAGCGCCTCCAGCGCCAGGTAGTCGCGCAGGAACTCAATCTCGTCGGACAGCAGCACGCGGTCCGCCCGGGGGCCCTGCGCGCGGGCGTGCGGGCCCGAGCCCTCGCGCTTCGTGTCCAGCACATAGCGCAGCATGGACGCGAACTTCAGCAGCGCCGCCTCGGCGCCGGCGGGGTCCTTGCGCGTCAGCGCGATCAACGTGTTCAGCGTGTTGAACAGGAAGTGCGGGTTCAGCTTGCCGCTGATGGCCGACAGCTCGGCCCGAGCCAGCGCGCTCTCGGCCTGGGCCGCCGCCACCGCCGCCGCGCGCGCCGCCCGCGACTGCAGCACCGCCGTGAACGCCGTCACGATGGCGGCATACAGCACGAAACCCCAGACGGAGCGCCACAGCAGCCCGGCCACCAGCACGGCCCCGGCATGGTCGGCGCCGAACAGCACCATGTTCACCGTGAACTCGCCCGCCTGCCAGAGCGCCGAAAACGCCACCGCCGCCAGGATGTGTGCCATCGCGGTGGCCGACGTTCCGGCGTCGCTGGCGTGCACGCGCCGCGCCACGGGCCACACGGCAATGCCCAGCAGCATCGGCGCCCAGAGCATGGAGGTGGCCTGGTAGACGGCCAGCCAGAACGGGTCCAGCCCGCGGTCGAACTCGCTGCCCGCCAGCACGAACAGGCACCAGGCCAGCGCGCAACCGCCGGCATAGGCCAGCCACAGGCGCCGGTTGGCGCGGCGGTGGGCGGGGCGGGGGCCGGGGGAGTTCATGGCTTCATCTTATGGAGCGCTTCCCGCGCCGCGGCCCGCCGAGAGACGAAGTGCGGCCTCGAGGGTGCGGGATGCGGCCCCCGGGGTGCGCCAACCGGCCGCCGGGCCATGCCGTGCGGGCGCCCCGCCGTCATAATTCGCCCCCTTCCCCATCGAATTCAGGCGAGCGTCATGGCCAGCGTCAACAAAGTCATCCTCATCGGCAACGTCGGCAAAGACCCCGAGGTTCGCTACAACCCCAGCGGCGGCGCCTGGGTCACCCTCAGCCTGGCCACCACCCGCAACTGGAAGAACCGCGAGACCGGCGAGCGCCAGGAAGAGACCGAATGGCACCGTGTCGTCTTCAACGACCGCCTGGCCGAGATCGTTGGCGAATACGTCAAGAAGGGCCGCCCGCTGTACGTCGAGGGCCGCCTGAAGACCCGCAAGTGGCAGGACAAGGAAGGCCGCGACACCTACACGACCGAGATCATCGCCAGCGAAATGCAGCTGCTGGGCGGCCGTGACGGCGGCGGTGGCGACGAAGGCGGCGGTGGCGGTGGCTACAGCCGCGCGGCCGGCGGTGGCGGTGGCGGCTACAGCCGTGGCGGCGCCGAAGGTGGCGACGACTTCGGCGGCGGCAGCGCCCGCCCGGCGGCT
>JACCDX010002581.1_pt1 | contig 14105 bp, 26 predicted proteins | sample 7449681 | NCBI WGS metagenome assembly JACCDX01 (sample SAMN15323450, study PRJNA562643) | freshwater metagenome | isolation source: river surface water | place: USA:Blue River Watershed | collected 2017-08-18
CAACTTCAAACTTCCTACGCTCAAAAGAACCTCCAACACCTCCAATAGTGTAGTTTGTTGTGATTACTATTTTAGGGGATTTAGTAACAGGCAATTTTATAGCATCCTGACCTTTATATTCTAAAGTTATACCTTCCGTAATTAATGAGAATAAAGATTCAAATTGAAAATTCTTTTTTACGTCATCAAATACAAGTAACTGCGTATCAACTGGCACCGATTGGTAAGGAAATGACTTCGTAAATTCAAACGTTTTACCATCTATTGCAGATACTTTTTTCATTTTACCCAACGCATTCCAAAACAAAGATTTACCCGAACCACCGTTTGGATTGTCAGAAATTGTTTCATCGTTGAATATTATCGCTTTATTGTTTGCACTTGTTTTGTAAGAGTGCATCAAGTAACCAATTACAGATTTTAAACTTTCGTATTTATTTTTATTTTGTGATGAAGCCAACCAAAGAAATCTCCTAAACTCTGAGTCATGGTGGTCTGCATCTATAAAGTCACGGTCAATTACTTGTTTTTTCCAAACAAAACCTTTTAAGTCTTCATAGTTTAATTTTTGGTAACCATCTTTAAATACTTTGATTACACAATTACGATAGTATAAAATTGCAAAGTCAGAAGCATCTTCTTCAATGTTAAATTTTGCGGTTTCTAACATTGATAAGTATTGCGGTGTAAATGACTTTGTACTACCTGCAACTAAATCAAAAGGCTCCAAACTATCACTACTTAACAATTCGTTTAGTACGTGGTCCTTAATTTGAAACTCCGTTACCTCATCTACAAAATTACCCTCCTTAGTTATGAAAGTAAAAGTCTTTGATTTATCAATTGGAAAATGCTTAAAGAAGTTCTTATTTTCCAAATAGAATTTAAACTTATGATGTGAAACTACTAACTTACCCTCCTCATTGTGGCTCCAAAATTTGTTTACGTCAATTTTACTTTTTTGTGCATTTATCTCAGCATCTAATTTCTCATCGCTTAAGTCAGGAAATGATTTTTTAATATAGTCATTTGTCTTGCCAACCAAAATCATATTTGAAATGGTCTTTAATTTAACCTTATCTTCAAACTGTTTTGTCCCAAAGTTAGCGGTATGCTTATAAGCTGAGTTTATTAAGGCTAATATTTCTTTGCTGTCAAAATCCTTTTGCTCATTCGCTAAAATATACCTTTCTGCAATAAATCTTTCAACTCCAAAATCATTAAATGCAAGTGCTAATTTATGAAACGAATTGTTGCGATTTACACCGTTGTAAGACTTCTTAAACCATACCATTAACCTATTAGCTATTTGGTCCTGGTCTGTTAAAGGAATATTTGTAACTACTCCTAAAGTACTGTTTATTTCAACAAGTTCAGTTCTTTTAAAGTCAACATATAAATTAGACTCTAAATTTATATAAATCTCAGGGTCATAAGATTCAAAACATAAGCGAGAAATGTCCTGACCAGATGTATCTATCGTGTCACTGCCGTAGTTATCATTTACCCATTCAAAATGCTTTACAATTGATTTATAGTACTTGTTATATTCATCATTTGATTCTATACAAGGTATTTTAACCAAAGCCTTTAAACCATCTCCCGAAGGACTTATCCAAGTAGAATAAACATAATTGTCTTTTGTTAATTTATCCTTTAACTCTAAAACTAAATCATAGCTTTTAAGTTTGTCAAAATCCAATATACATAAACCACTTGCCTTTTTTAAATTATCCTTTGACCTTGTGGTAAATGTACCAGCAAATGTAACAGCAGGCAATTGTAATTTTATTTTAGATTTCTTTTTTGAATCTAATTCTGACCTTACTAATTCAATTGTTTTTTTACTATCTCCATTTCTAATACGGTCTAAGTAAAACAATACGTTTTTAGGTCTTCCAATCGGTGTGTTCTGATATGCATCTTTATATAAGTCTACTAACATGTTATTTGTTTTAATTTGTTTTAATATGCTATTTCTTAAATACTAAAATATTTTGATGAACCTTAACTAATTTTTTACTCTTCATATTTCCATTTGCTCGCATTGACGCACTTGCAATTGCATTTAAAAGTATTGCCTCGTTATAAAACTTCATACCGCATTTTTCAAATGCTCTAATTGTATCAGGAACAAAACCAATGTAATTTCCTTTTTTATCCCTGACCTCCCCGACTACAAAACAAGCTAAACCATCTTTTTTTAGTAGTTTACAAGACTTTTCAATTATACTTTCGTAAAGACTTAAAAATTCTTTATAAGGTTTATTACTAATATCCCCTTCTAAATCGCTATAAACTTCTAAATCTGCGTAAGGTGGGCAACTAAAAACAAAATCAAATTCTTTATTAAAACCTTCTAATACTTCGTTACTATCTCCACAATACCAATTAGGCTGGTTATCTACTTCTAAAATGTCTAATCCTTGTTCTCTATTACTATCTATCTGCTCATGCCTTATATCTATTCCTGTGTATTTATAACCTAATTTATTAGCTACAATTCCACGAACAGAACCACCTGCAAAAGGGTCTAAAATACTTCCGTTTTCATCACAAAACCATTTATATAAAACTTCACACAAAGCTGGGTCAAAAATAGAAACGTAAGAAGCTGAATTTTTATCTTTTTTTGTTGTATCCATATTAATAACCACACTATCCCTACCTACTTCGCTTTTAATTCCTAATGAACTCCATAACTTTTTTCTTCTTTGCCAATTACCAGTTTTTGTATCTAACACACTAAATGGTGGCTCAATGAATTGCTCTCGCAAAATAGGGTCTGTAACTATTACATTACCAAATAAATCAATATTCATAATTAATTTTTTAAAATGAAAAAACCCTACTAAATTTAACAAGGTCCAGTTGCTAAAAATAGTAGGGTTACTAATTTCTTTAATATCCTGGACCGATATATATATATGCAAATATAGTAATTAAATTTAATTAAATACAAATACATTGTAATTTATATTAAATCTAAATAAGGTATATAATTATCGATGTGTACTATATTATTTACGATGTGTACTCAAAAGTGTACTCACTTATATTATTGTTTATCAATTATTTACAACTAAAAACAGGCTAAAAGTACACATTTTTTCTATTTTTCCGACAACTTGTTTCAGCGGTAAGAATAAATATATTTTTTATATAAATAAATATATAATAGTACCCTAATATATATAGTATAGGAGGCTTCAAAGTGTACTTCGTACTATTTGGCATTAACATATTGTTTTGTAGTTATTTAAGTGAGTACAGATTGGTTTTAAAAAGTACGAATCAAAAAAAACCGACTTGTTAGGTCGGTTTAGTTGGTTAATCATTGTAACATTCTCCTATTTTTTGACTGAATCGATTGTACTCACTTCGATAACTCCATTTCTTTTGCCAATTAGAACAATCGTTTACTGTTATTATATCTGCAAAATATATTTCTTTTGCTTGAGTAGAGCCTTTAACTGGTATTAAAACAGTGCTACGTGGTGCGCTAACTATCCTATCACAATTACAATCCTTAATAGGTTCTTTTTTCATTTCCTCTTTAGCGCATCCTACCATTAGCAATGCTACTGCTATAATTATCTTTTTCATATTTCTTTTAGTTTTAAAATTTGATATTCTTTTAAGTAAAGTAATGAATTTTCAAAGTATCCATAAAAACAATAGTAATCTCCCATTTTAAATCCTGCATATGTTATCACTACACCTTTATAAATATACTTTTTCATCTTAAAATTTTTTTAACATTTGAATATAGCCCTCATCCTCTGCGTATCCTATTTTTTGTAAGAACACGTAATAATCCCCTTTAACGTATCTTTTATCCTGCCACGTCTTGTAATACTCTACGCACGCTTCCACGCTCTTAAATCGCATTAATTTGCGCTTATAAATGAATCCAAACGCATTGTTGTACTCTCTAAATGCTCTACTCTTTCCGTTACCTGTTTCAAGTCGGTATTGTGCGTAAACAATCTCAGGATGTTTTATTCCCTTATCCTTGATTTGCTGTAAACTCAATTGACCGATAGATAGACTGCTCATCGTCAGACAACTCGTCAAAAGAAGGGGCTTGATAAATGTAGTCTTCTTCATTGTATGCTTCGTTTTTATGCCCAAAATATAGGCTTGTTATATACTTTTTTCCTTCGTACGTTGCAATTGCGTGTCCTACAACCGCAACAGGTACGTTTAAATGCTTTGCGATGTCAAGCTGAATCCAGCCAGCCTCGATCATATTACGTACACGATCGTAGATGTAGTTATAATTCGAAGGGCTTCTCACAATAGCAATTGATTAAAATGTTTTGAAAAGGACCTTCCTGGTCGTAATCGGTCACCATGTACTCACCCGAACCACCACACGTGATGCATTTGTTTAGTTCTGCAAACTCATCAAACTGCTCTAATTCCATTGTTGTGCAGATGCGATCGCCCTCCTCATTGTAAACAAGACCGTCATTGATGTATAGGCGCTCTGTAAGGTCTTCAAATGTTGCCCATACACTATCGCTATCAATCTTTGTAAATTCAACATCTGAGGGCATAAAAAACAATTCTTTGCCAAATATTTTTTTAAACAGTGTCTTCATGATCAAAATATATAACAGTTACTAGCCCAAACATTGCTATACCGCTCCAGATAGCTTGTGATATTCCGATTTCGTATCTTACAAAACCTACGATTAAAGCAATGATTAACATTGCTATCAAATAATTAGCGTGCTTCATGACCCATGATTTTTAAGATGAATAAATAATTTTCGCCTGCTACCTTTTGCGCTTCGGTTACTAACTGCTCTGAGAATGGTACTTTGTCGAATCTGTTACCATAGCCAACGTTCTCACGTATTTCTGTAATTTGGCTTTCAATTAAATCTGCTGTTTTCATGTTTTTATGTTTTTAATTATGTAGCAAATATATATATTAATTATTAATACAGCAAACTTTAGAGCAAAAAAAAAGCGATTAATTTCTTAACCGCCTAAAACACATTGTAAATATACTAAAATTCTTCTAATAAATCCTCTTTTATTATGTATCTATGCTTTAAATTATAGTTGTAGCATTTAGCAGTTCTTAATGTAGAATGCTTAACTTTTAATTGTTCAGATAAATCTTTTGAATTAATAGCAAAGATTGGAAATCCTGTTTCTAAATCAATAGCCATTAAAGGATTTTTACTTTGTTTTTCTATTTGATTTTTTCTAAACTCGGGAGTCCACGCATCTTTTGCTCTTTTAGATAATAATTCTCTATTATCATTAGCATACTTTTTTTGTTTTTCAACTATAATATCTCTATTTGGATTTAAACTTATTGTATCTCCACCACTTCCTCCAATAGTTGAATTTACTAAATTTTTAATTCCAAATCTTTTGATATACATTATTTCTAATTCAAATGCTTTTTCCTCACTTAAATTAGAGTGAACAATATCTACTATATATCCGTATTTATTAACTACATTATTCCAATAATCACTTCTTTTTCTTCTGTCAAAAGCTCTTTTTAATTTTCCTTTACCAACGTAAAAAACCTTATTGGTTAATGGATTAATATGGAAGTATATGTAGTAAATATTGTTCATCTTTTTTTTATAAAGATACTAAAATTCCTCCAATAAACAATATGTAACACGATTTTGATTTTTAACCATGTTAATTATCATTCTATACTGCTCTACATTATTGCATACTTGACAACCTGCTGAATAGTTACCAATATTCTCGCCAACAATTCTAACTGATAAATCATTTGAAATCGTGTGAAAGTTGATCCCGTAACCACTGCCTGTAATTGGTGCTCCTATCTCTTCGCTCTTACCATCTTTATCTCCGTCACGGTAAATAATAAAGTTACCAACTTGTTTTAAGGCAGGCATTTTCCCTTGGTGTAAACCAAACTTCCACACATCGTAGTAAACCTCATCCGCTTTAACAACTGCAGCTCCTACTTTGTTATACTTAAGATAGCCACCTTGTAATATTGGTGTGCCTGGGTTAGTAGTGCCTGTCACAACCTTTACGAATTGCTCACCGTTGAATAGGTAGAACTTATCATCGTATTTGTTCGGTGCATCTTCTTCACTACGTACACCAACAATCCAATACCCTTGTGGAATACCTTTGAAGGATTGTAAACTTTTAACCCTATCGAGTATCTGTTTATCGGTATAATTCTTAACGTTGGTCATCTATTGTAAGTTGAGATAAAACACCAGCTACCGACCCAACGGCAACCATATAACCGCCTACAACGGTAAGTCCAAAAGGAGGCGCAACAAATACTGCACCTAACCCTCCTATCACTATTCCTACTGATTGCACTTTTTTCCAAAAGTTTGGTGTCGGTGCATTCCATCTATTTTTTAAATTCTTCAAAACTTCCATCTGTAAATTTTATTAAATAATTACTTGAATCGTGCCAAATTGTATGCACTATCTTACCGTTTAGATTTTGCCCTTCGTAGTATTTACGCTTCATATTGGTATTGTTATTGAAAAATCAATAGGTGCGCCTAACACTGCATCAAGTCCTTCAACGTGTTGAATGTAGTAGAAACCATCTAGTTCTGAGTGGCTATAGTTTACCCAATATAAGGTGTCACCTTGGGGATTAGGTAAACCCATATATGAAGCTGCTTGCGCTCTCGCAGCGATTGCTTCTTGTTCTGTTGTGTATTTGTATCCTGTCATGTTTAGTAGATTGAGTAGAATGAGTTAATGTTTGATTCAATACCATTACGGTTGGATGATTGGTCATTAGTATACATTATTAATTCACTCATGAATCCATTTTGGTATCCGTTGGTTGATACATAACCACCGATTGTAAATTCAATTAAATTGTTAAACATTCCTGTTTTACTTCCAGTTGCTAATTGTATTCCATTACCATATACAGTGTGTGTTTTATTCCCTGTTATTAATGAACTATATACTTTTCTTGTATTCATAGAATAATTACCATCAATTTGATAACTACCATTCCAGTAAGATTGTATGCGTGAATCACCTAAATTACCTCTACCTAATCGAATCTCAGGGTTATCTGCTGGAGAAGATTGCATTGAAATTAAACCAGCAGAATTTATAGCATCTCCTGATGAATTTCCTAAATAAAATAAAGCTGATGAGTTTATATTCCAATTAAAGCCTGATATAGATACCAATTTTTGATTAGTGAATCTAATATGTGGCTTCCCGTTGGAGTCAGTTAAAACAACACCATTTTCAACTATTTGAGGCTGTTCTGCTGCTGTCGGGTTAGATAAAGTATGTGATGTGTTTCCGTCTTGATTATACCACGTAGTCACATAACCATTACCACTACCAACAAATGATAATAGTTGTGATGAATCAAGATTTCCGTTTACATCAAAACCTATTGATAAAGAAGCATTATCAGATGACCGCCTAACTATTACTGCGCTTCCTGTGTATACTGTGCTTAATTTGCGTAACGAATAGGCAGCCGTTGCCCCACTATACGCATCTAATAACATAGACACACTGCTTCCGCTGCTACTTATTATCCCGTGGTTTGCTAATATCATTTAAGTAAATTTTAAGTTTAATTATATTCTCTTCCTTTGGTTTATATTCTTTCTTTTTCTTCATAAATACCAATTTGTTAAATAGTTATTATGTTGTGGGTAAACATCTCCATTCTCGTTAGTTGTATACTCAGGAAATAAACTATTATTTTTGCAAATATAATCAAGAAAACGTTGCGAGTAACTTTCAGCAATGCGTTTTTCTTTCTCAATTAAGTAATCAACCTCTTCTTTCGATACGATTTCGCTATTCTCAGATTGGTGTTTATATATACCTTTATTTGATATCGTGTAAGCGCAGAAAGGTAAATACTCAACCATTGTGAAATGTATCAACATAGGCTTTAAATATGACCTTACAAGCGTTATGTAATTACCTGCAAGCGTGTTGTTGGTTATATCCGTTTTTATCTTATCAAGTAGCTTAGTTCCCGTGTATTGCTGAATCCAAATGTTTTGTGCTACAAGTACAAATTGAATAACCTTATCAACGTCCGTGTTTGCGTTTAAAGAGGTGTATTCTTGTAGGTCTTTTTTCGATATTAATAGTGCTTCTGCCATGTCTTAATTATTTAGGTAAAAATCCTTTATTAGGCATATCAATTGGTCTTGTGTAAACTCGTTTATCGTTTGTCGGTGCGATTTCACCAAGTTTGCGAGTTTGTGCAGGCGTGAACTTCTTAGCTAAAGGTGAATTAACGTCTGACTTTCTTAAGTAAGTTTCTCTTACCCACTTATGATGACATGCTCCACCGCCTTTGTATAACCATATGTCATAAGTAGTTGCCCCACGTGGTCCAAAACCGCCCTCTGTTCCGTCTGCTCTTGTACTTGTTTGGTTTACAATTTCACTGCTCATTCTAACAATATCCTCTTTACGATATACTTTATTAGCTTGAATCATTTTCTTACAAAACAATCTCGATTTATCCGATGTTTCACCAACGTATCTATATCTATGTTTGAAAAGCTCACCATCTTGTAAGCTCTTTGCGTTTGGTCGTGCTGTACCCGTTTTTACTAAGTTTAGAACCTTAGACAATTTAGTAGGTTCGTTAAGTTTTCGTAATTGTTCGTCCAATTCCTCTTCAAGCTCATAGTCTACCTCGTGGCTATCAATCAACACCCACTCATCTAAATCAATGTCCTCCCCATATTTCGCAACGTCCAAATCATCCTGTGCGCTCATTTTAACCTCTTGTACGGGCTGTGGCTCGTCACCTTGTAAAGGGTTTAAAGTTTTAAATCTAAGGTTCAAAGAAACACCATTAAACGAAAGTATCTTTTTAACCATTTCAACTATCATCTGTTGTTTTGGCTTAATAACCATGTTTTCAAACAACAAAGCGCCTGTTTTCATTTCATCAGCATTTGAGCTAAATCCTGTGGCAACCGATACCCCAAATAATAAAGGAGTAGTAACGTTGTGAGAGCGTAATATTTTGAAGGTGGATTCATCACTTAAATATTGGTAATGGTCCGCCGCGTCTTGCAAAGGTATTGTATCTACCGTTGTTTTAGTAGCCTCATTCTCATTAAATGATATTACAACTTTCTTACCTTTTGACCCTGTAAGCTTACCAATAACAGATGCGGATATCTCATCTTTTTGCTCGTCAGTTGGTTGCCCATTGTTAAAGTTCACAATCGTAGTCGGTGCGAATGAGTTACTAACCTCATTTATAAGGTACTCAGCTATTTTCTCTTCCAACAATGCGTAATCAATCCCACCTTGATAGTCTACATTTGAAAAGTATTTCATACCAGCACTATAAGGTGCCAAATACAAAATCTCAACTTCTTTTTTAGACGTTCCAAAAGCATCAAATCGTTTAGGCACGTACTTTTTAGGGTCAGTCCAATTGTCAGAATAGAAATATCCTACAATGTCCCCGTCTTGATTACATTTCTCAGGTCTTAATAATTGTATAGGTGTGTGAAAAGCCCTTGTAATCGCCTTATGTCCTTTGTCGTAATGAATCTGTAAGGCGCATTGCCCTAATGCGTACAAATCGAATATAATACGTCTTAAATCATCTTCCTTAAGAATAGATAGTAATTGCGCCCATTCGTTTGGCTTCATTGCGCTATCCGTAGCCGTTAACCCTTGACCAAATATTAATCTACAAATGTTATTAATTACGGCGTTATTGGTTGCAGAATTACTATACCTGTCGATTAAGAATTGATAGTAATTATTATCTGCTCCATATTCCACCCATTCGTTTTTATTGTTCTCAACAATTACGGGGGCAGTGTATGAAGATAGTTGTATAATATTATTATTCATAGATTATAAATTCGTTGGTTGTTACCGTTTGTGTGAAATTCGAGCTTGGATTGTCTGTACAAAATACACGTCCATAAAAGCGAATATCGTTTGTTTTTCCAATCTTACAAATATACGTATGACCTTCTTTTAAACCAAATGTAGCGGTCGCTGTATGGTAATAATCACCCGTTGCGTACGTAGTAATATTAATAGTTGTAGTGACGTTTGTTTGCTCGTCTGTAAGAAATATCTTATCTGAATTACCCGTGCCTTCACGTGGGATAAAACACACCGTTTGTGCGTTTGTTGATGTCGTTAGTACTATCATATAATAGTATAACTAAAAATTAGTGTTTTTGTTGCAAAAAAAAGAGGGGCTATTAAACCCCTCCGATAAATTAACTTGTTACAATCGTGGATGCAGCTGATAGTGGTAATTGGTCAGCATCACCAATCCTAAATGCATTTGTTCCGTTCAAAATGAATGGAGACGGCTCTAACTCCTCCGCTTGGAAAGTCATGGAATACCCGCTAAAATCACCAAGCGCCCCACCATTATTTATACTTCCTGCTGTTACATCACAGCCTCGAAGTAGTCCAACTAAGAAAAATTGCCCTTCGTTATTCTCAACTAAAATCCTTGGTTTTGCATACGCTAAAGTCTTTACTGCGTTGTGTGTTGCAATGTCCTGTTTTTTTAGTTTTATAGTCAATGTTTGACGAAAAAAAGTCGTTCCGTTTTCGCGTGAAGTAACTATTTCTTGGTCATAAACATTTTCGTTAGATTTAAGTTCAAACTTGTACAATGAAGCGATATTTTGCACGTAATATATATCATCTGTGTATACAATAGGTGGTGGTAATACAGCATTGTAATATATTAAATTTGCCGCATTAATATCTTCATTGATAAAGTAAACGTTTGTAAGCCCTGCAAGACTATCCTTACAAGGCTCTGAACGTCCTGCTGTTATTAAGCAAGCCATGATTAAGCAGTTACAACTGTAGCACCTGTGAAACAATCAGAAACGATAGTTGACGAGCTTGTAATGTCCGTGAATGGTGCCGGTAAAGCCTCTTCAGCTGTAAAAGTCAAGCTGTAACCATTGAAATCACCAAGCGCCCCACCATTATTTATACTTCCTGCCGTTAAATCTGCACCCCTAAACAACCCCATAACAAAGAATTGACCGTTGTTATTTTCAACTAACACGTGTGGTCGACTATAGGCCAAAAGTTTAATTTCTTTGTGCGTCGTAGCGTCTTGTTTTTTTAACTTAATTGTTAACGTTTGACGGAAGAAAGTTGTCCCAGCTTCACGGCTCGAAACGATTTCTTGGTCAAATACGTTTTCGTTTGATTTCAACTCATATTTATACAAGTTATCAACGTTAGTCACCGCTGTGATTAAGTCATTTGAGAAAGTCACATCCGAAGGTACAATTTGAAAGTTGATGAAGTACACTGCCTTCAAGCCTCCAATTGCTTCCTTACACGCTTCTGCTCTTCCTATTGTTAAATTGCAAGCCATAATTTAAAGTTTAAAAAAAAAGGAGGGAATATACCCTCCCTTTAATTGGTTATTAATTAGTTAATTAGTTAGCTGAGTTAGGAATGTTATAAGTAACGATATCCGATACTGAATGGTAATTTACAGCCATTCCCGCTCTAAGTACAAAACGTACATTTTGCGAACCGTCTAATGGACTCATATCTATCACCTTAACTTCGTTTGCGTCATTTAATAAACCACAACCAAAGAATAAGTTTGATGTCTCAGCAGCGATTGCCGTGTTAGCAGCCATACCGTTAGCAACGAATAATGGAATCCCCTCGAAAGTTAACCCTTGACCATTATACCATTGTGTTCCCTTAGCTTCAACACCATTGTTAGATGTAGCAGCAACACTAAATCCACCTAAAGCTCTAACATATGCACGTGCAACGCCTTGAGGAATGTAAATTTTAAGTCAGGCGAACCGTATAATGCTGTTGGAATTGCATCAACAATTTTACCTAATTCAGCGATTACCGTAGATGCAGCGGAAATAGCAGAAGAACCAGCAACCTCATTTGCAGTTGGTAAAGCAGCATCAGCAGCTAACAAAGTAGCAATACCGTCAATTTGTCCAGCCGTAGCCGTTGCACCTCTCCAAATAGAAACCTCAACCGCCTCAGCAACTTTCTCAGTAATGTAAGCTAATAAGTAATCAACAAATGATTTAGCCAATACTTTGTGAGCAGAAACTCCCATTTCTTCAGCTTCCCATGTAGCTTCAAAATCTTTTTTACATAATTGTAGGTTAACTTGGAAATTCTCCAATGTCAAACTTCTTTCAGAAAGTGTTACTTCAGAAAGTGCTGTAAAGTCACACGTTGCATTTTTTAATAAAGCATCCGTGCTTAATTTATGCATTGTAGTCTTATAAGCAATGTTTGGAATGATAGTCATACCTCCATTTGCTAATGTGTTACCGCTTAATAAAGCCGCTTTTACCCATAATTTGGAATCTTGTCCAGCATATGAAGTTGAAATGTTAACTGTTGTAGCCATTTTTTATTTGTTTATTTGTTGTTATATACTTCTTCTAAAATTCTATCTCTTAACGATTTTGGCGTATTAATCGCTAAATCTACTCTCTCCATTGGTTGTACGTTCTCAGGGTTGAATTGAATCGGTTTAGGCTCAGCGCTAAATTCGATAACGTCCGTTGGTTGTTCTTCAACTACTTCTGGAGTCATTGACGCTAACTTAGTTTCAAGCTCTGCAATCTTTGCCTCCATTTCTGCGAAGTGTTGCTCCGTGATTTGTACAACTTTCTTTGGTTGTTTCACTTCAACTTCTGGAGTCACATCCGCTTCAACAGGCATCTCTTCCTCTTCTGATTCTGCAGGCATCTCTTCGATAGCAGCAATCATTCCTTTTTCTTCAACTACCAATAGTCTACCGTCTTCAAGTTCGTACTTTCCAACTTCTAAAGGTACGGGCTCACCCTCAGGAACTACAATCATAACACTTGCACCCGGCTCGAATGAATCTGCTTCGATTACCGTGTTACCATCGACTAACTTCATTTGCTCTAACTTGACTTCCATTCCTAAAAATGTCTTGATAGTTTTCAACGCATCTTTTATTTCTTTATTCATAACGTTTTTCTTTAATAACTTATTTAACCTCTTTCTGTTGTAATTTGTCGTGCCTCAATGGTGTGAGTTACATTACTAATTGTCTGTTGTTCTGTGCTTCCAATCCCTTGTGATTGACCGTCGCAACATTCTTTGCTGTACGTGCCATCTTTGCATTGGCAACCTTTTTTACCTCCTTTTCTCATAACATTAAAATGTTTCCTATTTGATTAGTAAATCGTTTAAATTTTTCAAAATCTATTTCTTCTTGTTTTTGCGATTTTACAAAGTCTAAACCAATGTAAGCGACAAAATTTCCATCTTTGAAATATGGAGCTGCTATAATTGATTGAATCCCTTGTTTTAATAAAGCTAATTTTGTTGAATGCTCCTCAATATCACGAACATCACAATAATTAATTCTTTCCAACATTACTTCTTGCAGAAACATTGGATGTAAGCTAACGGGAATATTCTGTAAGTTTTGAGCTTCCGAACTAATACCATTGTTGCACACTTCAAATGTCATTGATTGATGGTTACGGTGTGTTCCATCGTAATACTTAATTGTGTTGTGAAATTGGAAGATATAAGCCCTGTCAGCATTATATTTTAACATCAACTCGTTAAGCATTTGCTGAATCAAAACATTGTTGTTAATGTCTTTTTTCACCTCGTCAACAGTTTCAATTTTTTTAACTACTACTTGAGTGACCAATGACTTGTAATAAAAAAGAATGAAGGCAAGTAGGATTATAATTAGCACTGTTGTTTTGGTCTTCCTGATTTGCTCTAAAATGTACTTGACTTCATTCATATTTTATTAACTTTTTTTTAGGGTCTTTGTTGTAAATTAGATATAATCATTTATGATAGTTTCTTGAGCTGTTATTTCTGTTGCTACATCAGCGTTCAAAACTTCATTACCTACTTTAATTATATTTGAGTAGCTACTTTCTACATAAGTGTAAGCGCCTCTTACTTCTTGGTATACCTCTATCATGATAAACAATTTAAAGTTAATTGACTAATATCAAAACTACAAGCGTTTGAAGATGCTCCCGACGTTCTACAAGCCTGTATTGTTATTGGTGTTGTATCACTTGGTAAATTAGTTGTGATAGTACCCTCAA
>JACCDX010529594.1_pt1 | contig 14105 bp, 15 predicted proteins | sample 7449681 | NCBI WGS metagenome assembly JACCDX01 (sample SAMN15323450, study PRJNA562643) | freshwater metagenome | isolation source: river surface water | place: USA:Blue River Watershed | collected 2017-08-18
CAGGAGCGCATCACCTCGACCCGTGGTCACTCGATTACCTCGCTACAGGCAATTTACGTGCCTGCTGACGACTACACGGACCCAGCCCCGGCAACCACATTTGCTCACTTGGACGCAACTACCGAGCTTTCTCGTGAAATTGCATCTCAGGGTCTTTACCCTGCTGTGGACCCGCTAACCTCAACCTCACGTATCTTGGACCCTCGATACATCAGCAAGGACCACTACGAGACTGCAACCTTGGTTAAGTCGATCCTGCAGAAGAACAAGGAACTTCAGGAAATCATCGCGATTCTTGGTGTTGAAGAGCTTTCAGAAGAAGACAAGATCACCGTTTCACGTGCACGTCGTATTCAGCGCTTCTTGTCTCAGAACACCTACATGGCTACCAAGTTCACCGGTGTTCCAGGATCAACCGTGCCTCTAAAGGACACCATCGAGGGCTTCTCAGCCATCGCTCGCGGTGACTTTGACCACGTTGGTGAGCAGGCGTTCTTCAACCTTGGTGACATCAACGATGTTCTAAAGGAATGGGACCGCATCCAGAAGGAATCTCAGTAATCATGGCGACATTGCGCGTTGAACTTGTAGCAGCAGAGAAGGCCGTCTGGTCGGGCGAGGCCAAGATGGTCATCGCTAAGACCGTTGAAGGTGAGATCGGTCTGCTTCCTGGTCACGAACCTATGCTGGCTATTCTCAGCACCGGTGAAGTGCGCATCACTCTTGAAGACGGCAACGTAGTCAAGGCCAATGCTGAAGACGGGTTCCTTTCTGTTGAGCACAACGTAGTTTCTGTTGTTGCTCGTCACGCAGCCCTGATCTAAATCAAAAGTTAAATGAAAAACCCCACCGGTTGGTGGGGTTTTTCATTTAAAGTCCGTTTGTGCGCCGGTTAGCGGCAGGCACCCATTTGACGTCTCCGCCTTGCTTGAGGTTCGCGTATCTAGCCAATACAAAAAGCAGGTCGCTCAGGCGGTTGAGATACTTGGCCGCCGCGATATTGATGCCACCGTTTGGTTGCCCTTTCTTAGCTGACTCTGTCCCGTACGCCTCGATTGCGTGCCAAGTTGCTCTTTCTGCCCGGCGAACCACGGTTCTAGCCAGATGCAGTCCGGCTGACAATCCAGTTCCGCCAGGAATAATGAACGAGTCCAGTTTTGGTAGCTGCAAGTTGTATTTGTCGATGGCGGCTTCTAGGGCATCGATCCAGACTTTGTCCACACGCAGAGGTGGGTACTCATAGTGTTCGGTCAGCGGGGTCGAAAGGTCTGCACCTAAATCGAACAGATCGTTCTGAATCTGAGTCAATAGCTGCAGAGTTTCGGCGTCAAAGTCTTCGCGGGCCAGCGCAACGGCTACGCCGATGGCCGAGTTGGCTTCGTCTACATCTGCGTAGGCCTCAATGCGAGGGTCAGTCTTGCGAACTCTTGTAAAGTTGCTCAGGCCAGTTGTGCCTTCATCGCCTGTTCGGGTATAGATCTTTGTTAGCTTGACCATGCCTCAAGTCTAGGCTCATCGAAATAGGCTATTGGTATGTATCTTTTGCTTCCGCCATCAGAGACCAAGGCTGCTGGCGGTAGCCGAAACTTCGCCCTCGAGCAACTAACCTTTCCTAACTTGATGGAGGCTCGCTCGGCCGTCATGACCGCGTACGGGACCAGCGAAATCCAACAGGCACCGGCAATGCCTGCAATCGACCGCTACACCGGAACTTTGTTCTCCGCAGTACACGGTCGTGGACTAAAGGGCTCCATTACTGCCAACAATTCGCTAACTCAAGACGAGCGTGACTTAGCTGAGGGTGCGGTATTTATTCAATCCGCACTCTTTGGCTTGGTCGGGGTAAATGATGCTTTGCCGGTTTATAAATTGAATCCAAGTCGAAAGTTGAACGGTCTGGACCTTAGGAAAACCTGGGCGCCCGCGCACGATTTGCTCTGGTCGAGTTTTGGTTCGGAACCGATATTGGATCTGCGGTCCAAAGCCTATGCCGATTTGGCTCCGATTCCTGCTGAAGTTGGCGCTCACTCGGTGGTTGTTTTCGTAGAGAAAGACAATGGCATTAGGGAACAACTCAATCACTTCAATAAGAAAGCCAAAGGGCAGCTGGTTCGCAGTGCGTTGACTGGTCAGGGTATTCCGAAAACCATCGAAGAGCTGGCTGAGCGAGCGAGTCTAGCCGGCCTGAAACTTGAAGTTTCTGATTCCGTCATCACGGTCGTAACCCGCCAGGCTACTTAGTTTCCTCAAGAGCCGGTAGCTTCACGAGACCATCCTCCAGTGCAAACACGGCACCGGCAAAAGCATCTTTTGCGTAGTAAACGTATCCGGGCAAGATCCAAACGGAATTGTCTGAAGCCCAAATAGTGATGCTAGCTCGTTCTGCAGAGTCTAGGGTTAGGTCAACAATCTTTGGTTCCGGCGTCGACTCGGACTCAAGTTCGCGGGTGTCAATACCATCTGCAATTGGCAACGCGAATCCAGATTCATAGAACTTGTAGGCAACGCCGCCCGAGTACCGATAATCGCTAAGTCGAGAGACTGCTGAGTGCTCACTCACGGTATTGAAGGTACCCATTTGCTCAAACTCTGCTGCAAATCCGCTGACACTTGCCAGTGTTCCAGAGTCAGACCAGCTCATCCACCACTTCTCGGCGGTTGGGCCGCCATCTAAAAACACAGATGCTTCAACTGAAGCGCCCCAGGTGTCACGGGACACCCGGATCTGATCTCTTGGAAAATTCACGCCCGCGTTGGCAAAAATCTGATTCGCCTGTTCCACTAGTTCTGATTCGCTTGGTATTTGGCCGGATTCAATTGGCGTGTCGGCAGTACTTGGCCAAGCAGCCGGATCGTTGAACCACCAGCTTCCGTTACCGGACCAGTTCAAGTAAAGGTTTGGACCGGAACCATCCTCTGATCCGAGCACCCAGGTTGGCCATTCCGCCGATGAGTACTGCGATTCTTTTGGGGTTCCTTCTATCGAAAAGACCCGCCCAAGCATCAAAAGGTAATCAGTCGGTGTGCCATTTAGCTTGGCTTTATAGACGGCGCCCTTGCCAGCCTCGCGGCCCAGCGAATCGCCGGCTACATAGTTGTACTGCGTCCACATAATCATGTCACGCAAGCCCTGGTCGGCTTCGGTTCCGGGTGATCCCTTGGCGCCCAACATAGAGCTGCTCTGCGAGTCGCCCACGGAAAGCAGGTATTGCGGCTCACCGGGAGACAGTGTCAATGGAATTGCGATCGCAAGTGCCCCGGCTGCAGCCAGCGCGGTCAATAGGAACCTGGGCTTAATGGCGGAATTCATTCGGTGCCTTCGCCAAGAATTTTGGGCTTGTTTGGTTGCGGCGTTGTGCAGTAACTCATTGCCTAATTCAACTTCGACCACTGGGTCGGCTGCCTTCAGGCGGGCATCCAGGTTGTTTTCTTTCATATCAGGTTAATGTCGCCCGATTCTCTAATCTTTCACGGCTAAATATTTTGCAAGTTTGGCTCTGGCGCGATGCAGCTTCGCGCTGGCGGCATTGGCAGAAATGCCGAGCGCCTGAGCGGCCTCGCTAACCCCTAGAGAATCGAAGGCCACCAACGCAATCAATGCTCGGTCGGAGGGGGTCAGTTTTGCCCATCCGGCGGCGAGATCCGCATCGAATACTGCCAGCGATTCGGCCGAGGGTGCGTTGTCAGGACTCAGGGTTAGGGTTAGAAGTTTTAGGGCAGAGTTTTGTCTGCGACGAAAATTTGCAACCTGGAAACCTGCGATTTTGTACAGCCAGGGGAGTTCCTGGCCTAGTGTTACCGAGTCTCGCTTTTGCCAGGCAACCTCAAATACCATTGCGGCTAAATCCTCGACCTGATCTCGGTCGACACGCCGCCCCAAGTACCGGCTGATTGCCGGCAAATATTCGCGATATGTCGCGACGAATTGTTCGGGTGTCATGCTGCTCTCGAATCTGGGGCCAGGTGCCCTAAAGGGTTTATGTCTGTAAGCTTTCTAATCTTTCAAAACTGGTATTCAAGCTAACCCCCTCGAGTTTCAAAAGAGCTAGCTTGGTTGGGATTCCTAACCCTGGGGTGTACCCGGTAACTTTTCCATTCGATCCAAGTACCCGATGGCATGGAATTCGAATTGGAACTGGATTTGCTGCCACTGCCCCGCCCACGGCCCGAACAGCCTTTGGGTTTCCGCATAGTTGGGCAATCTGTCCGTAGCTAAGTGTCTTGCCATATTCAATGCTCTCCAGTGCCCGCCAAACTGCCTCTTGAAAGGCTGTTCCGTGCGTGGCAACTTCAAAATTGACCGTTTTCGACTTACCGCCCAGATAGCGCGTTATTTGGCGTTCCGCCTTAAACAGCGTGCTGCTGCGGCCAAGTGCTGGGGCTGTCTCGCCGCCTATTGTGAGCCGCACCACCTTTTCATTGAGGGAGTAAACAGAAATAACGCCAAGCAGAGAGTTAAAAGAAAGGCTCGCGTCGAAGTTGATGTTTGTCATGCCCTTACTTTCGTTCATGCATTCATCGTCGTTCGACGCGAGCCTAATTCTGTGGAGAACTACATCGCCCGCCAGGCTTCGTCCAAGCAACCGCGCAGAATCTGTTCAATTTCTTTGAACTGGTCCGGGCCGATGGTTAGTGGCGGGGCAAGCTGTACTACCGGGTCGCCACGGTCATCTGAGCGGCAGTACAAACCCTCTTCAAACATGCGGTGAGACAAGATTCCGCGAAGCAATTTCTCGGACTCGGCGTCATTGAATGTTTCTTTGGTGGTTTTGTCTTTTACTAGCTCAATCGCAAAGAAGTAGCCCTCGCCACGAACGTCGCCAACAATTGGCAGATCCTTTAGGGTCTCCAGAGTTCTGCGGAACTCCGGGGCATTTCGGCGAACGTTTCCAACTAGATCTTCCTCATCGAAAATGTCCAGGTTCTCAAGTGCTACCGCACATGAAACCGGGTGGCCACCGTAGGTGTATCCGTGAGGGAACAGGTTAGTGCCCTGCTTGAATGGCTCAAAGAACTTTTCAGCCATGATCAAGGCGCCGATTGGTGCGTAGGCGGAGGTCATTCCCTTGGCGCATACCAGCATGTCTGGCTCAAAGTCATACAACTCAGAGGCAAACATGGTTCCGATTCGACCAAAGCCATCGATGGTTTCGTCGGCTACCAGAATCACATCGTACTTATCGCAGATTTCACGCACCCGCTTGAAGTAACTCTTTGGTGCGGTAAAACAACCACCCGAGTTCTGAACCGGCTCCAAGAAGAACGCAGCAACAGTGTCTGGGTCTTCGAACAGGATCATCTCTTCAACACGGTCAGCCGCCCAAAGGCCGAATTCCTCTTCGGTGGCAAAGTCATCCTGAGCGCGGTACCAGTTGGTGTTTGGCACGCGGAAGGTTGATGGCACCAATGGCTCGAAAGCCTTTTTCATAGATGGAATACCGGTCAGCGAAAGCGCACCGTGCGAGGTGCCGTGGTAGGCAACTGCGCGGGTTAGAACTTTGTGCTTCATTGGCTTGCCCTGCAGTTTGAAGTATTGCTTGGCTAGCTTCCAGGCAGTCTCATTAGCCTCGCCGCCGCCGGTAGTGAAGAACACGCGCGACATGTTCTTTGGGGCGTATGACAGCAGTCGCTCAGAAAGCTCAATTCCTGGCTTGTGTGCGTGCGACCAAAGCGGAAAGTAGTCAAGCTCTTTCATTTGCTTTGCTGCTGCCTCGGCTAGGCGGTGTCGGCCGTGACCTGCGTTTACCGAGAAAAGGCTCGAAATACCGTCAAAGTATTTCTTGCCATTTTGGTCCCAGAAGTGGTGACCTTCAGCGTGGGTAATGATTGGTATTTCGCCGTTCTTGGCAAAATATGGGCTGTGGCGGGTGAAGTGCAAGAACATGTTGTCCTTGGCGGCCTGCTGCAGCATTTGTGGGGTTGCCTCTTGACCAGCTTTTCGCGCGTCAAGTAGCGGGGTGGCGGATTCTGCTTTCTTTCGATTCCAGATAGCCATTTGATATCACTCTTTACTATTTGTTTGGCTGGAGTCTCATCTGGTACCCCAGTTGTAAACCTGCTTTTGCACCTTCAAATACACGAACGATTCGGTAGAAGATACTCCGGGCAGTGTCCGGATTTTTGAATTGAGTAGGGCTATGAGCTCGTCATCGCTCTCACAAACCACCTCAACCAAAATGTCAAAACTTCCTGCGGTAAGAACTACGTAGTCAACCTCCGGCATAGCGGTCAGTTGATCGGCAATCTCACGGGTATCGCCACCGCAGCGAACCCCGATCATTGCTTGGCGGTGAAAACCCAGCTGCTTTGGGTCAGTTACTGCAACAATTTGAAGCACGCCCGAATCGGTGAGTTTTTGTACACGCAATCGAGCAGCAGCCTCGCTGAGGCCTACGTTCTTGCCTATCTCCGAGTACGAGCGGCGCCCGTCAATTTGCAACTGCTCGATGATCGATCTTGATACATCGTCCATTTGCGGCGACTTGGTCCGTTGAACTCGTGACATATTCCGATTTTGACAGCGAAATTACCTATTTGCAAACGAAAACGCACCTGAGTCGCAGTTTCACGACTGAATTGATAGTGATTTGTGATAATTTGCCCCGAAATCATGATTTTCGACCTGGGAAATCCTGATTAGAATCACAGTTGAAGGCCAATATCTAAGGGGTAAACCAATGTCGGTTCGCGAACTCAAAAACTTCATCAATGGTGAATACGTTGAAGCCAAGGCTGGTGAAACCAGCGATGTCATAAACCCAGCTACCGGCGAGGTCTATGCCCACGCACCGATTTCTTCGGCGGCCGACGTTGACGCTGCCTACCAGGCGGCTGCCAAGGGTTTCGAAGAATGGAGTCAATTCACCCCGGGGGAGCGTCAGCTGGCTCTATTCCGTATCGCCGACGCACTCGAGGCGCGTGCTGAAGAGGCTGCTGATGTGGAGTCTGAAAACACCGGTAAGCCGCGCAGCACTTTGGTCGAATACGAAATGGCTCCATCGGTTGACCAGATTCGATTCTTCGCTGGTGCTGCCAGAAACCTGGAGGGTAAGGCTGCCGCCGAATACGCACGTGACCACACCTCGTGGATTCGTCGCGAACCCATCGGTGTAATTGGGCAGGTTACGCCGTGGAACTACCCGCTGAACATGGCTGTTTGGAAGTTTGCCCCTGCTATCGCTGCCGGTAACACCGTGGTAATCAAGCCTTCGGACACCACCCCGGCCTCAACCCTGTTGCTAGCCGAGATTGCAGCCGAGTTTTTGCCTGCCGGTGTGTTCAACGTTGTGGCCGGTAACCGCGATACCGGTCGAGCGATGATCGAAAACGAGATTCCGCAGATGGTTTCTATTACCGGTTCGGTGCGAGCGGGCATGGAGGTTGCCAAGTCAGCGGCCACCGACTTGAAGCGGGTTCACCTCGAGCTAGGTGGCAAGGCTCCGGTCATTGTCTGTGCCGATGCTGATTTGCAAAAGGCTGCTGCTCAGATTGCGATTGCCGGTTACTTCAACGCGGGTCAAGACTGCACGGCTGCAACCAGAATCTTAGTTCACGAGTCGGTTCATGATGAGTTTTTGGCACTACTGGTGGCTGAGGTAAGAGCCAATGCCATCACCGGTGACCCAAGTCGTGATGACATTCTTTACGGTCCGGTTAATAACGCCGGTCAGCTAGAGCGCGTGCAGGGTTTCATCGACCGCCTACCAGATCACGCAAATCTCGAAACCGGTGGAGTTCGCCTTGGCGACAAGGGTTACTTCTTAGAAGCGGCAGTGTTGTCTGGGCTCAAGCAAACTGACGAACACATCCAGAGTGAAATCTTTGGGCCGGTGGTGACCGTTCAAAAATTCAAAGATGATGAACAGGCGCTGCGTTGGGCTAATGACGTCAAGTATGGCCTGGCTTCATCAGTATGGACGCAGAACCACACCCGCGCTATGCGCTTCTCGAAGGGTTTGAACTTCGGCTGTGTCTGGATCAATACCCACATTCCTTTGGCTGCCGAAATGCCTCACGGTGGTTTCCGCCACTCTGGCTATGGCAAAGACCTATCGCAGTACGGATTTGAGGACTACACGCGAATCAAGCACGTCATGAGCTACATCGGGGAGTAGCCAGCACTTTTCCACAAATTCATTGGTTTGGACCCTTACCTCGAGGTAGGGGTCCATTCTTTTGAGCATGCAACTTGCCTGGTTTCTGCCTTCAATCTTTATGGGGTTGGTCATGGCCGTATCGACCGGTACGTGGCAAGGTTTGTTGTTCTCGGCCACCGCTCTGTTGGCTTGGCCAATAATGGCGCGCGCTCGCCGCAGGCTTGAGGTTGACCTCACGGCGCCAATCGAGATAACCGGAACCCACGTCTACTTGGGTGATGTGCAATTGCCTAGATGGCAAATCTTTTGGCGGCAAGAGTGGCATGACGCCCTTTATCGGCGCCTCAAAACTAGTTTGCAGGCACAGCAGGTTCAGCGGGATTTACAAGGTAGTTCAGGCTGGCAAATGCCGAGCCGTGGCGGATTCGTTATGGGTGCCACATTGGATGGCAGCCCAGTTGAGCTGGTTTTGTGTGATCAAGATTCGCATTTGCTGATTCTTGGCCCAACCGGGACCGGTAAAAGCAAATTGCTAAATCACATGCTCCAAAGCCACTTGGCCCAGAAGGCATTACCGCAAGCTGAACCACGGTCTGGCCCGGGTAGGCCCTCAGAATTTTGGTTATTCGATTTCAAGGGCGGCGCGGCACTGCGTCGGTTTGCGTCAAATTCGATGGTTAGCCGATTTGTCACCGACATTGACGGTCATGATCCGGCATTGCTGTGGGCTGGCATCGGGGTAGAGCTTCAGCGCCGAGAATCCCTATTGGCGCAAGTCGGCGCCATCGAGACCAGTTTGTTTCTCGTGATTGACGAGTTAGCTGAGGCTCTCCGAGGTCACGCATCAGCACAGGCTGAACTAACCAGCCTTCTGTCTCGTGGTCGGTCGCTGGGGTTTCACCTAATTGCCACCTCACAGTCGCTCCATAGTTTGCCGCGAGCCATGCTGGCCAATGTGGGCTCCCATGTGCTCCTCGGTAAACCCGATCCGATGCTGCTCATGCAATTGGGCCTCAAGTCGGCGGCAGAGACTGAGTCAAACATTAGCGGCTGGCTGTCGGCGGTGCTTCATCGTTCTACCCAAAACCCAGTCGGCTTTATTTTTCCAAATCAGTAGGTGTCCTGATTTCACGCATGGCATACTTTGTGGCAGTATTTCAATGAACGCGTGTTTTTGCGCTTTTGGTTGTGTTGGTTGGGCCAATGAAGGCCCCTCTTGTTTAGGAGTCATGGCAATGAATAAGCCTCTTCCGGAATCACCAATGATTAGCGAGCTGGTTAACCAGGCTCGACGTCACCAAATCACAAGACGCGCGGCTTTGGCCGGTGCCGGAGCTACTGCGGCTGCACTAACCCTGGCTGCCTGTGCCCCAGCTGGTTCAAGCAGCACGGGCCTGACCCCGGCAGAAGACCTGTCTGAATCAGAGAAGGTCATTACCTGGGACAACTGGGCTGCCTACCTAGACGGCGAAGAAGACGCCAGCTACCCAACTCTAAAAGCGTTCGAAGCGCAGACCGGAATCAAGGTTTACTACGACCCAGAGGCCATCGTTGGAAACAACGAGTACTACGGTGCTGCCGAGAAGCAGTTGTTGGCGGGCCAAGACATTGGTGCTGACACCATGTGCCTTACCGACTGGCAGAATGCCTTCTTGATTGAAGCTGGTCTGGTTCAAAAACTAAACCTGGCAAACATTCCAAACCACGCCAACATGAACGCGTCGGTCGCGAGCCCAACCTTTGACTCAGGTCGCGACTACAGCATGCCGTGGATGTCATTCATGACAGGTATTGCCTACAACAAGAAGCTCTACAAGGAGCTAACTGGTAAAGACGCGCCTACCTCGGTAGAAGACCTTTGGCAGCCTGCTCTAAAGGGCCGTGTAGTGATGTTGAGCGAGTACCGTGAAGCTGTCGGCCTCATCCTGATTTCTCAGGGCGTAGACATTGCCAACGTGACCGAAGACCAGTACATGGCGGCAGTTGACCTAGTAGCCAAGCAGGTTAGCGACGGCCAGATTAACACCAAGGGTCAGGGCTACATTGAGTCGTTCGACCAGAAGAATGCCGTAGCCGGTTTGGTTTGGTCGGGTGACCTCGAGTGGGGTGACGAGTACGGATTCGTTATGGATCCAAACGGTGCAACTTTGAACACTGACTCGTTCACTGTTCCAATGGGTGCTCAGCACAAGACCAACGTAGAAAAGTTGATCAACTACTACTACGACCCAGAAATCTCAGCGCAGGTAATCCTGGGTGGTGTGGTCTACGCGCCTCCGGTTGCCGGAACCAAGGAGATTGTTGCTGAGTCTGACCCAGACCTAGCTAACAACCCATTGATCTTCCCAGACTCAAGCAAGTTGCAGACTTTCCGTACTCTCACCTACGCAGAGCACTCAAAGTTTAACGAGGCGTTCAACGCCGCTACCGGCGTCTAGGCGGGTTGGTTCGTGAACCAAAATTCGTCATTTTCTGGCGCCGATTTAGAGCTGGTTGGAATTCGCAAGGAGTTCCCTGGCTTCACCGCCATCGAAGACCTTGATCTTCACATTCCGGCAGGGCAGTTCTTTGCCTTGCTTGGCCCTTCAGGTTGCGGTAAAACCACAACTTTGCGACTGGTAGCTGGCCTAGACGAACCAACCAAGGGCAAGATTCTCTTGGGCGGCAAGGACATCACTGACACCAAGCCGCATGAGCGCCCGATTAACACCGTGTTCCAGAGCTATGCACTGTTTCCACACATGTCAGTGCTCGAGAACGTTGCCTTTGGCTTGCGTCAGCGCAAGGTTGCCGAGCCACTAGCCAAGGCGCAACAAGCGCTTAGCTTGGTGCAACTGGACCACCTTGCCTCCCGAAAGCCTCAGCAGCTATCAGGTGGTCAACAGCAGCGCGTGGCTCTGGCCCGTGCCCTAGTGAACCGCCCATCGCTGTTGCTGCTTGATGAACCGCTTGGCGCACTTGACCTAAAACTTCGTCGAGAAATGCAGATTGAGCTCAAGGCAATTCAAGTTGAAGTGGGCCTAACCTTCTTGCACGTGACCCACGACCAAGAAGAAGCCATGGACATGGCCGACACCGTCGCGGTAATGAACAAGGGGCGAATCGAGCAGATGGGTGCCCCTGAGGCGCTTTATGACCGACCAAAGACCGTATTTGTTTCTAAGTTCTTGGGCCAGTCAAATCTCTTTGTTGGCCAAGTAGCCGAAGAGAACGCCAATGCGGTCAGCATTAACGTTGCCGGTAACAAAATTTCAGTGCCAAAGGCACGAGCTGAAAAACACACCGGAACTATCGCAATTGGTGTGAGACCAGAGAAGGCATTCTTCCACGAAGAGCAACCAAACCTTGACTCAGCCCACAACCTTATCGGCCCGGGCGAGATCATCGACATTAGGTTTACCGGTGTGAGTAACCAGTACCTGATTGACATTCCGAATATCGGCGAGGTTACTGTTTTTGCTCAGAACATTGGCAAAAGCCCAGTTACCGAGGTTGGTGCCAAGGTTTGGGTCAGTTGGAAGGTTGAGCACAGCTTTGGTCTAAACGACCTACCAACTTCAACCACTGGGGCATAGCGGTGGCATTTGGAGCATTCGCGCACTCGAGTAGTGACGTAAAGCACGCAGATACGGAGCGCAAGGCATCGAAAATTGCCTGGATCCTCTTGGCTCCAGGTTTGGCGTACCTAGCGTTATTCTTTCTAGCTCCGCTGTTCTCTTTGATTGCCGTTTCGCTGGGCAGCATCGAGGCTGTCAGCCTTGCCGACAAAGGTTTCAAATATGGTTTCAACGTGCAAAACTTTGTGCCGTTGGTTACCGATTACCTGCCACACGTTCTGCGTTCTTTCTCCTACGCCCTGATTGCCACGCTGGCCGCATTATTGATCAGTTACCCGCTGGCATACTTCATCGGTGTGAAATTGCGCAGCCGGCCGCTATTGCAGCGCATGCTGGTGACGCTGGTAATTGCCCCATTCTTTATCAGCTTCTTGCTTCGCACTCTTGCTTGGTCACAGATCTTCTCTAATGAGTCTTGGATTGTGAAGACTCTGCAGGATCTGAGCTGGTTGGCACCGGATCAGTACATTATTGGCACGCCGTTTGCCGTGGTTTTTGGATTGACCTACAACTTCATTCCGTTCATGACCCTGCCGTTGTACACCACCCTCGAGAAGCTTGACGTTCGGCTGCTTGAGGCTGGGGGAGACCTTTACGCTAGCCCACGCAAAGTTTTCACAAAGGTCACTCTTCCGCTTTCGATGCCGGGAATCATTTCGGGCACACTCCTGACGTTTATTCCGATGGCGGGTGACTACGTCAACGCCAGCAAGAACTTCCTTGGATCAGCGCAGACACAGATGCTTGGAAACGTTATTGAATCCAAGTACATCAGCGAGCAGAACATGCCAATTGCATCGGCGCTTTCGGTGGCACTGATGGCGGTTATTTTGGTGATTGTTGGCGTGTATGTAAAGCGCACCGGAAGTGAGGACCTACTGTGAAACGGTTCAAGCTTCGAGGTTTGGTTTTACCGATCTATGCGGTCATCGGCTTTGGATTTCTGCTCATTCCGATCGTCTACACAATCGCGTTTTCATTCAATGACTCAACCAAGTCAAACGCCCAGTGGCAGGGCTTCACATTCGATAACTGGACTAAGGTTTGCGAGCGCCAGGGCGTTTGCGAGGCTGTCGGAAGCTCGGTTCTAATTGGCGGTATCTCAACCGTAGCCGCCACCATTCTGGGCACCATGATTGCGATTGCTTTGGTTCGCTACAAGTTCAAAGGCCGCAAGTTTATTAGCCTGGGCCTATTTCTACCAATGGCAACACCAGAGGTGGTTATGGGTTCGGGCCTGGCTGCAGAGTTCTTCAACATTGGCCTAGGCCAGGGGTACCTGACTATCATTCTGGCCCACGTAATGTTTTGCCTCTCGTTTGTAGTGGTAACCGTAAAAGCGCGTGTTCAGACACTAGACCCAGCCCTCGAAGAGGCTGGCCGAGACCTGTACGGTAGCCCAAGCGCTGTCTTCCGTAAAATCACATTGCCTTTGCTCATGCCGGGCATTGCCGCAGCGGCGCTGCTGTCATTTGCGTTGAGTTTCGATGACTTCATCATCACCTACTTCAACGGTGGTCAAGCAGTAACCACGTTCCCAATCTTCATCTACGCAGCAGCCACCCGCGGTGTGCCTGCCGAGGCAAATGTGGTGGGCTCTGCAGTATTCCTTTTGGCTATCGCTATCGTGCTAGTGGTGCAGATCCGGGCGTCGGTCAAAGCCAAGCGCCTCAAGAAAGTTCAGTAAGCCTTGTTAAACACTTGGGGCCCCGATTATCGCAATCGGGGCCCCAAGTATTTTGTCTTTTTATAGAGCGGCTAGGCCGGCCTCCAAAACATCCATGGCGTCGTTTAGCAGCGCATCGCTGATTGCCAGAGGTGGCAAGAAACGAATCACGTTGTAGTAGGTGCCCGCGTTCAAAATGAGAACACCGTTGCTGTGGCAGTGCTTGACTAGGGAATCAACCGCAGCCTTGTTTGGGTTTAGTGTGCCTGGCTCGATAAGCTCAATCGCCATCATGGCGCCGTGGCCGCGAATATCACCAATAACCTGGTACTTTGCCTTGAGAGCCTCTAGGCGCTCGCGCAGCACAGTTTCGATGGCTGCCGCGCGCTCAATAACGCCTCCAGCCTCAATCTGCTTCAGAACAGCAACTGCTGCAGCAGCGGCAACCGGGTTGCCTCCAAAAGTGCCGCCAAGGCCACCAGGGTGTGAAGCGTCCATGATTTCTGCGCGGCCGGTCACCGCTGAAATTGGCATACCGCCGGCAATACCCTTGGCAATCGTAAATAGGTCAGGCTCAAAGCCTTCTTCCCACTCGCTAGCAAACCACTTTCCGGTTCTGGCAACGCCTGACTGAACTTCATCGGCAACCACGACCACGCCGTTGGCGCGAGCCCACTGGCTTAAAGTTCTCAAGAACCCTGGGGCAGGAACGATAAATCCGCCCTC
>JACCDX011572885.1_pt1 | contig 14104 bp, 18 predicted proteins | sample 7449681 | NCBI WGS metagenome assembly JACCDX01 (sample SAMN15323450, study PRJNA562643) | freshwater metagenome | isolation source: river surface water | place: USA:Blue River Watershed | collected 2017-08-18
GGAGTCATTTTGTATTTGTTTTTATTTTTTTCAAACCAGTCTCTCACCACTTTTTCTAAAGGTATTTTTTCTTGTTTTGATCTTCTCTTAAATCCGGCTCTCTGTGCATCCAATTCGTGTTGTTGTGTATAATATTTTTCGTGATCCTTAGGTTCTTTAGGAAATTCGTATCCTTGATCATATTGTTTGATATGTTCTAATTCATGTCTAAGAATTTCATTCAATTCTTTTGTAAGGTCTTGTAATAAATTATATTCTGAATTCGGATTAGATATGATTGTTAGATAAATAATTTCTTCGTCGTCCCAATATTCCGCATCAACATCAAAACCATTAACATTTTCATCCAATTGTAAATCCAAAAAAATTGAGAAATTTTTATTAAGGTTTGGAAAACTATATTCATCTTCACCTCCAATATCTTCAGGTAAAGAAAACTCACCCTTTCTTTGGTGTTTGAAAAATGTTATTATATCTCTCACCAAGGTACGAGTAATTCCATCATATTTCCCTTCAATTAACAATGATTCATTCATTTTTTTATCTGTTACTCTATTAATGACTTTAGTACAAATAACCCTATCATCAAAACCAAAATATTTCAAAATATCACCGATTTTATGATTTACAACAAACCTTAAGTCTGAATATTCATAACTTCTAGTGTGGATTATTGTTTCTTCTCCATAGATATCGTTAAGAATTGCGTTCCACTTGTCTGACTCTTTATTAGTTGGTAAAATTTCAAGTGTATACTCTACATAAGGTCTATTCTCTCCAAAAGAAATATAATCTTTAACACCAGTTAAAACAACTTTAACATTTGTTGGAATTGACGGTCCTCCATCTGGTTGAGTAAAAATCTCAAACACTTGGTCTCTCAAAAACTTGTTAGCAGCCTTCAATGTTGAATCTAATTCTTTCATCTTTTATAAATACCTTTTGATTTCTATATTTATTTATCTATATTTGTATCTCAAGGAGAGATGGCAGAGTTGGTCTATCGCGACGGTCTTGAAAACCGTAGTCTGTAACAGGACCGTGGGTTCGAATCCTACTCTCTCCGCATTTTTTTATGATCATCCAATTAGAAGATTTTATTACCGACTACGAATGTGAGTTTCTATCAAATAAGATAGACTCACTAGTCGTTAATGAAAAATTTGGAACTGACCCTTTCTATCATTGGATTAATTTGGATTCTGATGACCCATTATTCTCAACCCCATTTTTCCAAAAACTACTCTTAAAACATTACGAATTTCTAAACGAAAAGGTTGGTAAAAGAGATTGGGAAATAGATTATATTGGTTTTGCTTATCAAACAAAGGGGTTCCCATACCATGCGGATGCTGTATGGCCTGAAAATGAAACAGACCGTGAATTAGGTGAACCCTCTCACGACCATGATGGATATACTCATTACAAAGGTGATTGGGTTGACAATTATGTACCTCAAAGACTTTTCACAACTGTATTATATCTCAACAATGTTGGTGGCGGTGAAACTCATTTTCCTGATCACAACATTACAGTTCAACCGAACAAAAAAAGAATTGTTGGGTTTCATTGTGACGAAAAACATGTTCATGGAGTTATGCCTGTTACTTCAGGTATTAGAAAAGCTCTAATTTTATGGTTCAAATAGATCAAATTCTTTGACTATTATTTTTATTTTTATTAAGTTTTTAAAAAAAGAATTATGTCTCGCTTAGATGAATTGAAGAAACAATATCCTGAATTAAACATTACAATTTTTGATGTAATGTCTCGATTGGACACTTCCAAAACTTACAAATACGTTCCTCTTTTATGTAAAATTTTCGGTAAAAGATTCAATGTCAAAGATCTATGGCATAAGGATGATTATCTAAATGGTATATCGGATCTTCAAGCAAGTTTAATCAACAAAGGAATTTCAACCGATAATCTTACCGATAATCAAATGTATTATATGGCAAATTACTTGTGTGATCATTTCACAAGTGATACTTACAACACTCTTAAAGACTTTATGGAGTTCATGGACAGGGGTTTAATCGATAATAAGGATGTTACATCCTATAAGGATATTGATGACCTAAGAGGTGCCATAACCTTAGCTTCAATGAAAGAATATACTAAAGATCTTGAAGGACAGGTTGTCAAAGAATATGAAGACGAAAATTGGTTAGCCGTAAGACCTTTAACTTTTTCATCATCTGTAAAATATGGTGCATCAACAAGATGGTGTACAACCTACGTGAGAGAAAAGCAATATTTTGAAAAATATTGGAGAAAGGGTATTCTTGTTTATTTTATAAATAAAAAATCAGGATACAAATTTGCTGGGTTCAAAGGATTAAATGGTGATTCTGAATTTAGTTTTTGGAATGCAGAAGACAATAGAATTGATTATCTTGATGTTAATGCCGACGATTATCTATTTCCAATTGTTAGAAGAATTTTCAAATCTGAACAAACTAACAAAAATTTATCTTCGAACGAAATTCAAGAACAAGTTCATAAAGAATGTATTGAGTCATATGAAAAAATGAGAGTTGAATTTGTTTCGGGACCAGATGAAACAATTCCACTTGATGAACAGCCAATTCGAGAAACAATAATAGAACAACCAACACCCACCAATCATTATGCCACAGCGATAAACACGCTACGCGAATTACTTGATGAGGTGAATACTCAAAATGCTAATATGGAAATTGAACAAGTACAGATCGAAACAGAAATTAGAGAATTACGACATGAAATTACTCGTGTTCCAACAATGAGAGCTTAATAAGTCCACTCTGTATCTGAAGGTCTCCATTTAGAAAATCCTTCACAGGTCCAAACCTTTGTAGAATATTTAAAATATGGAATCTCATCCAAATTGCCGGATCTTGATGGTTGAAACCATTTGGTTCGGTTATTTGGTTGAGCAACAAATTGACCATTATTTATTTTCGATATATTATAACATTTGTGTTCATTCGGTGTTTCGGACCACCCAATATCTAACTCATTAGGGTCTGAACTAGCAGTATCAATTGTAAAAAGATATTCACCCTCAATTTTGGTTTGATCTTTCAATACAGTTAAAGTTTTGGTTTTTCTCAAAACTCTTTTTTGAATAACAGAAATATTATAAGAAAGGCAATCCCAAAGTTGTAAAAAATCTAAAGGATAAATTACATCTCCTGACTCTAGCTCTCTCCATCTGAAAGCATGGATTGGTAATTTATCATATACCGCTGAAAACTTATCTATGTATGTTTCGAACAACAATGCTTGGTTGGGAATACTTTTAACAGTAACCCAATGACCTTTTTCCCACTCTCCATCACCAAGGTAATTACCTTGTTCATCTTTTTGAAAATCATATAAAAATCTTTTATCGATTAAAACCTCTATTGGTGGTATATTTGCAACTAAGTATGACATTAATATTCTTCTATTTCTACAATTAGTGTTCCCGTCCCTTTTATAACTCTATGCCAGACAAATTTCGGAATATAAATTTGTTCGGCATTCGACAATTTGACTGGCAAATCATCTTCCATTTGAAACTCCCATTCTCCGTGTTGAATCACAGTTACTTTTCGATCCGTTAAATCTTGATGCCATTTTAATTCATCAATATCAACATCGGGTGAGAATGTTCTTCTTATTTTACCGTTAATATTTTCCTGTTGGAATGGAAAATCCATATTACCATGAATTTGAGGATGATAGCCCAAGTTGCTTAGCATATCTACCTACATTACAAGACCAATATCCTGCTGTAGTTCTATCTTTTTTCTGATCACATTTGTGACGAGCTCTGAATGATTTTGCGGCACCCTTGTTCTTATTTCTTACCCTTAAGTTAGGGTCACCGAAAGAAACTTTTTTTATTCCTCCCGATTTACTTTTAACATAAACTGCGAATTTTTTTGGTCCTCCTGATGTTCTGAATGGTTTACCTAACTTAACATTTTTACCTCTATGTTTCGCCTCATCCAATATTTCTCCATCAGTTTCAGATTCTTCAATATAAGGTGCATCTAAATAAATGTATTCTCCACCTCTTTTGATTTTGATTCCAAGGTCGGATTCAACCATTAAAGTATCTTCTTCGTTTAGATTAATTAATCCTTCTTTCCACAAATCTCTCACCTCGTTTACCAAGTTAAAATATTTTTCAGAATACATTCTGAAAACATTATTAGTTAAAGATAATCCGTTGTCTACATGATATTGTAGTTCTTCAGAAACTTTAGTACCCTCCTTTAAAATTAAAGTAGACTCGGTATAGTTTTCCAATACTTCTTTTATTATGGATTTCAAATCTTTCATATACTGTTTTTTAATAAATAGTTAGAAGTTAACTCCTAAACCAAAAGTCCCATTATTGATAATAGGATCGTAATCAAACTTGAGTGTAAAATTTTTATAATCGTGTAGAGCACCTATCTTTACTGTTGTAAATCTATCCAAATACTTTGGAAAAGTAATATAACCTAAATCATCTCTTCCTCTCCATTTTACATCTTCACTCACCGTTCCAACCATCACATGAACACCAGTTCTTTTTATTCTTTTTCCAGCTCCGATATAAAAACTTTGTCTTTGTACCAAATCGTTTACAAGTGGAAAATCAACTTGTCCTATTGTACCAAATGGAAAGAATGTTGAATTATCTCTCTCAACACTTGCATTATATTCTGTGATGAAATATCCTTTGTTACCGATGGTAAAAAATCCACCAACTTGTTTGTCATTGGTCTTTTGGATACCAAAACTTATAATAGGTTTTTTTCCTCTTATTGTATCTCTTTTTCCGTTATCATAAACATAAACACGTGCTGGTTGTCTGTAACCCCAATCATTCCAATACCAAGATGGTTGCCAAAAGTTCCAACCAAATCCTGGTGCTCCCCACATATCCCATCTATTCCATCCCCATCCCCAATTGTTCCAACCCCAAGGGTCTCTAACAATTATATTTGAACCTGGTCTTGTTCTTGTAGGTCTATCATATCCTCTTGATGGTGGTTGATTTCTCCAACTACTCACATCATTTCTTTGTGGTGTACTTGGTTGTATAGAAGGTGTTGATCTTTGTGGTGTTGATTGTTGTTGTGCTGGTGGTGCACTTCTCCAATTACTAACTTGTGAAAAAGTTAATGTTGGGATGATTGTCAATAAAAACAGTAATTTTTTCATAGTAATTAATTTATTATAAATATTTTATTTTATCTTAATCTTCCAATAAACTCCTCCGCTAATGTATGGTCTGAACTCACCAGTAACCCCATCAACAGTTCTGTTTGCAACTCCTGTACCGATTTGATATAAGTGATCTTTCTTTGTTTTGAGGATTACACCCATACCAAGTGAATTGACATAATCTTCCTTACTCAACGCCCCGTTAACACCGAAGAATACTTGATTCCTTATTGGCGGTGGTTCTGGCGCCGGTTCTCTAACAATTTTCGGTTTGATTGTTGCCGTCCATTTTCTTGACGTAATCTTATTTTCAGATACCGTCTGATTCAAATATACAAAACCTTGATTGTTATTCAACTTAATTGTATCTATAAAAGAATTGGTAACCAAATAATTCTGTAAAATAGCTGCAGTATCAACGTTGACTAATGTAGGTACATATATCACAGTATCACGATAAACAACGTCCCCTTGAATTTCATAAGGTACTTCAATCTCAATCGGAACTGTATCGTGAATTGGTTCCGATGGAATTTCTCTCACAATTTCTCTTGGTTTAACCGCATTATCAGACTTTAATAACACCACAATTACTATTAAAAGTGCGAGTATTATAAAATGTCTTACGTCTAATATCTTTTTCATATCTTATAACATTACTCTTGATCCTACCAAGAAGTTACTAAGTAATGGTGTACCTTTTTGGGTGGATCCTGAAACTTTATAATTGAAACTAAAACCAAATCTTTTACTTATTTTGTAATCAAATGAAGATCCAACTAAAAACCCTAATTGTCTGTTAACCGTTGTTTCTCCTGTTTTAGAATTCCAATTTATTGGCGAGTTCATCAAGAATATCTGAGGAGATAATGTTATCTTCCTGTTCATAGTATATGGTTTTGTCCAAAACCCTACAACAGATGTTGAAAATGATGTGTTGAAAATTTCTTTTGTTTCTCCTGTCTTGCTATTGATGATTTTTGTGTCTTTAAGTAGAAGAGTAATTGTCCCCACATTGAATCCATAGGTACCGTGTTTTGGATGGGGTTTGATATAGGTATACCCAAGTAACCCCATATAATTTCCCTCCAAATATGCACCTGTAAATGAATATGAATGGATTCCTTCAAGTTTTCCCTTGTTGAAATCCATTTTAGTGTAACCTCCACTAAGAGCAAATTGTCTTAAAGTACTCCATATTAGTGCTGTTGCCCCCCAGCTCTCGTTCCCTGCCATCGACGACTTACTTACACCAAAAGATACTATCGCATTATATTTGAAATCGGGTCCTTGAGCTGTTGTTAGGTCAGAAGCGACTAACATTGGGTTAGCGGCAACAGACTTTTTTTTATCTTCTTTTTTCTTCTCTTCTTTCTTTTCTTCTTTCTTCTCGTCTGATTTCTTTTCATCAGACTTTTTTTCCTCACTCTTACTTTCAGATTTTGATTCTTCTGATTTACTTTCTGAGGAAGAACTACTTTCTGACTTTGATTCTGTTTTTCCTTCGCTTGATCCACTTGAACTTCCACTTGATGAGGACGATTCCCCAGATGAGGACGACGACTGGGATGAGGATTGTGAGGATGACGAAGTTGATGAGGATTGTGATGATGCCGGTGGGGGTGTAGACGACGCTGCTGCCGAAGATGCACTCGAACTTGCGGCCGAGGACGCTGAAGAACTCGCGGCAGAACTTGCGGCTGATGAAGCCGCTGAACTTGCTGCGGAACTTGCCGCAGCTGACGCCGCCTGTGAGACCGCCGCTGTGACTGTTTGTTGTACTACTAAACTTGTTGGACATGGAGCCGCGAATACACTTTTTATCCAAGCATCAACTTCACCATTAACGAATTGTGCGTAATTGAAAACTTTGGATTTATTTCTTACAACTATTGTAACACCATTTGTTGTAATGGGAATAACAACAGTATAAGTCTTTAAATCACATGGGTCGATATATGTTTGCGTTATTACTTGCCCTGTTGATTTAAGGGAAAATAATATCATTAACAAAAATAGACCGACCCATCGTTTCATTATTTACTGAATATTCCTTTTTTTACCATCTTACCTAAGATATTTGCACATGCAATATCCAAAGCTTTCTTGGTTGAGATACTAATTGTGGACTGATTGAATTTAACAGGATCAACTGTTGCATCAGATAAGAACGTTAATTCTCTTGTTGTTTTTGCCTCACCTAACCCTGACGCTGCGATGATAGTTCCGTTCTCAGCGTCTGTAAATCTTACTTGTAAACCAATACGTGTTACCAACATATTCTTTACACCGTCTTTTAAATTCACAGTTTCATCTTCAGAAACAGAATAGTCATAACATTCAATCTCAACAAAATAGTGAGCCAATTTAATCTTACCTCTACCATCTAATTTGTTTTCAGAAATCCCTGCTTGAGAAGCTTGGAATTGCTTAACCATTCTATTTTTTATTTCTGTTTTGTCTTCGGTGAATTCAAAACGATTTAAATTGTCGAGATATTCTAATACGATATTTGTAACACCTAAACCAACTCTTTTTTCTTTTAGTTCAGGATACATCTCGTACATCTCATCATTGATACCACATTTAAGAAGTTGAATATTTTTCTTAGGTCCTTCATAATTTAAAAACGCAGATATATCTGCCTTAGTTTCGAAAGATGCCTTATAATCTTCAGTCTTCGTTTTTCCAATTGTTTGAGAATATGCTCCAACGCTTAACAGTGAAACTGCTAAGAAAAACATTAGTTTTTTCATAATATGTTATTTAAAAAAATGCGGTTAATACCATTCTAAATCCAAATGAAAGGATTACTAATCCAAATCCAATAATCCCTACTGTCAATATGAATTTTAAAATTTCTTGAGTCTTTGTCATAATATTATTTTTTAGGTCCTTCATACCAAATGTTATCAGGATTATTTTTGAACGTTCCATCAAACTTCCATTCAAGTTTATTAATCATATCACGTTGTCTTTGTTCTTGTCCTGACACTTCTAAATAAATGCAGAATATTTGGAAAGATAGAGCCGTAATAGTCCAAATAACGCACAACTTTACAAAACCCAACATTAATGCGTCACTTAATTTGTTTAAATTTATTGTTTTCATAATTTTTAATTTTATTCTACGTCTTTTATTTTACCACAAACCAAACATTCTTCTTCGCCATTATTATCTGAGTCTCCCCAAACATGCTCACATTGTCTGTGTGCAAAGTATTCATCAATAACACCATCACCATCAAAATCTAAACCGTCCATTACACCGTCTCCATCTTCATCGATTTCAACCCCGATCTTTTCGGTTTGTTTTTCTGTCGTTGGTAATACAATTGGTGTTACATCTGTTGGTTCTATTGGAGTATTTGGCATATCCCCAGTATTACTTAAAGATACTCCGTCTTCCTCGTCCATTTTTTGTACTAACATTTTATCCTTGTCAGTATCACTGAACCAATAATCTATAATCTTACCATAAGAACCGATGAAAGCACCTAACATCAATAACAATAATTCTTTCCATTCTGCAGATGCAGATGTTTTTGATGTAATCGCGCCAAATATTCCACCGATTATTAATATAAACGAACCTAATACTAACGCAGTGATATACCATCTACGTTTCATCATTGAGTTCAATAATTCTCTAAAACCTGTATTCTCTTTCATATTTTACCATTTAGGAGCTTCTTCTTTGAACTCGTCTCCTTCTTTTTTCTTTGGTTTAGGTGCTGCTGCCGGTGCTGGCGTTGCACTTTTTTCTTTGATTATCACAGTTTTACCGCCAGCTTGTTGTGCTTGTTGGTTTGAATTTGTGATGTTAATTACAGGAGCTGCTTGTTGTACCGCAGGTTTTTCTTCTTCTCCACCTGTTAATTTAGTAGTTACCCATCCACCTACACCTAACGTGACAGTTGAGATGAAACCGATGATTACATTCTTCAATGATCCTCCGGTTGATTGTTCTTGTTGTTCTTCTGACATTTTTTTATTTTTTAAGTTTTATTTTATTACGATAGGGTATTTTACTTCCTTACCGCTGATGTCTATGAAAACTAAGTCATAGTCTTTTTTTGATAGATCAGTTAAATCGTATACTTTTTTTGTAATGTTCTCAGATGCAGTAAATCCTTCTTTTTTTGAAGGTGTTTCTGATCCGAAAGGTATTATTTGAACAGAATACTTTGACCCAATTGTTGTTTCGAATTCTGCTGTTACGATATTTCCTGTCTGTGTAATTGATTTTATTGCTGTTGATGTTGATTTAGTCCCTAAATCAATCACCTGTGGTTTAGGTAAATCTACCTTTGTACAACTAATCGCCAAAATGGTGATCAAAAAACCTAAACCTAATATTTTGTCTATTTTCTTCATGATTAAAAATTGTTATAACCTGTTAATTTTATTTGTGTTGAATTTAAATTAATTCCTAATTGAACACCTTTGGAATCACTTGCATCCATTGTTGGGGAAACTTTAACTGATGTAAGAATGTTAACCCCGTCCCCTATTGTCGAGAATCTCAATTTGAACGGTGTTGAACTTCCGTTTATTGACATTTTATTTTGATCAATTGCTCCGAATTTAACTTTACCATCTTTTGAATTAACAAAGACATACCAAGAATTCGGAAGCTCAGATTTTAATTCTTCGAATTTTATTTTAGTTGGGTCAAACTGGAATTCAAATTGTAATCCACCTACAGCAACCCCATTAGTATTAAGTGTTACCGGTATTTCAACGTTATTAGATGTTACTGTTATGTTAGATAAGTTTACGTCTATTGAACTAACCTCACCTGTTGACGTGTTAATAAACCCTGTATTTGCACTTGCCATCGAAACGAAGGCGGTGTTAGTCGATAAACTATTTGCTGCGTTTGTTTGAATTGTTTGTACTCCATTGTTAGCCGTTACAACTTGAGATGAGTGAGATCTGTTTACATCACCCCATAGAAGATATTTTAAATCAACTATTTCGTTAGTTCCTAATACACCGGTTTTTACATATGTTCTTGGATATGTTATATCTTTCCAATTTGTTGTTGTTACTGAACCCCAAGAATTAGAAGGACTATTGTTAAATGAAAATTCTGCCTTAAGACCATAATCATTATTACCCATATTTCTGATGTAAGGTAAAAATGTTGATGTTGTTAAAGTTGAAAAACTTGATGCTATTTTATAGTAAGCCCATGCACCGTCTTTACTAACGAACTCAACAGGACCAGAATACAAGTCAAATAATTGTAAACTTTTGATATTCTCAGGTAATATATTTGTTCCGTTAAACTCTCTTATATCTATGTAAACTCTTGCTTGACCTTGACCATACCCATTAACATTTATTACACACCATTCTGTTTGACCTGCAACAGTTGTTCCATCAGTTGATCTCCAAGTCGGTAGACTCATAAATCCACCACTACCCGCAACATATCCTGCCGGAACTGTTACTAAAGTATCTATCCCAACAACTTGACCTAACAGTCTTGGTAGATCACCTCCATCAATTGTTTTATTTCTATTGATATCTGCTGCGTATAATGATTGACCTGTTCTCAGAATTTGACCATTCGTACCATCTAATCCCATTGATGTAAATTCACCTTGAGCGGTTGTGAAATCTGATATTGTAATTGCACCATTGTATATTGCATTTGTATTATCCATACCATGCATTACTGTTACCTCATAAACTTTGTTCTCCGATAGTAATGATTGGTTGATATCGACATTACCATTTGATAAAACATTGAATAATTGACCTGTGTTTGATAATGTGTCTCTGAAAGAAACTTTTATCGGTGATAATGAGAATAAATTTGAACTAATATCAACTTTAGCGGTTATGAATTTACCTGTATTTTGGTTCATTACAACCTCCGTAGATAATGGAGTATCCATTAGTGTTGGAACATTTATACCTTGTCCATTCCAGCCCGCAACAAAGTTTAATTTAACAGGGTCAAATGAATTCGCTGTTGATGCTTGTTTTAATCTGAATCTCAAAACTAACATTTGAGAAAAAGAATTGAAAGGCATCGCTGAAGTTGTTGCCCATGTTAAGGTTGATCTTATGATTGCATTCGAACTTGTTGCATTATATGAATATCCTAATCCTGTAGTATATCTCGTAGTACCGTTAGTGTTTGTTGTATTTCCCGCATAACCATAACCAGGATAATTTTGCCAAGATAGTTGTATGTTTGATCCTGCAGGAAAAACACCACCGTTACCACCCGTTCCAGTATGATTAATAGAAATCAATTCAAAGTTTGCTTGATCATACTGAAAGTCAAACAATAATTGTCTTGTTACAGCATCACCGTTACCATTTGCATGGACCATAACATCAAATTGGTCTCCTCTATCGATAACACCTCCGTTTATGTCTGTTAAAACTCTTGTGTCAGGAAACTTAAATCTGATTTGACTGTAAGATGATAAGGACAATAATAAAAGTCCTAATGTTAATATTTTTTTCATATGTTATTTTGTCTCGAATAATTTATCAACCAACTTTTCACTCGCCTTTTTGATTGCATTACTAAGTGATTGTTGATTAAATTGTCCACCATTATCAATTGCTAATGTTGACATAGAAATTTCAGAGGATTCTTCCTCTACGGTCACTTCTTTTATTTTTTTACCGTCAACTTTTAGAATGCCCTTTAATCGAATAACAACTGATTCTTGATTCTTGTGAAAAACAGAAATGTTTGATTTTGTTTTGAGAACATCCAAATACACGATTTCTACCGAAACCTTTGATTTGGATTCAGGATTGATGTCATAATCTTTTTCTTGTAAGAATTCTTCGAGGATATTACGAATCCCGAATTCGAGATTTCTATTTCCAGCAAGATTCCCTATTTGGATCTTGTTGGAAACAGACTCGACATAAATGTCTTTTGTTGTAAAATTGTTGTGTGGAAACGCACAAATAATGAGCGTAGCCGCAGCTAGGATGATCTTGTTCATTCTAATAGTATCTTGGTACTTTATAAATATTTATAAATGACTATTTATCCATATTATGAATATTTTAATTGAAGAACTTAATAGAATTAAGGAAGTAATGGGAGTAATTTCCGAAGAAGAATCAAAAGATTCCAACCTTAATAGGAATTTGGATCGTGTTGTTCTTACCTTAAAATTTTTGAAACTTTTTAATCCAAGACTTGAAAAAATGTTATTGGATATCTCGGAGTTTGCTAAAAATCAAGTTATTGATTTCGGACTTTTAGAAAGAGGATTAAGAAAAATACTTTTAAAGAAAGGTGATAAGAAAAAGAATGTTGAGGAATATTTTGGTAAGGTTTTAACCTCATTAAAATATAGAGATAGAAAGGGATATGGTACTGAACCTGATTCTGAAGATTATGAATTTGAAATCGAAGAACCTTCTATTGTTCCAAAAAAAATATTCAAGAAAGAACTTTACGAATTACAAGTAGAATTATTAAAATTACAAGAATGGTTGAAGAAAACAGGTAAAACTGTGATTATTGTTTTCGAAGGTCGCGATTCCGCAGGAAAAGGTACAACTATTAAAAAATTCACTGAAAATCTAAATCCAAGATTCTTTAATATCATCGCATTAGGTGTTCCAACACCGGAAGACAGAAAGAATTGGTGGGAGAGATATAGAAGTCAGATAAAGCCAGGTATGATCAACCTTTTCGATAGAAGTTGGTATAATAGAGGTTTGATTGAACCTGTTATGGGTTATGGATCTCCTGAAGAATACGAAGATTTTATGGAAAACGTTTCTGACTTCGAACAAGATTTAGTTAAAGAAGGTGATTACCTATTCAAATTGTGGTTTTCAATTGAAAAAGAAACTCAAAAAAGAAGATTCGATATCAGACAACAATCCCCTTTAAAATATTGGAAATATTCTCCTAATGATGCCCAGATGCAAGATCTTTGGGATAGATTTACAGAATTCAAAGAAAAACTTTTCGATAAGACATCAACTCTAAACAATCCTTGGGTTATTATTGATGCAGAAGATAAGAGAATTTCAGGATTGAATGCTATTAGATATGTTTTACAAAACATACCGTACGAGGGTAAAAATGAAGAGGTTGTGAATCAAGAATATCCTGAAGTTATTTCAGTATTAAAACCAAGCTAATCGTCCTTTTTCTTAAGGATAATAGGTATCTCAATTTTAATGTGGGTCATCAACCACGTATCCAAAATTACTAAAACGACTGCCCAATCTATATCTGATATAGGATACATATCAGGAGTTTGAACTCGTCCAATTACCCAAAAAACTATCTTGATACCAAGGTATATTTTTCCAATTACAAGACATGCAGAAATCAACTGTTTTATCATATCCAAAATATAAAACTATTTATTGAAAAAATAAATTACCATGATACTAAAAATTGGATCTAAAGGAGAAGATGTAAAAAAACTCCAAACAAAATTAGGGTTGTCAGCAGACGGAAGTTTTGGTCCTGGCACAGAAAAAGCTGTGAAGAAATGGCAAATTGATAATGACCTTGCCGCTGATGGAATTGTTGGTGAAGGTACTTGGAATAAAATGTTTGGTTCTCAACAAGTTATTGCTGAGCCGGCACCTGTGGTATCTACTTCATTTACAGGTCTTAATTTAGAAAAATTAAGAGGTCACATTCCTGATGCGGTTATTGCACAAATACCTGATACCGCAAAGAAATTCGAAATTAACACACCATTAAGATTGGCACACTTTTTAGCACAGTGTGGACATGAGAGCGGTGGGTTCAGAGCAACTCAAGAAAATTTAAATTATTCTGCAAGTGGTTTGAAAGGAATCTTTGGAAAGTATTTTAAAGAGGCCGGATTAGCTGAAGCATATCAGAGAAATCCACAAAAAATCGCAAGTAGAGTTTATGGAGGTAGAATGGGTA
>JACCDX010236578.1_pt1 | contig 14099 bp, 15 predicted proteins | sample 7449681 | NCBI WGS metagenome assembly JACCDX01 (sample SAMN15323450, study PRJNA562643) | freshwater metagenome | isolation source: river surface water | place: USA:Blue River Watershed | collected 2017-08-18
AGCCGGCGGCCACGACGGGCGCGAGCTTCGGTGACGCCATGACGCAGGCGCTGAAGAACGTCAGCGCCCAGCAGAACGAGGCGTCGCGACTGCAGCGCGAGGTGCAGCTGGACAACCCGACCGTGAGCCTGGAAGAGACCATGGTCTCGATGCAGAAGGCGCAGATCGGCTTCCAGGCCACGCTGCAGGTGCGCAACCGCCTGGTCTCGGCCTATTCCGAGATCATGAACATGCAGATTTAGCGCGGTGCTGACGCGCTCAGTGAGCGGGGTTCAGCAAGTTCCCTTGCGGGAGTCGGAGCCGCAGATGGTGGGCCGGCCCAGCGGGTTGAGGTCCAGGTAGAGCTGCTGGTTGCGGTCGTTGGAGAGGCCGATGCGCGTCCAGTCCAGCGCGCGGCCCAGGCCCGCCTGGAAGGTGACGCCCTGGCCGGACTGCAGCAGCGTGCCCTTGTAGTCGTGGTGCGTCAGGCCGCCGACTTCGCAGCGCGGCTGCCCGGTGGCGCAGTCGCACGGGGCGGTGCGGCTGTAGCCCCAGCACCATTGCGCGCCGCTGTGGAAGGTCACGTAGATGTTGCGGCCGTCGTTCACGCTGAGCTCGCGGGCGCGGCGCAGGTCCTGTTCCAGCAGCTCGGCCACGTGGCGCAGGCGCTGGCGAGCCAGGTAGCTGACGTAAGTGGGCACAGCCGCCGCCACGATGACCGCCAGCACGGCTGCTGCGACCATGACTTCGATCAGCGTGAACCCGGGCTGGCCAGCGCGCTTCATGCGTCGAGCTTCAACAGCCGGCGGCGTTTCTGGGTCTGGTCGACATAGAGCTGCAGCGCCCGCGTCGTGGCGGTGTCGAGGTCGACGAAGGCGCAGCCCAGCTGCAGCAGGCCACGCAAATCGCCGGCAATGGCGCTGGCGTGGTGCGGCAGCAGCGCCACCTGCAAGGTCGTGTTGCGGTCCAGCTCCAGCACGACGCCCGTGCAGGCCTGGCCGATGGCCAGCGGCACGGCGTCCACCAGGCCGACCGGCAACGCCAGCGCCAGGCCGCCGATGCTCAGGTCCAGCACGCGCAAGGTCCGTGCGGGGTGGCTGCCAGCCGGCAGCGTGACACGCGGGTAGAGGCTGCCCGAGGGCTGCACGCGGAAGGACTGGCGGCGCTGGAAGCGATACAGCCGCGTGGGCACCCGGCTGCGCAGCACGGCGCCTTGATCGCCGCTGACGAGCACCGAGTTGTCCAGCTCGAACTGCAGCTTGATGGTGCCCAGATAGGCCACGGCCGTGATCTCGCCGCCGGCCACCAGCGCCTGGCTGATGCCGGCCGGGTCGGCGCCGATTTCCACGCCCAGCACGTCGGTGTCGGCGTCCAGCGCGCACACATGCCCGTTCAGGCTGTGCCCGGGGGGCGCATTCAGCAGCACGGCGGCGCGCTCGCGCTGCAGCTGCCGCAGATAGGCCTGGATTTCGGCGATGGACGTGACCCGCAGTTCTTCGGGTGCGGTTTCAGGGAGAGTCATGCGGAAGATGGTAGTCGCGCGGAGCAGCGCCCGCGGCGACCCTGCGTTCAGTGAACCAGACGACTCTTGCCTTTCATCACATGGTCGAGGTCTTCGAGCCAGGGCTCGGCGAGGTGGCGGATCTCGGCGTCGTTCAGCAGGATGCGCTGCATGATGCGCGTCTTGAGCTGCGACTCGCCCGGCGCCAGCTGGTTGGCGTTGGCGGCGGCCTTGAGCTGGGAGATCAGCAGCACGCAAGCCCCTTCGAGCTTGACGACTTCGTCCCAGTTGCCGGTGCGCGCGGCGGACAGCATGTCGGCGCTGGCCTGCTCGATGGCTTCGTAGTAGTTCAGCAGTTCAGAGTTCATTGCAGGTTCACCGGAGGTTGTGGCGGGCGCGGCGCTCATGCGGCGCGGGCGGCGGTGCCGAGGGCGGCGGGCGTGTTGCCAATGGCGGCCCAGGCCTCGCGCACGGGGCTCAGCAGGCGCTGGCATTCCTCGATGGCGGCCACGTCACCCCGCAGGTTGGCTTGCGTCAGTCGCATGCACACATAGCCGTAGAGCTCGCGCAGGTCCGTCGCCAGCTGGCCGGCGGAGAGGTCCAGCCCGGCGCGCAGGCCTTCGTCCAGGATGCGCACCGCGCGGGACAGCGCGCGACCCTTGAGTTCGACGTTGCCGGCCTGGATGGCCTGCACGGCCTGGGCCATCGCGTCGAAGGTGCCGTCGAACAGCATGGCGACCAGGCGGTGCGGCGTGGCGGCCTGCACATCGGTCTCCAGGCCAACCTTGGCGTACATGGAGGCGCGCTGGTTGCGGGCTGCGAAGGGGGAGGACATGTTGCCGTACATGGGAGTGGGGTGGTGGCGTCGTCGTGTTGACTGTTTTTCGGCCATCCCCGGGGGGAACTTGAGCGGTGCTGTCCCCGGACATGCACTCGACTGTGAAGTTTTTTCTCTGGATTGAAATGCGCCGGCAGCCGCGCCGCTGTGGCAGGCAAAAAAAAGCGGCCCGAAGGCCGCATCGCGTCGGGCGCCAGGCGCCTCACTTGTTCATCTGCGTGATCTGCTGGTTCAGGTAGTTGGACAGGCTGCTCAGCTGGCTCATCTTGGTGTCCAGCGCGGCGTACTGCGCGCGCAGCCGCTTTTCCATCGACGCCGAACGGTCGTTCAGGTCGCCCACCTGCTTGTTGTTGCTGTCGATGTTGGCCTGGATGCCCTTCTGGCGCGTGGAGACGCTGCCATCCACGCCCAGGGCCTTGGTGACCAGCTCGCTGATGCGCACGGCGAAGCCGTTGTTGCTGTCGTCGTTCTTGTCGACGCCCATGAAGAACTGCTTCAGGTCGCTGAGGTTGGTGAGCGCCTTGTCGAGCTTGGCGCCCGCCGTGGGCAGGTTGCCGTCGGTGCCCGGCGCCAGGCCGATGTCGGCAAGGCGGGAGAGGCTGCCGCCCAGCGAGGTCACGCCACCCGCCAGGCCGCGCAATTGGTTTTGCAGGCCGATGGCGGTGGAGTCGCCCTGCAGGCTGGACGCGCGCGCCGCCTGTGCCGCAGCGATGGCATCGCTGGTCATGTTGCTGGTCAGCGCCGACGTGTCGACCTTGGTCTGGTTGCGCAGCAACTGGTTGACGGCGTTGTAGGCGGTCGTGAAGTCGGTGATGGCCTTCTTGATGGCGTCCGCATCCTGGGTCACGCTGAGCACGACCGGCGTGGTGGGCGGGATCGTGCGCAGCAGCGTGATGTTGAGCCCGTCGATGGCCGAGGTCAGGGAGTTGGTCTCGGAGCTGATCGGCAGGCCGTTCAGGATGGCGCGCGCGTTGGCCGCCGGCAGCGTCTGCGTCATCTGGCTGGCGGAGCTGCTGGGGTCGTAGGCCAGCTGCGACAGCCCGGCGGCGTCGCCGTTGCTGCCGTCGGTATCGCTGACGGTGACCCGGAACCCGTTGGTCTCGCCGCTGTTGCGGGAGGTGAGAGTCAGCCGGGAGCCGGTGGCATCGGTGACGATGGAGGCCAGCACGCCGGCGCCGGCGGCGTTGATCTGGTCGCGAATCTGCGTCAGCTGGTCCTGCCCCGAGCCGATGGTGATGGTGACCGGGGTGGTGTTGGACTTCGACGTGAAGGTGGAGGCGCCGGCGCCGTCCGTGCCCCAGCTGCCGAGTTCGATGGTGAGGGTGCCCTGGCCCACGGTGCTCGTGGCACTGGAGAAAGTGCTGGAGGCCAGGGTCTGCGGTGCCGCCAGCTGGCTGACGCTGATCGACGTGCTGCTGATCGCCGCGCCGCTGGACGCCGTGACGCTCACGGACGTGGCGTCGCTGGACGTGGCCTTGGCGCCCGCCCAGGTGTCGGGGTTGGTGAGCTTGTTGGCGGCATCCTTCAGCGTCGACAGATTGCTCTGCAACGTGCCGTACGTCGACAGCTTGGTCTTGAGGCCGCTGGTTCGCGTGTTGATGTCCGTGATCGGCTGCTGCTGGACCGCCATCAACTTGGTGATGAGCGATTCAACGTCGAGGCCGCTTCCGAGACCGAGTGATGAGATGGTGGCCATGGCTCAACAATGCAAAAAAGGCCGATATGCCAGGGGGATATCGGCCTGAGTTTTCCGGAACTTTAGGCCCCGGACTGAAATTTTTTGAGATTTTCAGCGTTGCAGCAGCGACAGCACCTGCTGCGGCAGCTGGTTGGCCTGCGCCACCATGGCGTTGCCGGCCTGCTGCAGGATCTGGGCCCGGCTCATGTTGGAGGTTTCCTGGGCGAAGTCGGCGTCCATGATGCGGCTGCGGGCGGCCGTCTGGTTCTCGACGGCGACCTGCAGATTCGAAATCACCGCGTCGAAGCGTGACTGCATGGCGCCGAACGTGGCCCGTGTGTTGTTCACGAAGTCCAGCGCCTGGTCGATGTTGTCGATGACCGTGCCGAGTGCGGCGAAGTCGGCGGTGTTGTCGATTGGCGTCGGGAAGGGCGCCGTGCCGTTGCCGACGATGACGCTCATCGCCGGTTCGTTGGTCAGGTCCAGCGCGGCCACGGAGATCGAGTCGTTGCTCGTCGTGTTCGCGCCGATCTGGAAGGTCTGCGGCTGGCCGCTGGCGTCTGCCAGGATGGGTTTGCCGTTGAAGGTCGTGGCGTTCATGATCCGCCAGATTTCCGAGGCCAGCTGCTCGAATTCCTTGTTCAGCGAGTCCTTGTCCGAATCGCTGTTGGTGGAATTGCGGGCCTGGACGGTCAGTTCCCGCATGCGCTGCAGGTTCTCGCCGACCTTGCCCAGCGCGCCTTCAGCCGTCTGGGCCAGCGAGATGCCGTCATTGGCATTGCGCACGGCGACGTTCATGCCGCGCACCTGGGTGTTCATCCGTTCGGCAATCGCCAGACCGGCCGCATCGTCCTTCGCGGAGTTCACCCGCAGTCCGGAGGACAGGCGCTGCATCGACGTCGACAGCGATGACTGCGAAGCGTTCAGGTTGCGCTGCGCGTTCAGCGAGACGATGTTGGTGTTGATGGTCTGGGGCATTACGCACTCCTCGGCAATTCGGCCGGATCGCATGAAGCGTCGATCCGATGGGCTGAATTCTGAAAGTGCGCGTCGTTGCCGAAAGCTCGATCAACGGGCCAAACCGGGCCTAATCAAAACCTCTGAGCGGTGCGGAGGCGGGGTGGGAGTGGGGGTGTCGGGGTGCTCACCACGGCGCCGGATGGCCCGGCGCCGTGGGAGTTGCCTCGTCGAAAGAAGGGCGTTCAAGCCCGCGGTGGATGCGTCAGCTGCGCAGCAGGGCCAGCACTTGCTGGGGCAACTGGTTGGCTTGCGCCACCATGGTGTTGCCGGCCTGCTGCAGGATCTGCGCGCGGCTCAGGTTGGCGGTTTCTGCCGCGAAGTCGGCATCCATGATGCGGCTGCGCGAGGCGCTCTGGTTCTCCACCGCCACCTGCAGGTTGGAGATGACGGCGTCGAAGCGGTTCTGCGAGGCGCCCAGCGTGGCGCGCTCGCCGTTGACCTTGTCCAGCGCGGCGTCGATGCCGGTGATCACCGTGTCGATATCGGCGCCGGTGGCCGTGCTGTCGATGGTGGAGCGGCCCGCGCCGGTGTTGTCGGTGCCGGCCACGGCCGTGATGGTGGCGTCGGCCGTCATGTCGGTCGTGACGATGTCGATGCGGTCGTTGCCCGTCGTGTTGGCGCCGACCTGGAAGGTCTGCGTGCCCGCGTCGGACGCGGCCAGCACGGCCTTGCCGTTGAAGGTGGTGCCAGCCAGCACGCGCTGGATTTCCTTCGCGAGTTCGCCGAATTCCTTGTCCAGCGAATCCTTGTCGGCGCTGGTGTTGGTGGCGTTGCGGGCCTGGACCGCCAACTCACGCATGCGCTGCAGCGAGTCGCCGACCTTGGACAACGCGCCTTCGGCCGTCTGGGCCAGCGAGATGCCGTCGTTGGCGTTGCGGATGGCGACGTTCATGCCGCGCACCTGGGCGTTCATGCGCTCCGCGATGGCCAGGCCGGCGGCGTCGTCCTTGGCGGAGTTCACACGCAGGCCGGACGACAGCCGCTGCATGGAAACCGTGAGCGACGACTGGGACATCGCTGTGTTGCGCTGGGCATTCAGCGAGGCGAGGTTGGTGTTGATGACCTGGGGCATGGCTCAATCCTTTCGTTGACGAGGCGTCTGGTACGTAGTCCTCGAATGAATCGCGAACCCGTTGAGATGCTTATCGTCGAGACGATGGACTGACTTGAATCCTTTTTGCACGGCGCCTCAAAAGCGCCCCCCGCGGTGGCGGGGCGGCGATCAAGGAGCTTGTGCTGGTGGCGTGAGGACTTCCGTCTTCAGCGTGGACGTTTCACTCAGGGCCAGCGGTGCTGGCCCGGCGTCATCGAAGCAACGACAGGACTTGCGACGGCACCTGATTCGCCTGGGCGATCATGGCGTTGCCAGCCTGTTGAAGGATGTTCGCTCGGGACATGTTGGCGGTTTCCTGGGCGAAGTCGGCATCGGTGATGCGGCTCTTCGCGGCGCTCTGGTTTTCCACCGAGATCTGCAGGTTGGAGATGACCTGGTCGAGGCGGTTTTGCGATGCGCCCAGCGTCGCGCGCTCGGAGCTGACCGTGTTGATGGCGGTGTCGATGTCGTCGATGACGGTGTCGATGTCGGCGCCGGTGGCGGTGTTGTCGATGACCGCGCGGCCTGCGCCGGTGTTGTCGGTGCCGGCCACGGCCGTGATGGTGCCGTCCGTCGTCATGTTCGTCGTCACGACGTCGATGCGGTCATTGGAGGTCGTGTTGGCGCCGACCTGGAAGGTCTGCGTGCCCGACTCGGTGGCCAGGATGGCGCGGCCGTTGAAGGTGGTGCCGCCCAGCACGCGCTGGATTTCCTTGGCGAGTTCGCCGAATTCCTTGTCCAGCGAGTCCTTGTCGGCGCTGGTGTTGGTGGCGTTGCGGGCCTGGACCGCCAGTTCACGCATGCGCTGCAGCGAGTCGTTCACCTTGGACAGCGCACCTTCAGCCGTCTGCGACAGCGAGATGCCGTCGTTGGAGTTGCGGATGGCGACGTTGGAGCCGCGCACCTGGGCGTTCAGGCGCTCGGAGATGGCCAGGCCGGCAGCGTCGTCCTTGGCGGAGTTGACGCGCAGGCCGGAGGACAGCCGTTGCATGGAGGTGGCCAGCGACGATTGCGTGGCTGCCGTGTTGCGCTGTGCGTTCAGCGACAGCAGATTGGTGTTGATGACCGAGGCCATGATGCGCTTCCTTTAGCTAGAGATAACCCGGCAACAGCGCCGGACGAAGACCCAGGTGCCCGGGTGCGGCACCCGTGCGATCCGCACGGGCCCACCTTGCGGCAGGCTCTTGCGGCGACGCCCGACGCTGGTCTTCCGCCGAGGTGCGGCCCCGCCCTAGAGCGATTCCACACACCGTTAGCTTTCCAGCCGGACCACGGAACTGTTTTCAGCGCCGTTGGGATGGCTATCGGTGCGCGGCTGATGTTTCTTTAGGCCGATTTGTCAAGGTCGTGATCTTTTGAATAAAAGACGTTCCAACCGGCTGTTCGTTGGATCGGCCGCTGGCGCGAAAACCGCACCGGGATCGCCCGGCTTTTCGATGGATCGGCGGCCCGGGCGCTTCCTAAAGTGCGACCCATCCCGGCCGAACCCCTGTGCCGGTCTGGAGCATCGTCATGCGAGCCCTGTCCTCGTCCAACCGCGCCAAGAACGCCCATCGCCCCGTTGCCGTGCCCAGCAACGACCCCAAGCTGCTGCTGGCGCGGGCCCGCAATGCCGCGTTCGCCGAAGCGGCCAAGGGCAACATCGGTGGTGGCCTGGGCCTGCTCTATGACGCGCTGCAGGACGAGCCGCTGAGCCACGACCTGCTGTCGGACATGGCGGCGCTGCTGCTGGCCGCCGGCAAGCTGGAGCATGCGGCGGGCTATGCCGACCGTGCGCTGCAGTCCCGGCCGCTGCACGGCCCGAGCCTCTACACGCTGGCGTTTGCGCTGTCGGGCCGGGGCGAGGTCGACCGGGCCATCGGTGTGCTCAACGAACTCCAGCAAGGCCCGGGGCGCGACAGCCTGCAGGCCGAGGCGCCGGAGCTGCTGCCGGTGGCGATGATCGAGCTGGAGCGCCTGCGCCGCACGCGCGACTGACGCCTGGAACAACATCTCTTCACAGGGCCCCGCCAGCGAAAGCTGCGGGGCCCTGGTGTTTCAGCGGTTCATTTCACGCTTGGCCGCGTGTGAAGCCGTGTACTGCCGCCCCCCCCGGGGGAGGGTGACCGGGTACGCCTGTGTTCGACAGGGCGGCGCTGGGCGAGGGGTGGACAGCCTTGTAGGAATTTGCCTGACAAGCCCTTCCTGCCAGGGTGACGCGCCGCACCGACAGAGCCTGATATCGCCGGAGAAGCCGGGTCAACACAATCCGTTTCACTGACCTGCAACTCCCCGCTACCTCTGAAAACGGAGACCCGCCATGAACGCCGACCAAATGCTCGCCGAGATCCGTGAAGCCAACCTGTCCTACCTGATGCTGGCCCAGAGCCTCATCCGTGCGGACCGCGAGCAGGCGCTCTACCGCCTGGGCATCAGCGAGGAAACGGCCACGTTGATCGGTACGCTGAGCCCGGCGCAGATCATGAAGATCGCCTCCGGCAACACGCTGCTGTGCGCCTTCCGCATGAGCGACGACCTGGTGTGGGGCCTGCTGACCAACCACAGCAAGCCGGGCGTGAACGAGTCGGTGTCGCGTCTGCATGCGTCCATCCTGATGGCTGGCCGCCACGAACACGCCTGAACTGTTGACCCCCGGCGGCGCGAATGCGCGCCGCCGACCCCCCCGAGGGGGTGGCGATCGCTCAGGGGCTGGCCCCTTCGCGACATCGCCCTCGGCGGGCGGCTTGGGGCGGCCCGGCGCTCGCCCGCAAGACCGAACATCGAAGACCGAACATCGAACGTTGAGTTCACACCGATTCCAGGAGCCCACCATGCGCGTCAAGAGCATCCTCACCGAAGCCAAGCAGATCGAACGTGCCGTTCAGCTGATCCATCTGGGCGCCCGGCTGCAGGTTCTGGAGTCGGAGACCGACCTGTCCTACGAGCGCCTGCTGCGCCTCTATAAAGAAGTGAGCGGCAAGTCGCCGTCCAAGGGCCAGCTGCCGTTCTCGACGGACTGGTTCATGACCTGGCAGCCCAACATCCATGCCAGCCTGTTCCTGAACATCCACGAGTACCTGAACAAGGCCGCCGAGATGGACGAGATCGACACCGTCATCAAGGCCTACCAGCTCTACCAGGAGCAGACGCAGGCGCAAGGCCTGGAGGCGATGCTGTCGGTCACCCGCGCCTGGCGCCTGGTGAAGTTCGTCGACAACGGCATGCTGTCGCTGACCAAGTGCTCCAAGTGCGGCGGTCAGTTCGTGACGCATCCGCACGAGATGTCCCGCCACTTCATCTGCGGCCTGTGCAACCCGCCGGCACGCGCTGGCAAGGGCCGTGCGCAAGGTTCCATCCAGATGCACTGAGCCCCCGCCCGGCGCCTGACCCAAACCACAGGCCCGCCGCATGAAGCCCGCACGCCCCGGCGCCAGCGCGGCCCTCGTGCAGCGGGCCGCCGCGCTGCAGGCCGCCGGCCAGGCGAGCGAGGCGGCGCAGTTGCTGACGCAGGCCGTCAGCCGCTTCCCGCGTGAACCCGAAGCCTGGCTGCGGCTGGGCAACCTGCTGGCCGGCGCCGGCCAGTGGGCGCGTGCCGAGCGCTGCTACGCGACGCGCTGCCAGCTGCCGCCGGCGGCAGCCACGCCGTTCTACAACTGGGGCGTGGCGCTCATCGAACTGGGCCGGCCGGCCGAGGCCAGCCAGGCCTACCAGCGCGCCGTGGCGCTGCAGCCCGGCCACGCGGCCGCCCACCACGCGCTGGCCCTGGCGCACGTCGGTCGCGGCGAGCTGGACGCCGCGCTGGCAGCGTTGGACTGCGCCGTTCAGGCCGCCCCCGAGGTGCCGGCCTATCGCATCGAGCGCGCCCGCGTGCGGCTGAAGCAGGGCCAATGGGCCCAGGCGCTGGCCGAGCTGGACACCGCCCCCGAGACCGCCGAGGCGCTGAACCTGCGTGGCATGGCGCTGCGCCAGCTGCACCGGGGCGACGAGGCCTTGCAGGCCTACGACCGCGCGCTGGCGCTGCAGCCCGACCTGGCCGAAGCGCTGAACAACCGCGGCAACCTGCGCCTGCTGGCGCGCCAGTTCCCCGCCGCGCTGGCCGACCTGGACCGCGCCGCCGCGCTGCAGCCCGCAAGCGACTGGCTGCCGGGGCTGCGCCTGTATGCGGCGATGCACCTGCACCGCTGGGAGCAGTTCGATGCCCGCGTGGCCGCCCTGCGCGAGGCCGTCGGCCAGGGTCGGCGCGTCATCCAGCCGCTGGCCTTGCAGGCCGTGCTGGACGACCCGGTGGCGCAGCAGCAGGCCGCCCGCATCTGGGCGGCGCAGGCGTTCCCGCCGGGCGCCGGGGCCGCGCCTTGCCCCGCACCAGGCCCGCGCGTGCGGGTGGCCTATGTGTCGCGGGACTTCCGCGAGCACCCGGTGTCCTTCCTGATGGCCGAGGTGATCGAGCTGCACGACCGCACGCGCTTCGAGGTCATCGCGCTGAACTACGGTGCCGCCGTTGACGACCCGATGCAGCAGCGGCTGCGCGCGGCCTTCGATCGCTTCGTGGATGTGGAGTCGCTGTCCGACGTGGAGATCGCCGAGCTGGCCCGCAGCCTGGGCGTCGACGTGGCGGTGGACCTGACCGGCCTCACCGACGGCGCCCGCGGCGGCATCTTCGCCGCACGGGCAGCGCCGGTGCAGATGCAGTACCTGGGCACGGCCGGGTCGCCGGCCTACGACTATCTGGTGGCCGACGCGACGCTGGTGCCGCCCGAGGTGCGCGACGCCTACGACGAGCGGCTCGTGCTGCTGCCGAGCTACCAGGCCAACGACCGGCGCCGCCCGCGGCCGGCTGCACTGTCGCGCGCGGCGGCCGGGCTGCCGGCGCAGGGCTTCGTCTACGGCTGCTTCAACAACCCCTGCAAGATCGCGCCGGCGCAGTTCGCGGCCTGGGTGGACATCCTGGCGGCCGTGCCGGGCAGCGTGCTGTGGTTGATCGAGGAGGACGATGAGGCCGCCGCCAACCTGCGTCGCCATGCGCTCGCGGCCGGGCTGGACCCGCAGCGCCTGGTGTTTGCGCGCCGCATGCCGCGCGAGGCCTATCTGGCCCACCTCGCTGCGGCGGATCTGTTCCTCGACACCTTGCCCTACAACGCCGGCACGACGGCCAGCGACGCGCTGTGGATGGGGGTGCCGGTGCTGACGCAAGCCGGCCGCTCGTTCGCCGCGCGTGTGGCGGCCAGCCTGCTGCAGGCCGTGGGCCTGCCGGACCTGGTGGCCGCGGACCGCGCGGCCTATGTGGCGACCGCCATCCGCCTGGCCCGCGAGCCGGGCGCGCTGGCGGCCGTGCAGCAGCGGCTGGCCGGCCGTGATGCGTTGCCGCTGTTCGACACGCCGCGCTTCACGCGGCATCTGGAGGCGGCCTACGTCGAGGCGCTGCGCCGCGCGCAGGCGGGCGAGGCGCCGCGCGACCTGGTCGTGCCTGCCGAGCCGGGCTGACCGCTTGCTCGGCCGCCGCGCTTATGCGCCCGTCTCGCTCGCGGCCGGCCGGCTGCAGGCGGCCAGCAGCGACATGCCGTTGAAGAAGAACAGGCCGTCCAGTTGCCACGGCGTGTACTTGCGGATCACGTTGGCCAGCGTGAAAGGCGTGTACCAGCAGTTGTGGTCGGGGTGGACGACCTCGACGAAGGTCTGGGCGCCGCTGTTGTAGTCGAAGTGGCGGCGAAAGCAGGAATAGGCGTCGGGCACCGTGAGCAGGTACTGGTCGGCGCCCACGGCATCGAGCTGCTGCAGGAAGCCCTGCACATCGGGCACGTGCTCCATGACCTCCGGCACCAGCACGGTGTCGTAGCGGCCGGTCACGTCGGCCCAGTCGCTGTAGAGCTGGCCCTTGAGGTGCGGGCGCATCAGCTCGAAGGCTTCGCCGTGGATGTCGAAGCCGTCGAGCGTGCAGTGCGCGTCCAGCTGCAGGTGCAGCGAGCGCTTCAGGTCGGTGATGGGCCAGTCCACGCAGCCGACGTGCAGCACGCGTTTGTCAGCGCACAGCGCGACGAAGGCGTCCAGGCGCGGCACGCCGATGAAGTCCTCGCCGACCTTCACCTTCTGCACGAAGTATTTCTGGTGCGCGAATTCCAGCGGCGAGATGGGCAGGTCATCCATGGTCTTGCGCTCCGTGGCGAGTACCGCGCTCATGCGACTTTCCTCTTGTGCAGTTCGTCGTACTTGCCCAGCGTGCTGCCCCATTCCTGGGCCGCGAACACGGGGCCGCCGCCGGTGTAGGCCTGGCCCGTGAAGTGGCGGGGGATGAAGAAATGGCTGGGCCAGACGGTCAGGCCCGCGTAGCGCTGCATACGCACCTGCTCCGTCAGCAGCAGCGGGCCCACGCTCTGCCAGGCCATGCGGTCGACGACGGTGGGCTCTTTCTGCAGGTCCAGGATGATCTGGCCGAAGAAGGGGTTCTCGGGTTTGGAGGCCACGTAGCCCGCCGCGATGAGGCCGGGGCGGACCAGCTCGTTTTCCCAGCAGGCGCAGGCCTCGCCCTCGAACAGCCAGGGCGCCAGCGGCCGCTTGCAGATGCTGTCGGCATCCACGACGAAGCCGCCCTCGTGGTAGAGGATCTCCCAGCGCATCAGGTCGGCCACGCCGTTGAGTTCGCGCCTGGACATCTCGCGCATGTGGGCGGCGTTCACCCAGCCGTAGTTGGCGAGCTCGTCGTTGCCCCAGACGCGCACGGTCCAGTCGGGGTTGTGCTGGCGCCAGGTGGCGATGCAGTTGTCGGGGCGTTTGGATTCGTCGCCGACCCAGATCACATGCAGGGTGCGGGGGATCATGGACAGGCCTCGCGGACGTTGCTGAGGCTGTCACTCTAGGGTGGCGCCTGCGGCGGTGAACCGCGTTGGAGCGGGGGAAATCCGGCCCTGAATCGGCGACGCCCGCCGGCCGGCTCAACCGCACAATCGTGGCATGACCGCCGCCGCCCCCTCGCGCCGCCTGGCCCTTGTCGTGATTGCGCGAGACGAGGCGCCGCGCATCGGCCGGCTGCTGGACAGCGTGCGGCCCTGGGTGGACGACATGCTGGTGCTGGACACCGGTTCGGTGGACGAGACGGTGCAGGTGGCGCGGTCGCACGGGGCGCGGGTGGAGGCCTTTGCGTGGTGCGACGACTTCGCGGCGGCGCGCAATCGCGCGCTGGCGCTGGCCGGCGCGGACTGGCATCTCGTGCTGGATGCCGACGAGTGGCTGATCTCCGGCGGCGAGGCGCTGCAGGCGCTGCGCCAGGCACCACCGCAGTTCGTCGGCGCCCTGCAGCTGCGCGACCGCTTCGATCAGTCGCCCGGCAAGCAGGCGCAGGCCACCGCCTGGCTCAGCCGCGTGCTTCCCGGCGCGGTGCGCTATGCCGGCCGGGTGCACGAGCAGCCGCAGCACGCGCTGCCGGTGCAGCGGCTGGCGTTGGTGGTGGGGCACGACGGCTATGTCGCCGACCGGCTGGCCGACAAGCGCGGCCGCAACCGACGGCTGCTGGCCCGTGCGCTGGCCGACGCGCCGGGCGACGCCTACCTCTGGTATCAGCTGGGCAAGGACTGCGCCGTCTACGACGAGCACCAGGGCGCGGAGGACGCGTTCTCGCAGGCCGCCGCATGGCCCGCCGCCGCCTCGGCGCCGTGGTGGCTGGACCTGGTGGCACGCCGCCTGTATGCGCTGAAGTGCCTGGGCCGGCATGCCGACGCGGTGGATTTCGCGCAGGCCCAGATGGTGGCGGGCGCCGAGTCGCCCGACTTCTTCTTCACCCTTGGCGACGTGTTGCTGGACCTGGCGGCCTCGCAACCCGCCCAGGCCGGCGAAGCGCTGCCGATGGCCGAGGCCGCCTGGCGGCAATGCCTGGCGCTGGGCGAACGCGCCGAGCAGCCGGGCGCGGTGGCCGGGCGCGGCAGTTTTCTGGCGGCGCACAACCTGGCGGTGGTGCTCGAGGGCACCGGTCGCGCCGACGAGGCGGCCGCGCTGCGCGCCGCCCACCCCTGGCCGTGCTGAG
>JACCDX010228783.1_pt1 | contig 14095 bp, 7 predicted proteins | sample 7449681 | NCBI WGS metagenome assembly JACCDX01 (sample SAMN15323450, study PRJNA562643) | freshwater metagenome | isolation source: river surface water | place: USA:Blue River Watershed | collected 2017-08-18
CAGCCGGTCTCGGTGAAAGGCGAAGTCGTGCAGCGGGGCGGCGGCGAGGTGCTGAAGAAATACCTGACGCGCTTCGGCGCCGACTGGGTGGAGCTGCGCGAGAACGGCGCGAAGAAGGAAGTGCGGCTGAAGCCGCTGGCGGAATACCGCGTGCGCCTCGAGGAGCCGGGGAAGTTCCTGATGATCCCGAGCGAGGAGATCACCTCGACCTGGACGCGGCCCAAGACCGAGACGAGCCCGGCGATGAGCGGCCCGGTGCACATCAATTTCACCAATGCGCGCGAGCACGTGGCGCCGGTCGAGGCGGACAACGCGCTCGAAATCATGAACAAGGTGATCGCGGCGGTGCAGGAGCAGCGCACGCGCACCGGGCAGCCGATGTTCGTGCACATCAACCACCCCAATTTCCGCTGGGGCATCACGCCGGAGGAGATGATGCGCGTGCAGGGCGAGAAGTTCTTCGAGGTCTACAACGGCCACCCCGGCGTGGAGAATGCCGGCGACGCCACCCGCCTCGGCATGGATGCGCTGTGGGACGTGATGCTGGCGTTTCGCCTCGCGGAGCTGAACCTCGGCGTCGTCTACGGCGTGGGCGTGGACGACTCGCACCACTACCAGCAATTCGCGCTCGGCAAGAGCAACCCCGGCCGCGGCTGGGTGATGGTGCGGGCGCGGCACCTCACGCCGGAGTCCATCGTGCTGGCGATGGAATCGGGGGATTTCTACGCGTCGTCCGGCGTGACGCTGACGGACCTGCGGCGCACGCCGAAGGGCATCTCGGTCGCGATCGCGGCGGAGCCCGGCGTGACCTACACGACGCAGTTCATCGGCACGCGGAAAGGCTTTGATCGCACGAGCGAAGTGATGGAGGCGCCGCCGACCGAGAAGACACCGCGCCGCACGCTGCCGCATCGCCGCTACAGCAAGGACATCGGCGCCGTCCTCGCCGAGGTGAAGGGCACGACGGCGAGCTACGAATTCAAGGGCGACGAACTCTACGTGCGCGCCAAAATCGTGTCCTCGAAAGTGAAGCCCGACGGCAGCGTGGCGGGCGAGCTGGAGACGGCGTGGGTGCAGCCGGTGGTGAACGAGACGCGCTGACGCCGCGGGCGTCACGGGCCCGGTCACCCGGTCGTCATCCACCGTCGGTCCGCGGCCGTGCAACGGCTCGCACCAAAGTTCGCGAGCGCCGCGCTTGCGTCGCGTCGGGTGAATTCTACGGTCGCCGGCCGACCCCCCAACACATGAGCCGTATCCCGTTTCTTCGTCTCGCTGCGTTCGCAGCGCTTGTTCTCGCCGCGTCGCTGAGCCGCGCCGCCGCCGCTGCGCCCGCCGGGCCCTCGCTCGGCCTGCAGACCTGGACCTGCCGCAACATGGATTTCGACCAAGTCGTGGCCTTCGCGGAAAAGCACGGCATCAAGCACCTCCAGTTTATCGGCAAGCACCTGGATCCGCGCGCGCCGAAGGAGGAGACGCTGCGCAAGAAGGCGATCCTCGAGGCCAAGGGCCTCGTCGCCTACACGTTCGGCGTCAACGGCACCTCGACCGAGAAAGAGAAAAACCGCCCGCTCTTCGAGTTCGCGAAGCTGATGGGCATCAAAGTCATCATCGTCGAACCGCGGAACATGGCCGAGTGGGACAACCTCGAGGAGCTGGTGAAGGAATACGACATCAAGCTCGCGATCCACAACCACGGCACGGGGACGGTCTACGGCGACCCCGCCACGGTGCGCAAAATCCTCGCCGAGCGCGACCGCCGCATCGGCGTGTGCCTCGACGTGGGCTGGGTGACGGCGGCCGGCTTCGACGCCGCCGAGGTCTTCCGCAGCTACGGCGACCGCGTCTACGACATGCATTTCAAGGACAAGGTCGTCGAGACCGCCGCCGACGGGAAGAAGACGCCGGTCGACACCGAGATCGGCAAGGGCAAGGCCAACTACGCGGGTCTGTTCGCCGAGATCAAAATGACCAAGTGGTCCGGCGTGCTCGCCATCGAGACCGACAGCAAGGCCTTCGCCGAGGATCCGAACCGGCTCGTCGCCGAGGCCAAGACCTTCTTCGCCGCGAGCGTGAAGAAGTAAGTCCAGCGCACACTCCGCGAGGCGGGCCGGCCGGCCCGCCTCTTTTGTTTCCCACGTCCTGTTCACCGTCCGCGCCACCCGCCCTGTTTCGTTTTTTGCCCCATGCTTCGTCACCTCCTCATCCTGACCCTCGCGCTCGCCGCCGCCGGCATCGCGCGCGCCGCCGCCGCCAAGCAGCCGAACATCGTCTTCATCTTCAGCGACGACCACGCCTACCAGGCGATCAGCGCCTACGGCGATGCGCGCAAGCTGCTCGATACGCCGCACATCGACCGTATCGCCAAGACGGGCGTGCGCTTCGACCGCGCGCTCGTGCCCAACTCCATCTGCGGCCCTTCGCGCGCGACGGTTCTCACCGGAAAATACAACCACCTGAACGGCTTCGTGAACAACGCCAACTCCCGCTTCGACGGCGCGCAGATGACGTTTCCGAAACTGCTCCAGAAAGCCGGCTACCAGACCGCCATCGTCGGCAAATGGCACCTCGGCAGCGATCCGACCGGCTTCGACTTCTGGCAGATCCTCCCGGGCCAGGGCATCTACTACAACCCGCCGATGATCCGCATGGGCGAGAACGTGAAGATGCCCGGCTACGTGACCGACATCATCGGCGACGTCTCGCTCGAGTGGCTGCGGAAGCGCGACAAATCGAAGCCGTTTCTCCTCATGTGCCAGCACAAGGCGCCCCACCGCGAATGGGCGCCCGCGCTGCGGCACCTCGGGTTCGACAAGGACCGCGTCTACGCCGAGCCGCCGACGCTGTTCGACGACTACGCCAACCGCGGCATCGCCGTGCGCGACCAGGACATGACGCTGGAAAAGACGTTCACCGAGCGCGACGCCAAGCTTGTGCTGCCCGCCGGCATCGATCCCGAACAGACCAAGGTCTGGAACGCCTACTATGAGCCGCGCAACGCCAAGTTCCGCGCCGCCAACCTCAGCGGCAAGGACCTCGTCCGTTGGCGCTATCAGCGCTACATGCACGACTACCTCGCGACCGTGAAGGCGGTCGACGAGAACGTCGGCCGCGTGCTCGACTACCTCGAGCAGGAAGGGCTGATGGAGAACACCATCGTCGTCTACTCGAGCGACCAGGGCTTCTACCTCGGCGAGCACGGCTGGTTCGACAAGCGCTGGATCTTCGAGGAGTCGGTGCGCACGCCGCTGCTCGTGCGCTGGCCCGGCGTGAGCAAGGCCGGCGCCACGTCGTCGGCGCTCGTTTCCAATCTCGATTTCGCCGAGACCTTCCTCGATGCGGCCGGCGTGCCGATCCCGGCGGAGATGCAGGGCCGCAGCCTGCGGCCGGTGCTGGGCGGCACGCGCCCGGCCGATTGGCGCCAGTCGTTCTACTACCAGTATTACGAGTGGCCGCAGCCGCACCGCGTGCGGCCGCACTACGGCGTCGTGACCGATCGCTACAAGCTCGTGCGCTTCTACGGCACGGCCGACGAGTATTGGGAACTCTACGATCGCGAGAAAGACCCGCTCGAACTGCGCAGCGTCCACGGCGACCCGGCCTACGCGGCGACCGTCGCGGAGTTGGAAAAGGAACTCGCCCGCCTGCGCACCGAGCTGAAAGTCCCCGACACCGTCCCGCCGCACTGGCTCGGCAACCAGGGCGGAGGCGGCAAAAAGAAGAACGAAAAGAACGCGAAGAAGCAGAACGAGTGACCGGCCCCGCCGTCCCTCCTCCTACCCCGATCCTCCCATGACCCCGCTCCGCATTCTCCGCCTGACGCTGGCCGTCGCCGGGGGCGTCGCCCTTGTGGCGCCGGCCTCGGCCGCCGCCCCGGCCAAGCCCAACGTCCTCTTCATCGCCGTCGACGACATGAACAACGACCTCGGCTGCTACGGCAGCAAGGTCGTGCAGTCGCCCAACCTCGACAAACTCGCCGCGCGCGGCGTGCGCTTCGAGCGCGCCTACTGCCAGTTCCCGCTCTGCAGCCCGAGCCGCTCGTCGATCATGACGGGCCTGCGGCCCGACCAGACGCGCGTCCACGACCTGCAGTATCACTTCCGCACCGGCCTGCCCGACGTCGTGACGCTGCCGCAGCACTTCATCAACGCCGGCTATCGCGCGGCGCGCGTCGGCAAGATCTACCACTACGGCAATCCCGGCGACATCGGCACCAGCGGCCTCGACGATCCGCCCTCGTGGCAGGAGTTCGTGAACCCCGCGGGCACCGACAAGACCACGCTCGAGCCGCAGATCACCAACGACACGCCGACGCGCGGGCTCGGTTCCGCGATGTCGTATCTGAGCGACCCGAAAGGCCGCGACGAGGAGCACACCGACGGCAAGGTCGCCACCGAGGCGATCCGCCTGCTCGAGCGCTACCGCAACGGGCCGTTCTTCCTCGCGGTCGGTTTCTACAAACCGCACACGCCCTACGTCGCGCCGAAGAAGTATTTCGACCTGTATCCGCTCGAGAAGATCGAGGTGCCCACGATGCCGGTCGGCTACGAGAAGTCGGTCCCCGCCGCGGCGCTGCACTCGACGCGCCCCTGGCCCAATTTCGGCGTCACGCACGAGCAGGCCCGGCGCGCGAAGCAGGCCTACTACGCGACCATTTCATTCGTCGACGCCCAGATCGGCCGCGTGCTCGATGCCCTCGACCGACTCGGCCTGCGCGACAACACGATCGTCGTTTTCTGGAGCGACCACGGCTACTCGCTCGGCACGCACGGCCTCTGGATGAAGCAGAGCTGCTTCGAGGATTCCGCGCGCGTGCCCTTCATCATCGCCGCGCCGGGCTTCACGGCCGGCGGGGTCTCGCCGCGCCCGGTCGAGCTGATCGACGTTTATCCGACGCTCGCCGACTTGGCGGGGCAACCGTTGCCGCGGCCGTTGCCGGGCGCGTCGCTCCGGCCGCTGTTGGCCAAGCCCGACGCCCCGTGGGACCGCCCGGCCTTCACGCAGGTCGAGCGCGGCAACGCTCCCGGCCGCAGCGTGCGCACCGCGCGCTGGCGCTACACCGAATGGAACGACGGCAAGGACGGCGTGGAACTCTACGACCATGCGTCCGATCCCGGCGAGATGCGCAACCTCGCCGGCGACGCGCGGCACGCCGCGACGGTCGCGGAGCTGAAGGCGCTGGTGAAAAAGAACTGGCCCGAGCGCGTGACCGGCGGGAAGGCCGAGGGCGGCAGGAAGAAGAACAAGAAGGCGGAGTGAGCCATGCCGGCGCCCGAGCAACTGTCCTTTCGCCGCGCGCGTGACCGCCGGCCCGCGCGGAGCGCGCTCGCGCTGGCGGCCTTCGCCGTGGTCGCCTGGTCCGGTTGCTCGCGGGGCGATCCGTGGACGGAGCCGGTGCGGGCGTCGAGTGCCGCCGCCTACACGACGTGGCACTCGCGCGTCTCCGAGAGCGTGCCGGCGGACGCGCGGAAACAGGTCGAGCAGGCGCTGCAGGACATCCGCTTCAAGATCATGGGCGACCGCGCCGCGACGGGCAGCGCCGAGATTGAAGGCGAACTGCGCCGCCGGATCGACGGCCGGCCGCTGCGCGAAGTCGTGCAGCTGGGCGTCGAGCTGCGCCTCGAGCGCCTGCGCGGCGAGTTCAACGGGCTCAAGCAGGCCATGAATGCCAACCTCCGGCTCGTGACGCGCCCGGGCGATGTCGACTCGCGGCACCACCTCGAAGGCGTGGAGGCGCGGCAGAAGAAGCGGCTCGACGATCTCGGCGCGCAGATCGCCCAGGCCGAGCGGGAACTCGCGCCGCTGGCCGCCGCGACCGGCCGGACCTTGGTCGCCGTCGATGCCGGGGCGACGGATACGAAGCCGGAACTGAAGTCGCGCTGAGCGCGGTCGGGTAACTCGCGCGGCGGTCCGTCCGCTCGCCTCGGCGGCCGAGGTCCGCCGGTCGGGGCCGGTGCGCCGTCGAGCGGCTCCGGTCACGGCCGGGTGTCGGACGGGTGACGATTCTGTCCGTTCAACGGCTCGACTCGGCGCGGGATTGACGGTGCGCTGCGCGTGCGGCGTAGCAGGTGCGAGCCGTCTCACCCATGAACACCCCGAATTCCGTCACCCCTGCCGTTTCGTTGGAGCGCCGCGCGTGGTTGAAATGGCTGGCGGTCGCCGGCACCGCCGCGGCCTGCCGCGGATCCGCCGGTGGCGCCGCGCCGGCTGCGGCCGCGCGCGTGATCGCCGACTATCTCGCGACGCTCGCCCGTGCCGACGACGGCTACGCGTGGGGCGACCAGGAGATTTCCCACCTCACGCCGACGTTCGGCGCGATCGGGTGCTTCAAACTGCTCGGGCTCGAGCCGCCGCGGCGCGACGCGCTCGTGGCCTTTGTGCGCACGCACCACCCGCGCGAGCTGAAGAAACTGGAGCAGGAACGGCGGATCTTCGAATTCCAGCAGGTGCAGGCGCTCGCGTGGCTCGGCGCGGACACGGCGGAGTTCAAGCCCCGCATCGCGGCGTTCACGCAGCCGCTCGGCTACCTGAAGCAATACGAGCGCAACGGGTATCCGATTTTCCAATCCGAGCTCGGCGTGGTCCTCTCGCACGTCCTGCTCGGGCTGCCGACCGCCGGCATCGCCGGAGCCTTCGGCCGCTATATCGACGAGCGGCGGCGGCCGAACGGCAGCTACAACAACACGCCCGCGGCCGACGGCGGCGACGGCCACGTGATGAACACGCTGTGGGCGTTGCAGGCGCTGCGCGCGCTGGGCCGCGACCTGCGCGAGCTGCCGGAACGCGCGGCGCTGGTGGCGTGGCTGCGCGCCTGCCAGCGGCCCGGCGGCGGATTCACGTTCCAGCCCGAGCCGATGTTCGGCGGCGTCGACGACGTCGCCTACACGCGGGCGGCGGTGCGCGCGTTGCGGTTGCTCGGCGCGGAGCCGGCGGACCGCGCCGCGTGCGTGGCGCAGCTCCATACGCTGTGGCAGCGCGACGGCGGGTTCGCCGACCGCGTCGGCTGGCTCAGCAACGCCAACGCCACCCATTGCGCGCTCGATGCCCTCGACGCCCTCGGCGCGCTCGACTCGCTGGAGCGCGTGCCGGCGTCGGCCCGCCGGGCGCCGCGGCCGGAGCCGGCCTTGCCGGCCGGCTTGAAGGTCTTTTCGCTGCAGGTCGAGGCGCACGGGCAGGGCAGTCCGGCCGAAGCCGTGGACCTCGCGCAGGCGCTGAAGATCGACCTGTGGGGGGCGAAGAACGCCAAGCCCGATTGGCTCGCGCGCGTGCGGGCGCTCGCGGCGGAGCGGCGCGTGCCGGTGACGTTCTTCACCGGCGACGAGGAATACGGCACGTGGGTCCACATCCCCGGGCTCGGCACCTACAGCCACACCGCGGACCTGATGGCGCCGGGCGACACCGACATCGGCCCGCCGCTCGGCCGGCGCGGCGAAAACTCCCGCGCCGTCACCTGGCCCGAGTTCCGCGAGAAGCGCCTCGTGCCGCTCGAACGCGGCCGCGGCCGCCTGTTCTGGCAGTTCGGCGAGAACGAGGAACTCGTGCGCATGTTTCTCGACGACTCGGTGGAGCGCGGCGGCTACGCGGCGATCAGCACCTACCATTTCGGCAACCCCGATTTCATGAACTCGGAGCCGTTCCTCAACCGCTGGCGCGGCCGGATTCCCTTCGTCGGGCTGCAGGATTCGCACGGCCCGGAGCCGTGGTGGTTTGCGGACCAGACGACGGGTTTCCGCACGCTGTTTCTCGGCACGGAGCCGACCTGGGACGCGTGGTTGCACGCGTTGAAACAGAACTGGGTCGTCGCCGTGCGGCGCGATGTCTGGACGCGCGGGCGCACCTGGATGCACAGCGGTTCGGATGCCGTGCGCGACTATGTGCGCGCCCGGGAGGCGGACTGGCGCTGGTGGGACAACCCCGCGATCGCGCGGCCGATGGTGTCGCTCGTCGCCGTGCGCGCGGACGATCCGCTCGAGCCGGCGCGGCCGGAGCGCGGGGCGTTTCTGCGCGTGCGCTGCGCCTGGGAAAACACCCCGCAGGGCCTGCTCAAGGCGCCGCTCGCGGAGCTGGTGCGACTTTCCGTCGACGGCACGCCGGTCACGCCCGCGCTCCATGCGCCCGCGCCGCGGCCCAACGGTCTGCGCACCGATCACTACCACTTCGTGCCGCTCGACGGTTTTTCCGCCGGGCGCCATACCGCAAACGCCGTGGTGCGGGTGCTCGCCACCGGCGCGGAGGTCGCGCGCACGGTCGAGTTTTCCGCCTGACCGGCCCCGTCTTCCCCGCGCCCGTTCAACGGCTCGAATGCAACCGGCGTTGAAGGCGCCGCCGCCCGCGCCCACCTCTGGGCAACCCCAGCCGCGGACCGACCACCGCGGCGCCGTCTCCGATCACTTCCCTGCACCATGAAAATCCCCTTCGCCCGCATCGCCGCCGCGACCACCCTCGCCGCCCTGCTCGCGCCTGCCGCCGCCGCCCAAACGGCTGCGCCCGCCGCCCCGCCGGCCAAACCCGCCGCCACCGTGCCCGTCGACGCCAAGACGATCGAGTTGTCGCCCTTCGAGGTGCGCGCCGAGGACGACACCGGCTATCAGGCGATGAACACCACGTCCGGCAGCCGGCTCGCGACGAGCCTCAAAGACACGGCCGCGTCGATCTCGCCGTTCACGCCCGAGTTCCTCAGCGACATCGCGGCGACCAACGTGAGCGAGATGCTGAACTACGCCGCCAACGCCGAACTCAACTCCGGCGACGCCGAGGGCGCGGGGTTCAACAACCCGCGCGATTTCAACTCCGCCGGCGGCGAGCCCTTCCGCATCCGCGGCATTCCGGGCGGCGTCTCCACCGACTACGTCGAGAACGCCGCGCCGCAGGACCTCTACAACATCGAGCGTGCCGAGGTCGCGAGCGGCGCCAATTCCATCCTTTTCGGCTCCGGCGACGCCGGCGGCATCGTGTCGCTCTCCAGCAAGAAAGCCGGCGTGAACCGCAACAGATATTCCGGCTCCGCGGTGTTCGGCTCGTGGGCCTACCAGCGCTACACCGGCGACCTCAATCAGGTGCTCATTCCCAAGGTCCTCGCGCTCCGGTTCAACGGCCTCTACGGCAACGCCAAGAGCTGGCGCCGCTACGAATTCGACGACGTGAAGCGCGGCACCGTCGCCGCGACCTACAAGCCCTTCAAGGCCACCACGCTCAACGCGAGCTTCGAGGAAGGCCTCACCGAAAAGAGCGTCGGCCTCCGTTGGAACACCACCGACCAGGTCTCGCGCTGGATCGCGGCCGGCCGGACGGTGACCGACGCGACCGCGGCCGACACGACGCGCGGAATCTCCAATTTCGGCGCCAACCAGCGCTTCACGTTTTTCACGCAGGACGGGCTCGTCTCCAACCTGCGCAACGAGAACCGCACCAACATCGCGCCCGGCACGGCGGACACGTTGCTGCCGCCGTCGGTCTTTCCCTACGACGTCAATTGGGCCGGCCCGCAGACGAAACTCTGGCGGGATTTCAGCAGCCGCCAGATTTCGCTCGAGCACCGCTTCACCGACACGCTCGTCGCGCAGGCGATCTACCTGAAGAACGCGACCGACTCCCGCGCGCGTTCCTTCGTCTACAACGGCAACGTGATGGATTTCCTCGGCGACCCGAACCTCACGATCCCGGCGCAGAGCGGCACCGGCACCGTCGCCAATCCGCGCGCCGGCCAGCTCTACCTCGAGACCAACCAGCTCGACGACCGCACCGAGACGGAAAACGAGGTGAAGCGCCTCACGCTCGCCTACGAGCTGAAGCTCGGGAAATGGTTCGGCCACCACCGGCTCGCCGGCATGGCCGAGAACGCGCGCCAGGACAAACACACCCGCTCGCGCCGCGAGATCCTCGTCGACCAAGCCAACCGCCCGCTCGCCAACGTCGGCGCGCCCGAGAACGCCCAGAACCTCGTCTACCGCCGCACCTACGTGAAGGAGGGCGACTTCTCCACCTACGCGCACACCGGCCTCTACACCCCGCTCGCGCCCTTCGCCTACAACGGCCTCAGCGTGAGCTCGCGGCTCATCAACACCGGCGAGCTCTACTCGGTGAAGGACATCGACAGCCTCATGCTCGCCGCCCAGAGCAGCTGGTTCGGCGGCCGCGTGACGACCACGCTCGGTTATCGTCGCGACGACATCGTCTACCTCGACAGCACCTCCGGCCGCGTGACCGATGCCGCCGACGCGCGCGTGACGGCCGGCTCGATGCTGCTCAACGAGGTCGTCGCGCTCCCCGGCTACACGAAAAACACCTTCACCTCCGACACGCTCACGACCGGCGGCGTGCTGCACCTGCACAAGCGGTTTTCCGTTTTCTACAACCAGTCGACCAACCACGGCGCGCCGCGCTTCGACCGCCGGATTTTGCCCGACGGTCGCATCCCGCCGCCGCCGGAAGGCGAGACGAAGGACATCGGTTTCATGCTCGATCTGCTGGGCGACGACCGGTTCTTCGCGCGCGCGACGTATTTCGAGACCGCGCAGATCGGCGACGCCGCCGTCTCGCCCAGCGGCGCCGTGACCAACGCGACCGCCCTCGGCCGCTCGCAGACCCTCGCGGTCAACGCCGCCTTCGTCGCCGCCGGCCGCATGACGCAGGCGCAGGCGGACGCGGCCGGTTTCAACTGGAACGCCGCGATCATCGACACCGCGAGCAAGGGCTACGAAGTGGAACTCGTCGCCAATCCGACGCGCAACTGGACGATCCGCGCCAACTACTCGCACTCGGAGCGCGACCGGGAGAACTTCTTCGCCGAGGGCTACGCCTTCTTCGCGACCAAGTTCGCCGAGTGGCGCGCGCTCGCCGCCGGCAACGCCGCGCTGCTCGCGACCGTCGAGACCAACATCACGCAGATCCAGCAGAACGAACTCGACGGCCGCGCCGTGGCGCAGGAGCAGGGCTTCGGCTCGATCCCGCACAAGGCGACGTTCACCACGCGCTACAAGTTCTCCGAGACCGCGCTCAAGGGCCTCTTCGTCGGCGGCGCGCTGCGCTACCAGTCGGGCGCTTTCAGCCAGAAGGACACCCGCGCCGCGACCGCCGGCGGCACGGGCAAGGAGTATTTCACGGAGGGCACGCTCTTCACCGATGCGTTTGTCGGCTACCCCTTCCGCCTCGCGTGGTGGAAGCGCGCCAACGCCCGCGTGCAGCTCAACGGCCGCAACATCTTCAACGCCGACCTCGTGAGTCTCGCGCGCTACAACGCGGACTTCTCCGGCCCGCGCCGCATTTACCTGCGCGAGCCGCGCTCGTGGCGCGTGACCTTCTCCGTGGATCTCTGAGCGAGTGGGGCGGGGCGAACCCCGGCGGGCGGCGCACCTCGCCGGGTGTCGCGCGCACCGGATCGCGGCCGTGCCGCAATTCCGCGGTTGAAAAACCGCCGGAGGCGGCTCGCATGGGCGGCGATGTCTCACCCCGCCCCGACCTCCGCCTCCCTCCCCGCGGTCCCGCGCCGCACGTTTCTCAAGGCCTCCGCGGCCGCCGCCACCGCCTTCGCCCTCCCGCGCTTCGGCATCGCCCAGGCCGGCGGTTCGGCCAACGGCAAGATCAACGTCGCCTGCATCGGCATCGGCAACCGCGGCTTCTACGCGGTCTCCGAGCTGATGAAGGATCCGCGCGTGAACCTCGTGGCGTTCTGCGACGTCGACCGCACGCTCGTCGAGACGACCTACAAGCGCGGCGCCGAGTTGAAAAAGGGCTCGCAGCTGACCTGCGCCGACCTGCCGACGGTGCGGCTCTTCCGCGACTACCGGGAGATGTTCGCGACGATGGCGGACAAGATCGACGCCGTGACGGTTTCGACGCCCGACCACCACCATTACCCGGCCGCCGCGCTCGCCATCAAACACGGCAAGCACGTCTACGTGGAGAAACCGCTCACCCACACGGTCGGCGAGGCGCGCGCGCTGCGCGATGCGGCGAAGCGCAAGGGCGTGATCACCCAGATGGGCAACCAGGGCCGCGCCACCGAGGGCATCCGGCTCATGAAGGAGTGGGTCGGCGCCGGCGTGATCGGCGACGTGCGCGAAGTGCACGGTTGGTCCCCGGAGTTCAACGACCGCTATTTCCTGCGGCCCGCGGCGCTGCCGCTCGCCGCGCAGACCCCGCCCGACACCCTCGACTGGGACCTGTGGTGCGGCCCGGCCGAGAAGCGCGCCTACCACGAGACGATCGCGCCGGTGCGCTGGCGCGGCTGGTGGGATTTCGGCAACGGCATGCTCGGCGACTGGGCCTGCCATACGCTCGACGCGCCGTTCTGGGCGCTCGAACTCGGCGCGCCGTCGTCGGTCGAGGCCAAGGTCAGCGAAGTCAGCGACGTCGTCGCGCCGCGCAGCGCGACCGTGACGTATCAGTTTCCGGCCCGCGGCCAGCGGCCGCCGGTGAAGCTCGTGTGGCACGAAGGACCCGGCATGAAACCGCCCGCGCCGCGCGACTGGGAAGACGACGCGAAGAAGCCCGGCGTGCCGGAGCGCGGCATGTTCATGGTCGGTTCGAAGCACACGCTCTATGCGCCGGGCGGCCGGCCCGACAGCCCGCGCCTGCTCGGCACCGCGGTGATGGAGGAATTCAAAAAGAACCGGCCGGCGCCGACCCTGCCGCGCGTCGCGGGCGGGCCGATGAAGGAGTGGCTCGACGCGATCGCGAAGCAGGGGCCGACGCCCGGCTCCAATTTCGAATACTCCGTGCCGTTGTCCGAGATGGTGCTGCTCGGCGTGCTGGCGATGCGCACCGGCAAGAAACTCGAGTGGGATGCGAAGTCGGGCCGCGTGACGAATCTGCCGGCGCTCAACCGCTACATCGAGATCTCGGCGCGCGACGGCTGGAAGGTCTGAGGCTGCCGCCGCGGTGCCCACGGCAGCGACAATCGGGCCGGTGGCCGGGCCGGCGGGCGTGCGCCCGATGGCCGGGCTCGGCGTGATGATGGCCGGCGCCGGCGCGGTCGACGCGATCACGACCCACTTGCTGCCGATCACGGCCCGGCACTTCACCGACAACCTCGCGCTCATCGGCGTGATGGTGGCGTTGAACCGCGTCTGCGGTTTTCTGGTGCAGCCGTATGTCGCGTGGACGAGCGACCGGCGCGGCGGCGCGGCGGGCCGGCGGCATCCCTACCTGCTCGCGGCCTGGCCGGTCGTGTTGCTGAGCCTCGTCGCGCTCGGCACGCTGCCGTGGCTCGTGCCGGGGGAGTGGCGTGCGACGGCGGCGGCGATCGCGGCGTTCTTCGTCGTCAACCTCGTGCTGCAGGCGGCGCTCGACGTGTGCTACGGGGCGGGCGATCCGTGCTACGGCGACCTGTTCCGCGGCCCGGCCCTGGTGCGGGCGGCGGGGGTGCGCATGGTCTGTTCGGCGGTCGCGGGCATTTTGATGACGCTCGTGTTTGTGCCGCTCGGGGATGGGCACGAACTGTGGCCCTATGCCGGTGCGGCGCTGCTCGTGGCGCTCGCCTGGGGCGCCGCGCGGTTTGCGGTGCCGCGCGTCGCGGTGCCGGCGGCGGCGGAGCGCGCGCGGTATCATCCGTTGCGGCCCCTGGCCGAGCTCCGCGATCCGCACACGCGGCGCGTGGCGTGGTGCGCCTCCGCCGTGCTGGTGGTGCTGGCGCTCACCGAGATGCTGCATGCGCTCTTCGTCACGGAGACGCTGGGGTTCTCCAGGACGGTGCTCGGCCAGACGACGACGCTGGGCCTCGTGGCCGGACTGGCGGCGCCGTATCCGGTCGGCCGATGCGTCGAGCGCTTCGGCCCGCGGCCGGTGCTGCTGGCGGGGTTCGCGGCGCTGGCGGCGGTCGAGATCGGGTTTGCAGTCTGGGTCGACGACCTCCGGTCGCTTGCCGTCGGCTGTGTGCTTTTTCGGGTGGCGTGGGTCGCGGTGCACCTGCCGATCATGCCGCTGCTGTTTGCCCGGACCGCGCCGGAGCGGAGCGGCGCGGTGTTCGCGGCGGTGCAGATGACGCGGGCCGGGGCCGCGAGCGCGGCGACGGTGTTGGCGGGCCTGCTGGCCGAGGGCGCGGGGTCGTATCGCGTGTGCTACCTGCTGGCGGCGGCGGTGTGTGTCGCGGGGGCGGTGG
>JACCDX011196062.1_pt1 | contig 14095 bp, 13 predicted proteins | sample 7449681 | NCBI WGS metagenome assembly JACCDX01 (sample SAMN15323450, study PRJNA562643) | freshwater metagenome | isolation source: river surface water | place: USA:Blue River Watershed | collected 2017-08-18
CGATTGGAGTTAAGTCATCCCAGTTACTAATTTGCCAAAGGTCAATAAAATCGGTGCCTAATCGCTCTAGCGTTCGATCCAGATCAGCGATAAGAAACGCACGAGTTGCATTGATGCGCCGCGCATTTTCATTGTGATTTATTCCGGCCTTACTGGCAATTATTACTTCATCTCGCTTGAATAACGTTGAGATAAGACCGCCGATTAACCTTTCGCTGTCGCCATCTCCATAAGCCGGTGAAGTATCCAAGAAGTTGCCACCAGCGTCTAAATACGCACGGCACTGGTCTGCCGCCTCAATTTCATCGGTATCTCGCCCCCACGTCATGGTTCCTAGACCCAAGCGCGAAAGTTGCAATCCGCTATTTCCTGCGCGGCGTTTTTCCATGAGGAGACGATAGCAAGGCATGCCTCAGAAACCTGCGATAACCTTTCTTTTATGCGAGTAGTTTTGATTAGACATGCACATTCACAAGCAAATGCATTAGGTGTCCTCTCTGGCAGACGACCAAATGTGCATCTTTCGAAACTAGGTGCGGAGCAAGCTATAGATTTGGCTCGAAGGTTAGGTGATTTCATTCCTTATGAGATTCGAGTTTCTCCTATGGAGCGTTGTCTTGAAACGATCAATCCGTGGCTGATGGAGAAAACCGATTCAAAACGGGGAAAACCTAAGCCGATTATCGATCAAGATTTGACTGAAGTTGATTATGGGGACTGGTCTGGAAAGAAGCTCTCTGTACTTTCTCGAAACAAACTCTGGTCAATTGTTCAGAACACACCGAGCCAGATGTATTTCCCTAAAGGCGAGGGGATTTTGCAGATGCAGTCCAGAGCGATGAAAACCATTCACGCCAATACCAAGCGATCAAAAGAAGGAACCCTTGTAATTGTTAGTCATGGCGATGTCATCAAATCAATAGTGGCATCAGCCTTAGGGATGCACTTAGATGAGTTTCAGCGCATAATCATTGATCCGGCATCAGTGAGTGTCGTAGATTTTTCATCTGATAAACCGCGAATGCTGCTTCTAAATGATACTCGAGCAGTTGTAACTGAACTTTTGACATCAAAAAAGCGAAGCAAATATCAATTGGGTGGCGGCAACGGCAAGTGAGATATGAAATTTTCGCCCCAGATCGATTCATAGTCGGAACGGTTGGAGCACCGGGGGAGAGAGCCTTTTACGTACAGGCTAAGAAAGACAAGCAGGTCTTTTCAGTCGCAATTGAGAAGGATCAGGTCCGAGCGATCCTCGCAAGATTAGAGATAATCATTGCGGGAATAAAAAGATCCAACCCATTTGAAATCGTGGAAGACATAGCGCCAGATGATCACCCATTAGATTCTCCTGTTGACGCACTCTTTGTTACTGGTGCAATTTCGATTTCATGGGATGATCAAATCAAAGTTGTAAATTTTGAGTTCTACGAAATTACCTCACAGGATGAAGATGAGGAAAGTGAAGTCTTAGCGATATCAGTAAAACTTGGGGCTGCGCAGTCTTTTGTGCGGAGATCAAAAGCTGTAGTAAATGCAGGTCGATTGCCCTGCCCATTTTGTTCAATACCCATTGATCCCCGAGGCCACCTTTGCCCACGCGCAAATGGATATAAGAGATGAGCAAGCAGGAAGCTATCCAGAACAACGAGTTGATTGTTACCGGAAGATTGGTTGATGCCTCCAATGCAACGCTCTACGCCCATGTTGTTGATCAAGATCAGGAATTGCCATGCATCTATAAACCTATAGCCGGAGAGCGACCGCTTTGGGATTTTGATCAGGGTTGTCTTGCGCACCGCGAGTATGCAGCGTTCTGTGTGAGCGAGTTTCTACAACTCAATGTCGTTCCATTCACTGTCTTAAGAGATGGACCTTACGGTTTAGGTATGGTTCAAGAATGGATTGAGATCGATGAATCTGTTGACCTGTCCGTCTATTTTTCGCAGGACGTTGTAGAACTAAGGCGAATGGCGCTATTCGATGCAATCATTAACAACACTGATCGAAAGATTGGTCATATCTTGCCCACGTTAGACAACGGTACTTACGGATGCGATCACGGAGTAACATTTCATGAAGAAGACAAACTTCGAACGGTGTTGTGGCAGTGGGCTGGCGATTCTTTCTCTAAGGACGAAATCGACATTCTCCAATCATGCAGAGAGGGCATATTGGGAACACTTGGAGAAATCCTGAAACCTTTACTCACTCAATCAGAGATAAAGGCGTGTTTAGAACGTGTTGATCGGATGCTTCTTGAAGGAAGATTTCCTGAACCATCACCTAATTGGCCCGCTATTCCCTGGCCAGCTTTTTAAACCGTCAAACAAGCAAAGCCCGTTATCTTCTTATCTGAAAAAACGATAGGGGCGATTTACAGTTTTTTTAATCTTTCCCCTTAATCTGACATAGAATTGCTCAATGAAGTCTTGGGGGTCTAATCCGGTAGAGAATTTGTCTACTTCCTTCACATTTCCTCAGATGCATTTAAGTGATACCGCTTCAAATCATAAAAAACCACTTCCGGGCAAAGAGCTCTACCGGATGTATGTATGTGGCATAACGCCTTACGATGCGACTCACCTTGGTCATGCGGCAACATATCTTTCATTTGACTTAATTCATCGTTATTTATTGGCAAGTGGCTCAAAAGTAAATTATGTCCAGAATATAACTGACATTGATGAGCCACTTCTTGAAAGAGCAAATCGCGATAACGTCGAGTGGAATCAATTAGCTAGCGATCAGATAGATCTCTTTAGAAGCGATATGTCAGCTCTTAACGTAGTGGCGCCAACACACTATGTCGGGGCAATCGAGGCGATTCCACTGGTTACCGAAGCTATCGATTTGTTATCAGCCAGAGAAAGTACGTATGAACTCGAAAGAGACATATATTTCTCAGTCAAGCAAGATTTAAAATTCTCGAGCATCTCTCACCTAGATGATGCTCAGATGATTAAAATTTTCTCGCAACGAGGCGGCGACCCCACATTACCTGGAAAGAAAGATCCTTTGGATTGTCTTGTTTGGATGCAGCAACGACCAAACGAACCTGGCTGGCCATCAACTCATGGTTTCGGACGTCCAGGTTGGCATATTGAATGCACTGCAATTGCTTTGAAGTTTTTAGATCCCGACGAAAGCGAACAAACAGTGATTGACATTCAAGGAGGGGGAAGTGATTTGATTTTTCCTCATCATGAAATGTGCGCTGCTCAGGCTCGGGTAATTTCTGGAAAAGAGTTGGCATCGCACTATGTACATGCAGGCATGATCGGTCTTGATGGTGAGAAGATGAGTAAAAGCAAGGGAAATCTTGTCTTCGTATCTTCCTTGCTGGCGGCCGGGATAGATCCATTTGTCATCAGATGGTCATTGATGGGTCATCACTACCGAGTTGATCGTATGTGGAACGATGAGGATTTAGCCGAAGCAATAGTTCAGGTAGAAAGACTAAGGAAAGCTTTGGCTCTAAAAGAGGTTGCACCGACAACCGAGTTGATTAAACATGTTCTAGATTCTTTATCCAATGATCTCGATACTGTCTCTGTGGTTAAAGCGATCAATGAATGGTCGGATCAAACTTTGAAAGGTTCTTTTGGGGGCAGTTCAGAGCAATTGAAAACTGTACTAAGAAGTCTTTTAGGCTTATAACTTAATTCGTCGGCGTTGCTTTGAATGTAGCGATGTATATTCAGGAGAGTTTATCCATAACTAATCTTCTTGGTGACGACGCAAATATTTTTCAAATTCTTTTGCAATAGTTTCTCCGGATGCCTCTGGAAGTTCTGCTGCGTCTTTGCTTGCTTCAAGGGATTTGACGTAATCAGCGACATCGGCATCCTCTGAGGCCAACAACGTTACTGACTCTTCCCATGATTGGGCCTGTTCTGAAAGATCGCCAACTGGTATTAAAACTCCCAAGTAGTCTTCCATAGCGTGAATTAAAGCTAAGGAGGCCTTTGGCGATGGCGCATTAGGAGCATAGTGAGGAACTGAAGCCCATAAGGAAAGAGATTCAATTCCACGCTTGGTGCACCCATCTTGAATAGCACCAATAATTCCGGTTGGGCCTTGATAGGTTGATGGAAGTAAATCCAGTCGAGCGCCAACAGATGGATTGGCCGTGGTGGCAATAATTTTTATTGGTCGCGTGTGAGGTGAATCGGAGAGCATTGCGCCAACGGTGATTATCATCGAAACCTCTAAATCATCTGCAATGTCTAGAATTTCACTTGTAAATGATTTCCATCGCATCGACGGTTCCACACCAGTAACGATTATTAAGTCGCGTCTCATTGAAGGAATTGATAATCCGAATATCTGTGTTCCGGGCCATATAATCTCTCGTTGTTGTGTTTCATTCACCCTAACTTGTGGCCTACTGACTTGATAGTCATAAAAATCTTCCGAATCCACTTGAGCAATCAAAACAGGGACGACATCATCATTTGTTTGGGTCCATGCTGACAGAAGGTGATCAAGGGCCCCAGTTGCAGCCTCAGCGCCATCATTCCATCCGGAAAACGCAATCAACATGACAGGATCACGAAGGATAGGTATTTGAAGAATCTCCACGAATGTAACCTTACGGTAACCTTGTCCAAGTGAATACGCGAAAGTTAGGCCATCCTCAAGGTTTACTGCGTGAGGCTCTTTCAAAGCGCGTAGTTATAGCCGATGGAGCTATGGGAACAATGCTCCAAGAAGCCGATCCCTCGCTGGAGGATTTTCAAAACCACGAGGGTTGCAATGAAATCCTAAATGTAAGTCGGCCAGATATTGTCCGGTCGGTCCATGACGCATATTTGCAAGCAGGTGTGGATGCAATCGAAACGAATACTTTTGGGGCCAACTGGGCTAACTTGGCTGAATATGGAATTGAACATCGAATTTACGAATTAGCTTTTGCCGGCGGAACGATCGCACGCGAGGCAGCGGATTCTTTTTCAACAACTGACAAGCCACGATTCGTTTTGGGATCTCTAGGCCCAGGGACCAAACTGCCAAGCCTTGGTCATACGAGTTATCAAAAATTGAAAGATGCATATTACATAGCCTCTAAAGGTTTAGCCGATAGCGGGTGTGATGCGCTGCTAATCGAAACCTCACAAGATTTGTTACAAGTAAAAGCAGCGGTTAACGGTGCAAGAAAAGCCATAGAGGAAGCTAACCGTGATGTAGTTCTTATTGCCCAGGTTACTGTTGAAACTACAGGAACTATGTTGGTTGGTTCTGAAATCGGTGCGGCCCTAAATGCATTACAGCCTCTAGGGATTGATCTGATCGGTTTGAACTGTGCAACCGGACCTGCCGAAATGTCAGAACACTTGAGATACCTCAGTAAGAACTCTGACATTGCAATCTCTGTTATGCCAAATGCTGGTTTACCTGTTTTAGGACCGAAGGGCGCGAGCTATCCGCTTGGACCAGAGGAGTTAGCCACCGCTTTGGAGTCTTTTGTGAAGGAGTACGGAATCTCTCTTATTGGTGGTTGTTGTGGAACGACGCCCGCACATCTTCAGGCTGTCGTGAAACGTTTAGATCGAAAGAACGTAATGGCAAGATCGACCACATTAGAACCTGGGGCGTCATCGCTCTATCAATATGTTCCTTTCCGACAGGACAAGACCTATCTAGCAATCGGAGAGCGCACAAATGCAAATGGTTCACGCGCATTTCGTGATGCTCTTTTGGAAGAAGATTGGGAAAAATGTGTAGAGATTGCAAGAGATCAGATTCAAGAAGGCGCTCACATGTTGGATCTATCTGTTGACTATGTTGGCAGAGATGGTGCTTCGGACATGGCCGAACTTGCCTCCAGATTTGCAACTGCAAGTACGCTGCCAATCGTTTTGGACTCGACCGAACCATTGGTTCTAAAAGCTGGGTTAGAACATCTCGGTGGTAGATGTTTAATTAACTCCGTTAACTATGAAGATAGAGATGGACCTAATTCTCGTTTTGCAAAGATAATGCCTTTAGTGCAAGAACATGGCGCAGGAGTTGTTGCTCTAACAATCGATGAAGAGGGTCAGGCAAGGGATTGTGAATGGAAGCTAAAGGTTGCTCGTAGATTAATAACTGATCTGCGCGATAACTGGGGCGTCAATGTTGGCGACATTTTGATCGATTGCCTTACCTTTCCAATTGCGACGGGTCAAGAGGAAACCCGGCGCGATGGAATCGAGACGATCAATGCAATTAAAAAGCTAAAGGAAGAGTTTCCTCAAGTTCAAACCACTTTGGGTATTAGCAATGTCTCTTTTGGTCTAAACCCAGCATCGCGAATTGTTTTAAACTCCGTTTTTCTTCATGAATGCGTGCAGGTTGGGTTGGACTCTGCAATTGTCCACCCTTCGAAAATTACACCTATGAATCGTATTGACGAAAAGGCTAAGCAAGTTGCACTTGATCTTATTTACGATCGGAGAACCTTCGAGGGTGATGAGTGCACCTATGATCCTCTTCAGGAGTTTTTACAGTTATTTGATGGTGTTGAATTAACCTCTAGTAAGAATGCTAGAGCCGAAGCTTTAGCTGCCCTGCCTTTATTTGAGCGATTACAGCGAAGAATTATCGAGGGTGAGAAGGTTGGTTTAGAAGAAGATTTGCAACAAGCTCGTGAAGAGGGCACAAAACCATTAGAGATTATTAATGATCACTTATTAGAAGGCATGAAAGTGGTCGGCGATTTGTTCGGCAAAGGGGAGATGCAGCTTCCATTCGTCTTACAGAGTGCGGAAGTAATGAAGACTGCGGTCGCGCTGTTGGAGCCGTATATGGAAAAGACCGACGATCAAGGTCGAGGGACGATGTTGCTTGCAACAGTCAAAGGGGATGTTCACGACATCGGCAAGAATCTCGTAGATATTATCCTGACTAATAATGGATACCGAGTTGCAAATATTGGCATAAAGCAAACGGTTAACCAGATTATTGACGGCGCAATAGAAAGCAATGCCGACGTAATTGGAATGAGTGGGTTGCTTGTGAAGTCGACAGTTATTATGAAAGAGAATTTAGAGGAGATAACCTCACGAGGATTAGACCAGCGTTGGCCAATTGTGCTCGGAGGAGCAGCTCTTACTCGTGCTTATGTAGAACAAGATCTAGCCTCCGTTTTTCCAGGACAAGTCAGATACGCTCGGGATGCTTTCGAAGGGCTACGTTTAATGGATGCAATGATGGCGGTCAAGAGAGGTGAAGAGGGAGCTGAGCTTCCTCCACTTAAAGAGCGTAAGACAGTCAATACTCGAGTTAAAGAAAATGAATTGCCTGTCGATGATGTACGCAGTGACGTTAGTGAAGATGTATCGATACCAACACCACCGTTCTTTGGATCCAGAGTAGTAAAGGGAATTTCTCTTGCAGATTACTCTGGAATGTTGGATGAACGCGCTCTTTATGTAGGGCAGTGGGGATTAAAAGGAAACCGCGGGGAATACGAAGAGATGGTCACTTCACAGGGTCGACCTCGATTGCGATCATTGTTGAATGAGGTGCAGTCCAACGGTTGGCTTAATGCTGCTGTGGTTTATGGATATTTCCCTTGTTACAGTGAAGGAAATGATCTGGTAATTCTTCATCATGAAGGTGAAAACAAAGGTAAAGAGCGAACACGCTTTACCTTTCCAAGACAGCGACGCGATAGACGATTATGTATCAGTGATTTTTTTGCATCCAAAGAATCTGGAAAAACCGATGTTGTGGCTTTTCACGTAGTCACCATGGGTGCATCAGTAAGCAAGGCTGCCGCAGAGTTGTTTGAAGCTAACAAGTACCGTGAATACTTAGAGCTTCATGGACTATCAGTTCAACTTACGGAAGCTTTAGCAGAACATTGGCACGCTCGAATGCGTGAAGAGTTAAGCGTCAGAGATGAAGACTCTTCTGAGCTTCGAGGAATTTTGGATCAAGGCTATCGAGGCTCACGATATTCATTTGGTTATCCTGCATGTCCTGATCTAGAACAACAGGTTCAATTATGTTCATTATTGGACCCTGAGCGAATTGGAGTGGAATTATCTGAAGAGTTCCAACTACATCCTGAACAATCAACATCAGCGATTATCGTTCATCACCCCGAAGCTAAGTACTTCAATGCAAACTAGCGACTAATGGCAGATTTTTTCGAAGCAGTATTCTTTGACATGGACGGTTTGACCGTTGATTCAGAGCCCCAGTGGTTGGTGTCCGAAAAAGAAGTCATTGAACCTTTTGGGTATAGATGGACTCAGGAGGATCAAATTGCCTGTTTAGGCGGGCCGCTAAGCAAGTTGGGCGATTACATGGCAGAAAAAGTAAATAATCAAACAACATCTGATTACTTTGTTCAGGAGATCATCCGAGTACAAGCAAATCGGATGCGTTCAAACACAATTGCGATGCCAGGTGCTATTGAACTCATAAAATCTCTTAGATCACACGGAGTTAAGACAGCTTTGGTCTCTGCAAGTCCTCGAATTATCGTTGATGCTGTCCTAGACAATATTGGAAAAGATCTCTTTCCGTTTTCACTGAGTGGTGATGATGTTCGTCAAACAAAACCTGATCCCGAGGGCTACCTTAAAGCCGCCGAAATCTCTGAAAGTAAGATCGAGAACTGTCTTGTGTTTGAAGACTCTTTGCCTGGAATGCAAGCCGCAATCAGTAGTGGAGCTTGGTTGATTGCTGTGCCTCACCTGGTCCACGTTGAAGAATCACCTCGTGTACGAAGCATAAACTCCTTACAACGGTTGACTATTGAAAAACTCTACGAATTGAAAAAAGATTTTTCTGAAGCAATCTAATCTACTATTTATTCAACAATTTAATCTATAATTTTATTTACATGGGCTGGGCAAATGCTCTTGAAGAAACACCAATCACATAACCTCGTTGGATTGGGTGGCCAGTAGTCTTTCTCAATCGAAATGTTTATCTCTTTGGCTATCCGGATAAGTGTTTTCTCAGTTGATTCCAAATCGTTTAACGTTGGTGAGTTTTTAATCAGTTTGCCATCACCCAAATATATTAATTGCAGTAGGCGAGGCAGTACCCCATTGTTCTTCCAATAAAGAAGTGCATAAACACGAAGTTGAAAAAGGGCTTTCTCCTCCCAGCCCGGTTTGGGCGCTTTTCCTGATTTATAATCAACTATTCGCACCTCACCGGAGTTTGCTACATCCAAACGGTCAACGTAGCCATGAAGATATATGTTTTCAGCCATATCGTTTTCCAAATGTATCTCCCGATGTGTTGCCTCAAAAGCAGTGGGGTCTTCTACTGTGAAGTATGTTTGCAAAAGTGAGGCGGCTCGGTCTAGCCATTCCTTTTCATTTCCAATCAGTGCTGCAAGTTCTGGCTTGCTTTCAATTTGTGCTTTCCATCTTGAAGGTAAAAGAGAAATAGCCTTCTCTGATGTTCTTTCAACTGGAATTGAGTCAAAAAGATCATGCAAAATAGTGTGTACAAGAGTTCCTCTTTCAGCATCCAGTGATGGAGGTCCAGGCAACCTATCGATCTTTCGATACCTGTAAAGAAGTGGACAGTTCTGGTACTCAGTTACCGCGCTAGGAGATAGGCGCAAAGGTTGACTCATACTCATGTTGCGCAAGATACCCCTACCGAAGCCAATTAATTCGCCTAAGATGCTCCCGTGTCTAACCTAGGTTTCTTTGCCGCTGGCGATCGTATCCAATTGACCGATCCAAAAGGAAAGTTGTACAGCTTTACAATCACGCCTGGAAAAGAATGGCATACGCATAAAGGGTGGATTACTCACGATGACCTGATCGGTCTTCCCGAAGGATCTGTAGTGAGCACAACTGCTGGCTTATCTTTTTCTGCTTTCAAGCCACTGCTCGCAGACTTTGTCCTAACTATGCCACGTGGCGCAACGATTGTTTATCCAAAAGGTGCAGGCATGATTTGTGGGGTTGCCGGCAATTTTCCAGGCGCCAGAGTGTTAGAGGCTGGAGTAGGAAGTGGGGCTTTAACTATCTCACTTCTGCGAGCCGTTGGAGAGCGAGGAACTGTACATTCAATAGAAAGGCGCGAGGATTTTGCAGAGATAGCTCGCAGCAATGTGAATGAATATTTCGCGCATAAGTGCGACAACTGGAAACTAGAAGTAGGCGATCTTCAGGATCAGGAGTTTGATTCGCAGTTTGATCGCGTAGTTCTCGACATGCTTGCTCCTTGGGAGTGCATTGATATTTCAGCTAAAGCTTTGCGTCCTGGGGGAGTATTCCTTGCATACGTTGCTACCAGTACTCAGTTATCTGCCACAGCCGAAGCCTTAAAAAGCGATGGACGTTTTACTGAGCCTGAAAGTTCGGAAACTTTGGTTCGCGGTTGGCATCATGAGGGCTTGGCTGTTAGACCACAACAGAGAATGATCGGACATACAGGTTTTATTATTCACAGCCGACGTATGGCACCAGGTGTGCAGGTGTTGGCTAGACGTCGCCGTCCGGCAAAAGGTGCCTACGGTGTCTCGGAAGATTGAGCGGTTAGTTAACTTAACCATTGCCCTTCTTGCAACAAAAAGATATCTAACTAAGTCGGAGATTTTTAGAACGGTAGAAGGCTACGAAGGTACAGATGAAACAAAAGAGAGAATGTTTGAGCGAGATAAAGATGATCTTCGTTCATTAGGAATCGAAATCGAGGTTGGAAGTTTCGATCCAGTCTTCATGGACGAAGCTGGTTACAGAATCAATCATTCGACTTATCAAATGGATTTAGGTGCACTATCGCCGAAAGAGCTCTCTCTTCTTTCGTTGGCAGCTCAAAGTTGGCAGGGAGCAGCTCTAGATCAACCAGCACATAGGGTTCTTATCAAACTGCGCTCGATTGGAATTCCAGCCGACGCCTTAGAACTACCAGGAATATCTTCCAGATTAGCCAATAGCAGCGCAGACATTGCCGTTATCAGTAGTGCTATCTCGGACAAATCCACAATCGTCTTCGATTACACATCTTCAGATCTTCAACATCTAAAACGCACAGTCATACCTTTTGCTCTAGCCACGCATACCGGGTTCTGGTATGTAGCGTGCATTGATCAGCAGATAAATGAAGTCCGAATATTTCGATTAGATCGTATAGTCGGAAATATCGTAAAAGGAGAAAACAATAGCGACTTTCAAGCACCAACTTCTTTTGATTTTCATAGTGCATTGACGCAATCCCAGTCGCATACCTTAGCCTCATTTGATGTTCGTAAAGGAAAAGGTCACTTACTTCGCAACCTAGCAGTTTCAACTAAGGATTTGGGGGAATGGGATCAGTTGGAGATCCCCATCGTGAGTCTTGAAAATCTACGATCTCTGGCCTTATGGCACGGGGAAGATGTCATTGTTAGATCTCCAAAGGAGTTAGTAGAAATGACGATTAAATCATTGAGCGAGATCGTGCTTGCCCATGAGTAAGGAACTTTCTGCTCCGCTGTTAAGGACTGCCCGTTTATTGGATTTAGTTCCTTACTTGCATGCAAACCAGGGAATATCAATCAAGGATCTGGCCGATGAATTCGGAGTTAGCCAAGCACAGGTTCAATCTGACTTAACAACGCTTTGGATGTGCGGACTTCCGGGCTATACACCTTTGGAGTTGATCGATTTAGAGTTTGAATCCGGTTACGTGACCATACGAAATGCTTCAACTCTTGCTAAGCCTCGGAAAGTCTCTTTTGAAGAAGGATTAGCCTTGCTTCTAGGGTTACAACTGTTGCAACAAACTATTCCCTTAGATCGACACGATTTAAAAGAAGATATTGAGGCCTTATCGGAAAGATTCTCCAAAACCTTGGGAGTACCAAAGGCGGTTAACGTCTCTCACGAAGCAAATCCGGGCGTTATCGCGCAACTAAATGATGCAATCAAAACTTCTGGTGAACTGGAAATCTCTTATCACTCACTTTATTCAGATGAAATCACCAGTCGCAGAATTAGGCCATTGCATATATTTAATGAGAATCATCAAATTTATCTTCAATCATATTGTTATATAGCTCAAGGATTGCGCATTTTTAGGATTGACCGAATTTTAAGATCCACGGTTCTGGAGAGATTAGAAAGCTTGGAAAGCTTAGAAACCACAAAGGAGTCGACCGAATCTGGAATAAGCCAGATTTCAACTAATGAGAAAAATGGGGATAGGCAGTTTTCCTACGCAATAAAAGTTTCCTTGCCAACGCGTGATATCGCCGAACGTTTTGGAATTCAAAACCATTTGTTTGACAAGGGGAGTAAATCGCAAGACGTTATTGAGCTGGAGTCTTTTTCTCAGGTATGGGTAGAACGTGCCGTATTAGCAACTGGAGCAGACGTGGAGTTGATTGGACCTGCCGATCTACGCAAGGAAATCTACAACCACGCCAAGTCTGTCTTAGAGCGATACAACGCCCAGTAGCGCCTATGAGATCTTTTGAACCTGGTGTAAACTCAAGGCTCTACACATTGTCAACGGTTGGAGATAGAAGATGAATCTAGGCGCACGCGAAATAATTGTTCTTCTCGTTGTAGTTTTGGTGCTTTTTGGTGCTAAGCGCTTGCCTGATTCTGCGCGTTCACTTGGCCGCTCTATGCGCATCTTCAAGAGTGAAATGAAAGAGATGAAGGCCGATGACAAGCCAGCCAATGACGAAGGTAACCAAGAAAAGTAATTCTATGGCGTCTACAAATGACGCAAGGATGCCGTTATTAGATCATTTGCGGGAATTTCGCAAAAGGATTGTTCGCGCAGCCATTGCGATCTTCCTTGCTTCTGGAATAGGTTGGTATTTCTACAACACAATCATTACTACCCTTGCAGAACCGGTTTGTGATCTCAGATCGGCACAGTTATCTGGCTCGGAGAACTGCGGTGCGTTATACATCAGTGGTGTTCTAGGGCCATTGAACTTACAGATGAAGGTGGCTGTTTTAACTGGAATTATAATTTCCGCTCCATTTTGGCTCTATCAGTTATGGGCTTTCATAGCTCCGGCGCTGCATCGGAAAGAGAAGAGAAATAGCCTTCTCTTTATACTTTCTGCGACTCCATTTTTTGGTTTTGGTGCAACACTTGGCTATCTCATACTTCCAATCGCGATTAAGGTTCTTTTTGGTTTTACACCTGAAGCGTTGAATAACTTGGTCAGATTTGATGATTACCTAGACTTTGTATTGCGAATAATTCTCCTCTTTGGTTTAGCGTTCGAACTTCCAGTTTTTCTCTTAACCTTCAATCTAATTGGCTTCTTGCGAGGTGCAACAATTTTAAGACCGTGGAGAATCTGGGTTTTTGGAATATTTATATTTTCAGCCGCATTTACTCCGACGGCCGATCCATTCACGATGTTGCTTCTTGCAGTGCCAATCATGGTTCTCTATTTCATGGCAGGCTCTATTGCTGTTTTGGTTGATAGAGCTCGAGATAAAAAATCAGGTTCGGCTCTCATGGGCACTTCTCCCATAGATTCACCGACTTCTATTTCTGAATAGCAGATAGGCTTTGCCCATGTGGGCACTAGTTATTAACCCTGTATCAGGTCAGGGTAAGGGTGCATCCATAGGCAATTATGTCGCGGGGTATTTGAATACAAACTCTGTCCCATACACAATCATTACAGGCAATTCATCTGAAATCCTGCTAAAGCATTTTGAGATCTTTTTGGATTCACATCCTCAATGCAAAGGTGTAATTGCCGTTGGGGGAGATGGACTGTTTCATATTGTTTTACAAAAAACTATTCCCGCACAGCTACCGATTACTCTAATCCCGGCGGGTACAGGCAATGATTTCGTTAGGTCACTTGGCTGGGATCTCGATGATATTGATTCTCAACTTTCACACGTCTTATCTAATCCTGCCAAGAGACTAGATGCTGGGTTAGTCGATGGCGAATGGTTTGGAAGTGTTCTCTCCACCGGTTTTGATGCGGTTGTAAATGAACGGGCCAACAAGCTCAAATGGCCGAAAGGGCCAATGAAATACAACATGAGCATTGTTATGGAACTTCCTCGGTTTCAACCTAAAAACTATGAGATTCATTTAGATGATCGCACGATAACTACTCAAGCGATGCTGATAGCAGTTGGCAATGGTCGCTCATATGGCG
>JACCDX011155029.1_pt1 | contig 14089 bp, 8 predicted proteins | sample 7449681 | NCBI WGS metagenome assembly JACCDX01 (sample SAMN15323450, study PRJNA562643) | freshwater metagenome | isolation source: river surface water | place: USA:Blue River Watershed | collected 2017-08-18
AGTTCAGCGACCAGATCTGGACGCCGACCTTCGTCACCGGCGGCAACCTGGTGTTCTCGGGCGGCCTGCCTGACCGCAAGTTCCGCGCGATGGACGCGAAGACCGGCAAGATCCTGTGGGAGTATGCCGCACCCTCCGGCGTGATCGGCGTGCCGAGCGCGTATGAAGTCGACGGCGAGCAGTACATCGCCGTGCAGGCTGGCTGGGGTGTTGACGCACAGCGTCTGGCCTCCGCGGTCGACCACGTGAAGGGCACCAACACCATCGTTCCGCAAGGCGGCGCGCTGATGGTGTTCAAGCTGCCGAAGAACTAACACGGCAGAGCAGCAAGGCTGATTCGTCAGCCTGAGGCTTCCGGCCGGTTCTCCGGCTGGCCGGAAGCTGGCAAGTCAGAGATTTTTTCTCTCGCGTTGGGTTTTCCAGTCTCCCCGTTGGGGGAGGCTGGATTTTTTCTTTGCAGAGGCCCGACAGGCCGGCCGCCCCGTATCGCGGGGTGCGCCTGCTGCCCGGCGCCGCGAATTCCTTTCATCCGCTGTCCCGCCTGCCGGCAGCGCGCAACGCGCCACGCTCGGTTATCCTCGCGACATGGACACTTCAGCGAAAGCGCGATCTCGTCCGCTGCGCCACCGCGTGGCCCGTGCGTTGCTGTTCTTCCTGCTGGCTGCCATCGCGGTGGTCGGCTGGGCAGCGTACGCCGGCATTCCGCTGGACCTCGGCGCGCAGCGCGGCATGCTTGCGCGCCTGCTGTCGGAGCGCCTCGGCCGCGACGTGCACATCGACGGCGCGCTGCAGCTGCGCATCGGCCTGCGCCCGCAGCTGCGGGTGCGCGGGCTGCGCATTGCGCAGCCCGCAGGCTTCGGCGGCGGCGACTTCCTGCGCGTCGGCACGGCCGAGGCGCACCTTGACCTGCTGCCGCTGCTGCGGCGGCAATTCCGCGCCGACCGGCTGTCCGCGCATGGCGTGCAGATCGACCTGCGCCAGCTTGACGACGGCCGCGCCAACTGGACCTTTGCCACCGGCGACGCGCCGGCGGCGCCCGCCAACGGCGACGGCTCCTTCATGCAGGAGGCGGCCGGCATCGACATCCGCGACATCGACCTCGACGAGATCGCCGTCTCCTACCGCGGCGGCAGCGCACCGCCGCGCGAGTTCCGGCTGGAGCGGCTCGATGCGGCGCTGCCGATCGGCGCCGGCGTCAGGCTGCGCGCCAGCGGCAAGGTCGAGCGCACCATGCCCTATGCACTGGCGATCGACGGCGGCGAGCTACGCGCGCTGCTTTCCGGCCAGCCCGGCTGGCCGCTGTCGCTGTCGCTCGACTTCGCCGGCGGCCGCCTGTACGCGCAGGGCCGCATCGGCGGCGCGGACGGGGAGCTGCGCTTCGGACTGGGCGCGCCCGACCTTGCGCAATTCGGCAAGGTGATCGGCGTGCCGCTGCCGGATGCCGGCGCTGCCGGCCTGTCCGGCAGCGCGCAGTTCGGGCCCGGCGTGGTGCGCATCAACGGGCTGTCCGGCTCGCTCGGCAAGTCGGTGATGGCCGGCTGGCTGGAATTCGATGCGCGCGGCGTGCGGCCCAAGCTGTCCGGTGCGCTCGGCGTGCAGGCGCTCGACCTGCGGCCTTTCCTCGGGCAGGGCGACGACGAAGCGCCGGCCGACCTCGCCGCGCTGTACCGCAGCCTCGCCGCCGCCCGGGTCGACCTCGGCGTGCTCGGTGAATTCGACGCCGCGCTGCAGCTCGGCGTCGCGCAGTGGCTCAGCTTGCCGGGCGACATACGCGACGCGTCGCTGCAGTTCCTGCTGCAGGATGGCCGGCTGGCGATACCGGTCGAGGCTACCGTCGAACGGGTGCCGATGAAAGGCCGGCTCGAAGCCGACGCGCACAGGCAAACGCTGGCGCTGCATTTCGGCGCGTCCAACTCGCCGATCGGCGGTCTGGCGCGCTTCCTCGCCGGCGTGCCCGGCATCGACGGCCATCTCGGCGCGCTGCAGCTCGACGTCAGCGCCAGCGGCGCGCGCGGCGACGCGCTGATGCGCTCGCTGTCGGCCACGATGCGGCTGACGAAAAGCCGCCTCAGCTACGGCAATCCCGAGGTCGGCGCGGCGGCGGCAGGCAGCCGCCCGGTCGCCTTCACATTGGAGCGCATGCAGCTCGGCGTCGGCGGCATGCGGCCGCTGGCGGGCGAGCTGAAGGGCAGCCTGCTGGGACGTCCGCTGGATGCTTCGCTGTCGGGCGATTCGCTGCTGGCGATGATGACCAAGGGCGGCTCGCCGGTCGCGCTGACGGTGCAGACCGGCCGCATCGCCGCGCGAGTGGTCGGCACGCTGAACGGCGCCGACCAGAGTGCCGACCTGACCTTCAGCCTCGGCGCCGAGCGTGCCGGCGATGTCGGCGCCTGGCTCGGGCTGAATCCGCGCTCCGAGCTGCCGATCGCGCTGGCCGGCCGCGTGCGCGGCACGACCGAGCATTGGTCGCTGTCGAACCTGGTGTTCCAGGTCGGCGACAGCAGCCTGTACACGGAGGCCGACCAGTCGACGGTACAGCGCCGCCAGCGGCTGACCGCGCGGCTGGAGATCGCCAGCGTCAACCTCGCGCAGCTCGACGGCCTGCTGCCGCCACCGGCGCCGGCCGCGGCCCGCAGCGGCGGCCGCGCCAGCCTCGACATTCCGGTGCTGCCGGCGAAGCTGGCGCTGGACGACGCCGACGTGATCGTGCGTGCGCGCGATATCCGCGGCACCCAGCTGGAGCTCGGCGAGATGGGCTTCGACGGCCATGTGCGCGAAGGCTACATGCAGAGCTCGCCGTTCTTCGCCGACATCGCCGGCACCCGTTACACCGGTGCGATTGCGCTGGACCTGCGCGACGCCGAGCCGCGTGCGCAATTCTGGCTGTCGGCCGCGCAGGTCGATGCCGGCCGCGTACTGCGCCAGCTGCGGCTGGCAAGAAACATCGAGGTCGGCGTCGAGCGGCTGAACGTCTACATCGACAGCCGCTCGGCGCGGCTGGCCTCGCTGCTGGCCAATGCGCAGCTCGCCGCCGAGGTCGGCGGCGGCTGGCTCGTGCTGCGCGAGCCGAACATGAACACGCAGCTGCAGATGGCGCTGGCCAGCGGCAGCCTGTCGGCGCGACCGGGCGAGCGGCTGGCGCTGAAGCTGTCCGGCGCGATCGACCAGCAGCCGGTCGAGATTGCCTTGCGCAGCGCGACCCTGAAGGAGCTGGCCGACATGGCGCGGCGCGTGCCGTTCGAGCTCGACGTCGAGGCCGCGCAGACGCGGCTGCAGCTGTCGGGCAGCATCGACCGCGACATCGATGCGCGCGACGCCGAACTGGCGCTGGCAGTGCGCGGGCCGCGCCTGGATACACTCGACCGGCTGGCGCGCGTGTCGCTGCCGCCGTGGGGGCCGTGGTCGGCGTCAGGGCGCTTTCGCATGAGCGCGCGCGGCTATGCCGTCGAGGACCTGCAGCTGCAGGTCGGCAGCAGCCGGCTGCAAGGCCGCGGCACGATGGACACCGCGCAGGCAAGGCCGAAGATCGATGTCGCGCTGTCGGCGCCGCTGGTGCAGCTCGATGACTTCCGCACCGACGGCTGGTCGGCGCTGGGGGAGCCGCCGGCTGCGCAGGCGACGGACGCGCAGTCGCTGCGCCGCAGGGCCGCCGAGGCCAGCGACAAGGCGCAGGCGCTGCTGTCGCGCGAGAACCTGTCGCGGGCCGATGCCGCGCTGTCGGTCAGCGTCGAGCAGGTCAGGTCGGGCGCGGACCTGCTTGGCGAAGGCAAGCTGCAGGCGAGGCTGGCCGGCGGCCGCGCCGAGATCGGCCCGGTGCAGGTCAGCATGCCGGGCGGCCGCGCCGACTGGCGCCTGTCCTACGAGCCGCGCGAGCAGGACGTGCTGGCGGCGCTGAAGGTCGACATCGAGAATTTCGATTACGGCGTGATCGCGCGGCGCATCCGGCCCGACAGCGACCTCGGCGGCCGCTTCAGCCTGGCGATGGACATCCAGTCGCGCGCGCCGCAGCTGTCCGGATTGCTCGCGCATGGCAGCGGCAGCATCGACGTCGCCGCCTGGCCGCAGCGGCTGCGTGCCGGCATCTTCGACCTGTGGGCGGTCAACCTGTTCGTCGCGCTGCTGCCGACGCTGGACCCGAAGAACGAGTCGGTCATCAACTGCGCGATCGGCCGCTTTGCGCTGGACGACGGCAAGCTGAAGCAGAAGCAGTTGCTGATCGATACCAGCCGCATGCGCGTGACCGGCAGCGCGTCCGTCGACTTCGGCAGCGAGAAAGTGCAACTGCGCCTGCAGCCGCAGGCCAAGACAGCGCAGTTCCTGAGCCTGGCCACGCCGATCGAGGTGCGCGGCACTTTCAGCGAATTCAGCGTCGGGCCGAACCCGGGCGATGTGCTGCAGACCGTGGCGCGGCTGGCCACGTCCATCGTCTGGGTGCCGCTGAAAAAGCTGTTCGGCGAGCGCATTCCCGCCGATGGTTCGGATGTGTGCGGCACGCCGGCGCGCACGCTGAACTAGGTTGGGCGGGCGGGATGCCGGCTGCGACCGGCGACCGCGTCAGGCCATGCGTGCGCGCGCGGCGTCGGCAGCGTCCTGCCATGCGCCCGGGTCGTGCTTGCGCAGCAGTTCGGCCAGCGCGCCGGGCGACATCGCGCGGCTGTGCAGCCAGCCCTGGATTTCGTCGCAGCCCTGCTCGCGCAGCGACGCCAGCTGGCCGGGATGCTCCACGCCTTCGGCGACCACGCGCATGCCCAGGTTGTGCGCGAGCTGGATCAGCGATCGCGTGATCATCGCGGTTTCCTGCGGGCCGGGCTTGCCGAGGTCGGTGATGAATTGCCGGTCGATCTTCAGGCTCGACAGCGGCAGCTGGCTCAGGTAGGCAAAGCTCGAGTAGCCGGTGCCGAAATCGTCGATCACGATCTGCACGCCTTTCGCATCCAGCACCCGCAGCGTGTCCAGCGTCAGTTCGACGTCGTTCATCATCACGCTCTCGGTCAGCTCCAGCTTCAGGCAATGCGCCGGCAGGCCGGTGCTGGCCAGCGTGCGTTCGACCAGCCGCACCAGCTCGAAGCCGTTCAGCTGCCGCACCGACAGGTTCACCGACATCGTCAGCGGCCCCAGGCCTTCGTCATGCCATTGCCGGCACTGGCGGCAGGCCTGTTCCAGCGCCCAAGCGCCGATCCGGTTGATGACAGGGCCTTCCTCGGCGATCGGTATGAAGCTGCTGGGCGGCACCACGCCCAGCTCCGGGTGGTTCCAGCGCAGCAGCGCCTCGACGCCGACGATCGCGCCGCTGCGGATGTCGACCTGTGCCTGGTACTTCAGGAACAGCTGACCCAGTTCCAGTGCCTGCGCGATCGCGCTCTCGATCTTTGCGCGCTCGATGATGCGCTCATGGATCTCGCGGTTGAACAGCTGGTACATGTTGCGGCCGGACTGCTTCGCGCGGTACATCGCCGCGTCGGCGCGGTCGAGCAGCAGCTGCGGCGTGTGTCCGTCGTCGGGGAAGGCGGTGACGCCCAGGCTGCAGGAGACGCGCAGCATGTGCCCGTCGATCTCGATCGGGTCGCTGACCACCTGCATGATCCGGTCGAGCATCTGCGGGTTCAGCTCGGCATGCTCCGCGCCGCGCATCACGAGGATGAATTCATCGCCGCCGTAGCGGCCGATCAGGTCGCCATTGCGCAGCAGCCGGGTCAGCCGCGCGGTGACGATCTCCAGCAAGCGGTCGCCGGCGCGGTGGCCGAGGCGGTCATTCACCTGCTTGAAGCGGTCGAGGTCGAGGAAGGCGACCCAGACCGGGGAGCGCGTGCGGCGCGCAGAGGCCAGCGCTTCGTCGAGGTGCGCGAGCAGCGCGTTGCGGTTGCTCACGCCGGTCAGTGCGTCATGCGTGGCCTGATAAGCCAGCTGTTTTTCCAGGCGCTTGCGGTCGGAAATGTCGCGTGCGACCACCTGCATTGCAGGCTGGCCGTCATACACCAGCGGCATGCAGCGCACGGCAACTTCGAAGGTCGAGCCGTCCAGCCGGGTCGCCAGCGCTTCGATGCGTTCGCTCGGCTCCGGCGTCGATCCGCCGTGCTCGTCGCTCAGACCGAGCTGGGCCAGCGTGCGGCCGGTCAGCTGCCGGTACGCCGTTTCGCCGAACAGCCGCTTCGCTGCGCTGTTCGCGAAGACCAGCCGGCCTTCCACCTCGATCAGGATCGCATCCGGCGACATCTCGACAATGCCGCGATAACGTTCTTCGCTTTCCTTCAGACGGGACAGTGCCTGACGCCGCTCTTCGGCCTCGATGAACAGCTCGAGACTCTTCTGTTCGAGCAGCGCTTCAGCCTGCTTGCGCGCGCTGGTCTCGCGCGCGAGCTTGCGCTGGACAATGTCGTCAGGCGGGGGCATGCGCTGTTCGCGTCAGCGTGAAGCGGGTGTGCGCGCCATGCTCGTCCTCCGGCAGGTCGAGGCGCTGAATGTCGATGGTTTCCCTGAAATGCGCGATGCAGCCTTCGATCAGTCCCAGCGCGAAGTCGGCCATGTTGCGGCGTGACGAATAGGTGAGCACAAGGCGATCGTCGCCGAGATCTTCGTGCGAGAACGACGGCAGCTCGGCGTCGCTGTAGAGCTTGCGCACCTCGCGATGGATGTGGCTGTCGAGCTCGCGCAGCAGGCCGAACACGCCGCTCAGCTGGTTCACGTACTCCGGATGCATCACCGCGAAGCGGCCGAACAGGTGGCTGCCGAAATGGCGCAGCAGCGCCGGCACCGGCAGGTTTGTCTCCTTGGACAGGTTCGTCACCAGCGATACCATTTCCTCGAAAGGATAGGTGCCGACAGTCGTGTAGGCGCCGTCGGTCGACAGCTTGGACGCAACGATGATCGCGTCGGCCACCTCCGGAGAAAACGCTTCCTCGACCATGTCGATGAACTCGCGGAACACCATTCCCTTCATCGATTACCTCGCGTGATATTTATTATTTTATTGGGATATTACTGGAAAGAAATCGCTTCTGTGGGTGAGATTCAGGCAAGCAGCCCCACTTCTTGAAAGTGGCTTTCGTGCAGTCCTTTTTCTTTCGCACGCGAAAACCCCTCCGCGATGGTTTTCGTGCGGGCGGCGCGCGCCCGGCAGCGGCCCGCGCGCCGCCACCGGACCCGGGGCCGGGCTCAGCGTGCGCGCGGTGCCGCCACCGGCAGCTGCGGCGCCTGCGCGAAATTCGCGGGCACGTCGCCGGTCAGGGTTTCGAGGAAGGCCACGATCTGGTTCACGTCCTGGTCGCCGAGCTGGCGGCCGAGCTGCAGGCGCGCCATCACGCGGACGGCGTCGCCGAGCCTGGCCACCGAGCCATCGTGGAAGTAGGGCGGCGTCATCGCGACATTGCGCAGCTGCGGCACCTTGAAGATCCACTGGTCCGCCTCCTTGCCGGTGTCGTGGAACTTGCCCTTGTCGCGGCCCTTGAGCTGCGGCATCTCGACGCTGCCGGTCGCCTCCCAGTAGTCCTCGGTCAGGCCGAATTTCTGGAACATGGTGCCGCCCACGGTCGAGCCGCTGTGGCAGCCGGCACAGCCGTAGCTGATGAATTTGTCGAGGCCGGCCCTGGCCTCGGCGCTGATGGCGCGGGTGTCGCCTTTCAGGTAGCGGTCGAACGGCGCCGGCGTCAGCAGCGTGCGCTCGAATGCGCCGATCGCCACGCCCCAGTGCTCGGCCGTCACGGGCTCCTTCTCGTTCGGGAAGGCCTGGTCGAACAGCTGCTCGTAGCCGAGCTCGCGCAGCCGGGCCTCGGCTTCCTCGAAGCTCTTGTTGCCGTAGGCGAGCGGGCTGGTCAGCGCCTTCATCGCCTGCTCCTCGACGCTGACGCGATTGCCGCCATAGTGCTGCGCGACCAGCAGCGCCGTGTTGAACACGGTGTGCGCATTGCGCGGCAGCCTCTGGCCATTGACGCCGACCGATTGCGGCAGCGAGTCGGCGCCGTGGAAAGACGGGTTGTGGCAGGTGGCGCAGCTGGTGCGGCCGTCGATCGATACGCGCGTCTCGAAGAACAGCTTGCGGCCGAGTTCGACACGCGCCGCCGAGTGCGGGAAGTCGTCGACATGGGCGGTGTCGGGCAAGGGCTTGAAGACCTCGAGTGCGCGTTCAAGCAGCTTGCGGTCGGTGTCTTCGGCGGTCACGAAGCCTGCGCCGGCGGCGCCGGCGGCCACGATTAGCGCGGCGACGAGGCCGCGGCGTGCGGTTCTGGAAAGCGTCATCTGGTATCCCCCGGATAATTCAAGTTTTTTCCGGATTGTGCCCGCATTCCGCCGCGCGTGCAGGCGGCCGCCTGCCGTGGCCGGGGCTTCAGAAGCGCTTCCAGATGCCGCTGTGCCAGTGGCCGCCGCCCGAGCGCTGCTCGCGGCCGATCTGCAGGTAGAGCATGGTGTCCTTCGACAGGAAGTACTCGTAGCCGAAGCCGATCTCGCGCACCGGCTGCCAGGTGCCGGCCTTGTTGAAGACCTGCTCGCTTTCGACCAGCAGGAATTTCAGTTCGCCGACCTGCACGGGCACGCGCATCGTCGCGATCCAGCCCCAGGGGCTGGCGTCGGTGCGCGGCAGCGCCGGATCGACGCCGTTGCCGTTCATGTCGCGCGTCGAGTGCATCAGCTGCGCGCCGACCTTCACCTGCCCGAACTTGCGCTGCGCGCCGGCGACGATGTTGCGCGCGCGCGGCCCCTGGTGGTAGACCACGTTGCCGTCGGTGTCGGCATACTGGTCGCGCCAGGGCATGTCGATGCCGACATGCCAGCCCCAGTCGGCGACGTCGTAGGTCAGCAGCAGCTTGAGCGCATTGCCGTTCAGGGCGGTCTTGCCGAAGCCGTACTGCGCGCTGAACTGCAGGCCGGCCATGGAGGGCGAGATGTAGGTCACCGAGCGCGGGATGCGAAACAGGCCGATGCCCCCGAGCTGCGCGAGAAAGATCTTGTCTTCCACCAGGCCGTCGTTGGTAAAGGGGTCGATGCGGCCGGCGCTGCCGTTGATGAGGTCGCGCGTGCGGCCCAGCCGCAGCGTGCCGTAGCGCGTGTTCAGGCCGACGTAGGCATGGCGGTCGAACGCGAACTTCGCCTCCGGATCGATGGTGCTTTCGAGCCGCACCTCGACCTCCAGGTCCTCGGAGACGCGCTCGAAGGATTCATAACCGAAGCGGGAGGTAAAATTCGTGCGCGAGCCGAAGCTGTTGCCCTTGCCCCAGTTGTGGCGGATGTCATGGTCGGCGGTGGGAATGTGCGTGCCGAAGCCGCCGACCAGTCCCTGGTCGAGGAGGCCGTAGATCTTGACGTTGGCACTGAGCGCGGCCGTCGGCAGCGCGGCGAGAAGTGTCCCCAGTAGCCGCTTTTTTGTTATTTTGTCGCTCACGCGAGAGCAGGATTCATGAATTGCTGTATTGCGAAGATACCATTGGCATCCTAGACTTTGGTTCCAAAAAATTTAACAAGCTCATCACGTCCGGCCACTGGCCGGCGTTCCTGAAATGGCAACTTTTGATCGGGCCGCACCCCGGCCTGCCTGTTCCTGCAAGGCCATTGCGGGAGGAAGAATCATGAGACCCCTGAAGACACTGTTTTTTGCCCTGCTGGTCGCAGGCCCGGTTGCTCTCGTCCAAGCGGCGCCGGCCAGCTGGACCGACAGCCTCGAGCCGCTGCCGGCCGCCCAATGGAGCCGCGCGCGCGCCGCCCACCTGCTCGAGCGCGCCGGATTCGGCGCCACGCCGACCGAGGTCGCGCAGTATGCCGCAATGTCGCCGCGGCAGGCGGTGCAGGCGCTGGTGCGATACCACGCCATCGACAATCCGCTGCCGCCTTTCCAGGAGTCCGGCGCCTTCGATCCCGGCCTCGACCCTTTCGTCCCCTCGCGTCCGTTCGCGACCGACCTCGCGAAGCAAACCGGCGAGGCTCTTGGCGTCAAGGCCAAGCCCGAGGGCAACCGCAGGCTGCAGCAGGTGGCTGACCGCTTCCTGTTCTGGCTGCGCGCGACCAAGCTGGAGTCGCAGCGGATCGCCTACTGGTGGGCCAACCGGATGCTGGTGACGAAGCGCCCGCTGGAAGAAAAGATGACGCTGTTCTGGCACGGCCATTTCGCGACCAGCGACGAGAAGGTGCGCGACTACCGCAAGATGCTGAAGCAGAACCAGATGCTGCGCGAGAAGGCCACCGGCAATTTCCGCGACCTGCTGATCTCGGTCGCGCAGGATCCGGCGATGCTCGCCTACCTCGATGCGGCAGTGAACGTGAAGGGCGCGCCGAACGAGAACTTCGCGCGCGAGATCATGGAGCTGTTTTCCATGGGCGTGGGCAATTACAGCGAAGAGGACATCCGCGAGGCTGCGCGCGCCTTCACCGGCTGGAATTTCAACGGCCTGAAGTTCGTCGTCAATCCGGACAAGCATGACGACGGCGTGAAGACCGTGCTCGGCATCAGCGGCAATTTCAACGGCGTGCAGGTGATCGACATCATCCTCGCGCAGCCGGTCACGGCGGAATACATCGCGTCCAAGCTGTATCGTTACTTCGTGCGCGAGGACATCTCGCCGGAGATGCGCGCCAAGCTCGGCAAGCTGTTGCGCGACAGCCGCTACGAGATCGCGCCTTTCCTCGAAACCGTCTTCCTGTCGCGCGACTTCTACAGCGACGCATCGGTCGGCACCCGCATCAAGCCGCCGGTCGAGCTGGTGGTCTCCACGTACCGGAAGATGGGCCTGGCCGAAATCCCCGGCATCCCCGACTTCAACGACCTGACCGATGCGATGGGGCAGAAGCTGCTGTTCCCGCCGAACGTGGCCGGCTGGGCCCAGGGCAAGAGCTGGATCACGCCGGGCCTGCTGCTCGTGCGCGGCAACTTCGTCTATGACACCGTGTTCCCGCCGATCGATTTCGTGCCCAACGACCGCGTGCCCGACGATCGTTACGGCATCGTGCCGGTGGCCGACAAGCTGTCCATGGGCAAGGATGTGACCACGGCGACCAAGCCTGACGGCAAGGAGGTGACGTCGATGTCGATGCAGAACGACCGCGACGAGGACTTCAACACCCGCCTGGCGAGCTATCACGCATGGCGCAAGGCGATCGAGAAGGTCAGGCCGATCCCGCGCACGACCGCGCAGCTCGATGTCGCGAAGCTGGTGCGCGATGCCGGCTGCCAGACCGCGCAGCAGGCGGTGGACCATCTGCTGGGCCGCTTCCTCGCGACGCCGGTCGACAGCGCCACCCGCACCAAACTCGCGGCGCTGCTCGAGTCCGACCTCGGCACCGCCGACCTGAAACGCGCCGACAGCTACATGGAAGACGCGCTGCGCAACACGCTGCACGTGATACTTTCGCTGCCGGCCTACCAGTTGGGATGACCATGAAACACGCACACCTGAACCAGGGACGCCGCGAGCTGCTGAAGGCGCTCGGCGCCGCCGGGCTGGCGGCCGGCCTGCCGCTGCTGCCTGCGCGCGCCGCCGAGTCGGCCGACAAGCGCATCCTCGTCGTCGTCGAGCTGACCGGCGCGAACGACGGCATGAACACGCTGGTGCCGTATGCGGACGATGCGTATTACCAGCTGCGCCCGCGCATCGGCATCCGCGCCGACAAGGTACGCAAGATCGACGAGATGTACGGCTTCAATCCGTCGATGTCCGGCTTCGAGCAGCTGTACAAGGATGGCCTGATGGCCATCGTGCATGGCTGCGGCTACGAGCAGCCGTCGTTCTCGCACTTCACGTCGGCGGCCTACTGGCATACCGGCGTGCCGAACGGCGGCGAGCCCTATGGCTGGCTGGGCCGCGTCGCCGATGCGATCGACCCGAATGCGACGCCGAACTTCCTCGTCAACATCGACGAGCGCCAGTCGCTCGCCGTGCGTGCCGCGCGCCATGTGCCGGTGGTGTTCGACAATCCCGACCGCTTCACGCGCAAGGGCCTGCTGCAGAGCCGCGCGCTGCTCGACAACCCGGCCGCCGCCGACGGCGCGAATCCGTCGCGCAAGTTCCTCGATGACGTGGCGAAAAGCGCGCGCGAGGCGTCGCAGCTGGTGCGCGCCGCCTGGGACAACTATCGTACGCCGGTCGACTACGGCATCGTCCCGGTCGACCTGCCGAAGGTGGCCGCGATGATCCATGCCGGGCTGTCGTCGCGGCTGTTCTATGTGTCCTATCGCCACAATGCCTTCGACACCCACGTGCAGCAGAACGAGCAGCACGGTCGTCTGTTGTCCTATGTCTCGGACGGCATCGCCGGCTTCATGAAGGACATGGAGCGCATCGGCCGCGCCGACGACGTGACGATCCTGGTGTTCTCGGAATTCGGCCGCCGCGCCGCCGAAAACACCAGCCTCGGCACCGACCACGGCACCGCAAACCACATGTACGTGATCGGAAAACAGGTCACCGGCGGGCATTACGGCGACGCGCCTTTGCTTACCGATCTCGACGAAGGTGGTAACCTTCGCTTTACGACCGATTTCAGGCGCGTCTACGCGACCCTGATCGAGGACTGGCTCGGGTACGGCGACAGCAAGGGACTGCTGTACGGCGACTTCGAGAAATTCCCGATTTTCGGATAAGGCAACAAGAGACAGGTGGCACCCGTATGGCAGCACATTTCGACCTCCCGGACATCAAGCTTTTCGTGAACATCGCCGAGGCCAACAGCCTCACCCGCGGTGCGGAGCGGTCGCACATGTCGCTGCCGGCGGCATCGATCCGCATCAAGAACCTCGAGGAGGGACTGGGCGTGAAGCTGCTGTACCGGACCAGCCAGGGCGTGACCCTGACGCCGCCGGGACAGGCCTTCATGCACCATGCGCGACTGGTGCTGCAGCAACTGGCCGACCTGCGCGGCGACCTCGCCGAGTACGTGCAAGGTTCGCGCGGCCACGTGCGGATCTTCGCGAACACGACCGCAATGGCCGAGTATCTGCCGGCGCTGCTGCCGTCCTTCCTTGCCACGCATCCCGACGTCAACATCGAGCTCAAGGAGCGCATGTCGAACGACATCATCCGTGCCGTCAGCGAGGGCAAGGTCGATGTCGGCATCGTCGCCGGCAATGTGCGCACCGAAGGGCTGGAGGTGCTGCCGTTCCGCGAGGACCGGCTGGTGCTGGTGACTTCCGAATCGCATCCGCTGGCCGCGCGCAAGCAGATCGAGTTCAGCGAGGCGCTCGCCTACGACTTCGTCGGCATGGTCGAGGCCAGCGCGATCCATGCTTTCCTCGCGCAGGCGGCGAACGAGCTGAACCGGCAGATCAAGATTCGCATCCAGGTCGGCAACTTCGAGGCAGCCTGCCGCATGGTGGAGGCGAATGTCGGCATCGGCGTCGTGCCGTACTCGTCGGCCGCGCGGCATGCGCAGAGCATGAACATCCGCTGCGTCGAGATTTCGGATGACTGGGCGGTGCGGCGGCTGCAGATCTGCGTACGCAACCTGCAGGCGCTGCCGCTGTTTGCGCGCGAACTGGTCGAGCTGCTGACTGCCGAGACGAAGGTCAGCGCCTGAGCCAAAGGCGTCCGCGGTGCAACCCGACATGCCGCCGCGGTGCTTGATGACGCCGTGGTAATACCTCTGTCTGTGCGGGTTAAACCCCCTTCAACACGAGCCTAAAAACTCGCGAATTGCCCGCTTCCGGGCGTTCCTTCAAACTCGGCCCAACTTCTGCCAACCACCGATGTTGCCGCAGCCGGCGGCGCATCTCTGTCTCTGGAATACCCGAATGAACCACACTGATGCCCATCAGGACATCCGCGATGCCGTGCGCGCTCTTTGCGCGCAATTTCCGGCGGATTATTTCCGCGAGGTCGACGAGCAGCGCGGCTACCCCGAGGCCTTCGTCAATGCGCTGACCGAAGCCGGCTGGCTGGCTGCGCTGATTCCGCAGGAATACGGCGGCTCCGGGCTCGGGCTGGTCGAGGCCTCGGTGATCATGGAAGAGATCAATCGCGCCGGCGGCAATTCGGGCGCCTGCCATGGCCAGATGTACAACATGGGCACGCTGCTGCGCCACGGCTCGAAGGTGCAGAAGGACTTCTACCTGCCCAAAATCGCCGCCGGCGAACTGCGGCTGCAGTCAATGGGCGTGACCGAGCCGACCACC
>JACCDX010542033.1_pt1 | contig 14084 bp, 17 predicted proteins | sample 7449681 | NCBI WGS metagenome assembly JACCDX01 (sample SAMN15323450, study PRJNA562643) | freshwater metagenome | isolation source: river surface water | place: USA:Blue River Watershed | collected 2017-08-18
CATAAACTATCATTTACAATCCAGTGTGTAATCATTGAAGCCGTAATCATTATATGAATGTACCATATAGCTGGTACTGAAGTAAAAGGAGCTAATACTATAAATAATATAAAAATACTATGTATAATACTAACTACATTAGCTAATACTGACATTTACTTTTACATTATTGTTTATAAAATAAATTCTAATCAATTTTTTGTTTACCTTTAACATCTTGTAAGTCTTTCTCAGTTACCACTGTTGCTTCCAAAACTTCTCTCAATTCTTCTTCTGTGTAAGAAGCATATTGTTCCTGAGACAATTTAATAATTTCTTTGACTTCGTCAATTCTTTTTGTTAACTCGTCAAGATGTTGTGTCATTGTTTCAATACGGGTTTTAACAGCTAATGGGCTTTCTTTCTTTTTAGCTAAGAGTTCCTGTCCTTCCTTTGAACCTTCGTAAACAGCTCTTTCTTTTAAGAAATTTTTTCTTCTTTCAAATTCAATATCAGATTTGTCCTTATTTTCCTGATAATCCTTTACCATCTCATTGAGTAAAGTTTCTCTATATTGAATATCAATATCATCCATTTTTGATATTTCATCCTCTGGGATTAAAGCTCCAAACTTACCCACTTCACAGATATACATGTTAAAGTAAGGGTCAACTACCTTGATTTTTTCTATTCTTCTTTGACATTCTTCTTGTGTCTTATAAGATCCTCTTACCTTGATTGTTGGAAATTTCAATTCATTATTTTCACCTGGAAGCAAGTAACTAAGAATGAAGAAATTTTGATTGTTAATAGGTGGGTCTTCAGAAAGATAGTCTTCTAAAGACTTAGAAGACAAGTAGTTTTTTCGGTTTTCAAGTTCTGCTGTTCTCTCCATTAAAATTACTAGCAAAATACTCTTTAAATTAAAAAGATGCGTTAAATTAAGGGTGTAATTTTATCTTTTTATCTTAATTGTTAATGTGGAAATTAAGCGAACAAAGCCCTACACTTTCACAACCTGACGGAATAAAAACACCCCTTCGCAGACATCAACTGGCAATGCTTCATAGATGTCTTTCTATAGAAAAAAAAATTTTTACAGAAAATAAGGTAAATTTCGGTGTAATTGCAGATAAAGCTGGAGCCGGAAAAACAGCTGTTATAATTAGTCTTATAATGGCTGACAAATCAATGTATAAAAAAACTCAAAACTTGATAATAGTTCCTCAAAATATTCATACTCAATGGGTAAGCGAATTTAAGAAGTTTTCAGGTGATACTTTAACAGTTAAAGCTTTTATAGAATATAGTGATATATCTACACTTCTTTTTAACACCGATATATTAAAAAAATACGATGTATTAATAACAACTATAGCTTATTATGATATGATTTCAACTATCTTAAACCAAAACGGTATAAATATAAAGAGAATTATCTTTGACGAAATTGACACCGTATCCAATATTATAAATATATCAGAAACCAAAAATCTTCTTCAGGAAAAAGCTATGGAAAATGTTAAAACAAGATTAATAGATAATGGAAAACCTCTTGGAACAAAAACAAAGATAAAGTGGTTTATATCAGCTTCTTTTGACAATTCTCTCACTGAAAATGGATTTACATTCGGTAATCAGACTATTCCTCTAAAGAATATCAGAGAGATAATGTGTAAATGCGAGGAAAGTTTTGTAGACAAATTCAACTTTCAATTAGAAGAACCAGAAACAATTGTTCACAAGTTTGACGATATAATAGATGATTATGCAAACCTGCTTTCTGTTATACAGATGGATTTACTGAATTCTCTTAGTTTTCAGGGTATCTCAAGCGTATATAGAGGGAATGTCGCTGCCAGTTCAAAAGAAGCTTTAAAGATTGTTGTAGGAGATTACTTTACACATTTAGAAAGATGTAAAGAAACTCTTGAGAGAATGAAACTTATTGACATAGAAAATGCAAAGGAAGCTGATAAAAAGGAAATACAAAAACAAATAACAAACTTGGAAAAGGAAAAAACCTTTTATAACAAATTAATTGATATTTTTCATAAAACCAAATGCTCAGAAGAATGCGAAGACAAGTTAAAATGTACCAATGAAAAGATAGAATGTTACCCTACAAAGTGTTCAAAAGTTGAATTTTTAAAGGAATATTTCCAATCAGTTGAAAAAGATGAAAAGATTCTTGTTTTTTCAGATTTTACAGGTACTTTTAAGATAATATCTTCTATCCTTCAAGATGCCTGTATAAAACATACGGAATTGAGTGGTGGTAATATCAAAGCTATTGATAAAACGATAGATAGGTATAAAAATCAAGACTATAATGTTTTAATGGTTGATAGTTCTTCTGAAGGGTGTGGTATGAATTTGGAAAACACTAGTTGTATAATTTTCGTTCATAAGACAAGTGAATTGCTTTACAATCAGATTATAGGAAGAGCACAAAGACCGGGAAGAAAAGGTGTTTTAAAGATAATTTGTTTATATAATCAAAACGAAATAGTTTAAATGGATGAAACCCAATTGAAAGCTGTTAATTACCTACAAGAAAGAGAAAATGTTCTCCTGTTAGGACAAGCAGGCACAGGGAAATCTATGCTTGTAAAGAATTTAAAATCCCATCTTAAAAACAGACATATAGTAGTAACAAGTACTACCGGTGTTAGCGCATTTAGCATAGGAGGAACCACTCTTCATTCATTTTTAGGCATAGGATTGGGTAAAGATTCGAAAGAAGAACTTTTAAAAAAGGTAAAAAGAAATTCTAGAACTGTTCAAATTTTAAAAAATCCAAGACTTCTCTTAGTGATTGATGAGATTTCCATGCTTCCTCTGTGTTTATTCGAAAAAATTGACTGGATTTTTCAGAAAATTAAAGGAAATACAGCTCCTTTCGGAGCTGTTCAGATGCTTATAACAGGTGATTTTTTACAACTAGAACCTCCAAAAGAAATTTCAATCTATAAAAGTACTCTTTTAAATTGCTTCAAGATTGTTTATCTTTTAAAAAATTACAGGCAGTCTTCTGATGACATTTTTCAGGGAATTTTGACACGATTAAGGGTAGGAAAATTAACAGAAGAGGATATAAACCTTTTAAAAGACAGAGAAAAAATTCCAAACATTGATGAGAAAGCCCCTATTAAACTTTTTTCAACAAATAAAGCTGTCAATGATTACAATAACAAACATATTCTGGAAAATACAAATAAAGCACATACATTTGAAGCAAAATTCACAGGTATTAATACTTATTACCTAAATGATATTAAAAATCAATTCAAGGCTAAAAATATTGATACTCTTCTTTTAAAAAAGGGAATGAGAGTTATGTTAACTAGAAATTTTGACGTTAACGCTGGTGTTGTAAACGGGTCAATAGGTGTTGTGAAAAGTTTGCTAGGGGTTCCTGTAGTAGAGTTTTTTAATGGTTTAACTCTCCCTATAGACAGGGTAGTATGGGAATTAAGAGTAGACGATGAAGTAGTTGCAACTGGGAAACAATTTCCTCTTGTTCCAGCTTATGCATCTACAATACATAAATGTCAAGGGCTTACCATTACCTCTGCCACAATAGACCTGAAAAATATTTTTGCCCCTCATATGATTTATGTTGCTTTATCACGAGTTACAAGTCTAGAAGGAGTTCACCTTTTAAATTTTAACCCAGAAAAAGTTAAAGTAAACCAAGACACTGTAGATTTTTATCAAAAACTTTTATTTAAAGACTAAACTGGTGATATACTCAAATGAGTGATTTAATCAACCTTGTTAGTAATTTATCTTTTGAAGATGTCCAAATCAGAATGAAGTCTTTAAATATTTCAGTAAAACAAAATGCAAATTTATATATGCTTAATTTTAACAATGATGCTGACTTTTCTAATTTATTAGTCAGACAAGCTAACGGAGCTATCTTTGAAAAGGATACTAACAAATTAGTCCATTTTTCCTTTGAAAAGTCTTATGACGGTATCTCCTCGTTGCATAAAGGAGAAGACACTTGTTCTCTTGATATTATTCCAGAAGAATATCAAGTTGAGCTGTTTTTTGAAGGAAGTCTCATTAAAATCTATTGGTATAATGAAAAGTGGAATTTAGCAACATCAAAGAATATTGAAGCTTCCAAAAACAAATGGACATCGTCAAGGAGTTTTGATTTATTATTTGAAGATGGTGTTAGGAATTCATTTGTGTGCGAATATGACGATTTTTTAAACAGTTTAGATAAAAACTACTGTTATACATATTTACTTCAACATCCTGAAAATAAGATGACAGTCCCTATATCTACTGCTTTTGTTTTCCAGATTAACAAAGTCAACCTTCATACTCTTGAGGAAACAAGAGATGAATCTGAAAACTTTCAGATAAATATCAGTTTAAAAGATTTTCTAGAGAAGGGTTACGATACAAACTGTATTCTTTATTTTAAAAATGAAAGAAACGTAGTGACAAGAGTTAAACTGCTAACAGATAGGTATATAAGAATGTCTCATTTAAGAGGGTGTTATCCTGACATAGGACTTACATATATAAATTTGCTACATCTTGGAGTAGAGGAAGATATTAACGATTTTAAAGAGTTTTTTCAACATCATGCTGGTAAATTTTCTTGGATCGAATTACTTATAAGTAGAAACGTTAAGTATATCCATAGTTTATATGTAAAAAAATACGCAGAGAAAACAGAAAACGAAATTCCAGAACTTTATAGGAGAACACTGCAACAATTACATGGATATTACAAAAGAACGAAAACTCCTATAAAAGCAGTAGATGTTTATATTAAATTAATGTCTTATAACCCTAAGCTTATCTGTTCTATTATAGGATACAACTACGACAACAATTAAACTTTTAAAAAAAATCATAAAAAAATAAAAATGTATAAAATCCAAAAAAAATAGCCAAGGGCTTCCTTCTAAATTTAGAAGGAAGCCCTTGGCTATTTTTTGTTCTTTAGATAATTTTATCAAAAAAAGATATGAAACTATTTTTCACATTGATAAAGGTCTTTTCATCTGAAAAGGTAACAGTTTTTTTAGAAGAATTTGAAATAAGATTTTTGAAGTTAGCTGGAGTGTAGTTAATAGATTTCAAGATTTTAGATGTACTAGCATTATAAACAATGTAGTACATACCATCGTTGCTTGTTTTATAATCAGGGCTATCATATCCTAACTCTGGGTTTCTTTTGTAAAAATTAACAGTCTCAATAGCTTCTTCCTCTGTTTTACAAAGTTTTGACATATTACTTTCATGCACTATATCAAAAGCTTCGTCAGCATTCACTCCTAATGCAGTATAAAACCCTAAAACTACATATTGAATGTCTGTTAAAGCGTCAATAATCTCAGTGAAATTTTTAGAATCTACAGCATCCTGAAGTTCTTTAAATTCCTCCTCCACAAGAGACATCCTATATTTTATTAATCTTTCATTCTTATTAAGAATGTCAGGGTCTGGTTTAGACTTTGTAACCACGTCAAATGCTCTGTTAAAATCCAAAATTTTTTCAAATTGTGTTTTCATTAAAATATAAACAAAATTAAGCTTTAAATCATTTTTTTTATATTTATTCAACTTTAATAATAGTAATGGAAAGAGTAGAATCAACAGACAGTTGTTCTTCTTATCAGAGTTGTTTGTATTTTTGTGCTTGTCAGTGCTGTCCTCATAACTTACCTTGTAATTCTTCTTACAGAGATATCCATATACTTACAAAATTAAAAGATTATCAACGTATAAGAATTATAAAAGACAAAGTAGAAATAGAGAATAGATGGACTATATGGAGATTTTTCACAGATGATAGTCGGTGGAAAACTTTAACGTTTTTAGAAAAACTTCATAACGAATATGAAATGAATAATATTGTTATTATAATGGCTGCTCAAACGTTATACAATACTACGTATAAAAATGATAAAAAATGGAAAGAAGAAGCTGAAAAAATTTTCCAAGTATAATATAAAATGAGAATTACAAAGAAAAGAGCTGAGAAATTGAGTAAACTATTTGATATAAACCACGAGGTAGTCCCTGTTGAAGAATGGATAAGAGGATTGAAAATTGAATTAGAACATGGGAAAAAATTTGGACCTTTAACAAATGTAACTGATGATAATCTTACAAAAACAGCGCAGATAGTTGTTGCTCATTTGATAGAAGACCCAAGATATTATTATTATCTTGAAAAAATGGAAAAGGAAAGAGAAGACTACTGGAAAAAGCATATCAAACCGTCGCCATTCAAGCTTTAATTAAGCTAAAACTATTTTCTTTCTATATTTCATACAGAAATGTCGGCACAACAAAAAACTATGCTTGCTAATAACCAGGATACTATCCTCTTTTCTTTTAATAGGTTTAAATCTCAATACGCTTACCTAGGACTTTATTCTACATTTGCTTTTACACCTTTAATAACATTTAAAAATGTTCAAGGTGATTTTGTAAATCCTTTGAGATTAGGAAAAAGACAACAGGCTTTAGCTTTCATCTTTGATACTTCACAGGATTTTAATACACAAGTAGCAAATTTCTTAGCTTAAAAAGAATATTCTATTATATACTAAATGCCGTTGATAATTAGCTCAGAATTTTTAAAAAAAATTAGAACATTTATCAATAAACCACAGAGTATACAAGAAAACTCTATACAGATGATAAGTATTTCAGAAATTTGTAAACAAAAACACGATTAAACTAAAAAAATCAAAATATTTAAAGCTTTTTTTAGTTAATTTATTATGCGAGAAGAAATAAAAATAACAAACAGTGGTGTTTTAGTTCCTTTTGATAATTTATCTCCAGAAGAAACCTTTAGAATAAGAAAGGACTTAAACATTTGCCCTGTGAGTACTTTTGGAAATTTTGGAATAAAAACATTTCCAGTCTATCAAAAAACAGATAAACACCTTGTATTACCTTTGTATTATTTTTTGAATACATTCAAAAATAAAAGCTATAAAGTTTGTTTTGACAATATAAACTACTTTCCAACAAGTATAAAATCATCTATAATTTTAAGAGATTCACAAAAAGAATGTTTTAAAAAGTGTATGGAAGAATTTGAGAAACCTTTTGGGGGAGGAGTTATCTGTCTAAGTACTGGTCAAGGAAAAACAGTATTGAGTTTAAAGCTGATTGAAGAATCTAAAAAACGTACTCTTGTAATAGTCAATAAGATAGAATTGATGAACCAATGGAAAAGGGAGATAAAAAAGTGGTTCGGTGATAGTGTTAATATTGGTATTATACAAGGTACTCGTTTTGACAGTACAAACTGCGACATAGTTATAGGAATGTTACAAACAATATCTCTTAAAAAAACAATAAATTCTGAAAATTTCAATTGGGTAGAAGCTTGTTTCATAGACGAATGTCATAATATAAGCAGTGAAGCTTTTTCAAATATAATGTTTAAAGTAAGACCAAAGGCTCTTTTCGGGTTAACAGCCACACTTGAAAGAAAAGACAAAACAGAAAATGTTATCAAATGGTACATGGGAGATATTCTTTACGATGGTAGAGCAAAAGCATTGAAACAAACTACAGAAGTTCATGTATGGAAATATAAGGGAGGTTCGTCAGTTGAAAAGTACTTAAGAGACGGTACTGTTGCTGTATCCACAATGATTACAAATATTTCAAAAGACCTTGAAAGAAATAATAATTTGACAAAGATTATACGAGATTTGATTAATGCTGACGAAAGGAGAAATATTTTGGTCATAGGAGACCGTATAGACCAGTTAAAATTTTTCCATAGTAAGCTTGGGTCTGAAATATCTGGATTATTTATAGGTTCTATGAAATCCACCGAGCTTGAATTATCCAAAGAAAAAAGAGTACTTTTAGGTACTTATGCTCTTGTAAATGAAGGTTTTAACTTACCTAAACTAAATTGTCTTGTTTTTGCTACACCAAGGAGTAGTATAACACAGGCAATAGGAAGAATATATAGAAAAGAACACTTTATTAACCCTTTAATTGTAGATATTCAGGATGATTTTTCTATATTTAAAGGGCAGTGGTGGAGAAGAAGAAAAATTTACACCACTTCTATTAAAGATTGTGTTATAATAACAAAAAGTTTTACAACCCCTCAAAAACAAGGAGTGACAGAAAAATGTTTATTTGACAGCGGAGGAGAAAGCGAAGATGAAATTGACTGGAAAAAATGTTTAATAGAATAACAAAAATTATTTTGTCTAAAATATAGTATACCTTATGGATATTTTAGATTCAATCTATAGAGAATTAAATGGAAATATTAAAACTCCTAAACAATTCAAAACTGTAAAAAGACAAGCCATTCTCGTTGACCCTATAACTTTACAACCTTTAAAAGTTGTAGAAAATAAACAACAAAGCGAAACTCCAAAAAGTTCTCCTCCTAGCAGAGTTGTTGTGCCTAAACGTGAAAAAATAAAAGTAGGAACTCCGCCAAAACCACAGATTGTTCTTCTACCTAAAAAACCAGAGGAGTGTCCTGAAGGAAAAGAACTTAACCCTAAAACAGGAAAGTGTAGAAATATACCTAAAAAACCAAAGGAGTGTGCTGAAGGACAAATAAGACATCCTGAAACAAAAAGGTGTAGAAAAATTGGAACTGTGTCTAAAGAACCTAAAGAACCTAAAGAACCTAAAAAACCTAAAAAACCTAAAACACCTAAAGAGTGTCCTGAAGGAAAAGTAAGAAATCCAGCAACAGGAAGGTGTAGAAATATTGTAAAGTCACCTATTACTGCAGCATTTAATAACGCGCTATTAAAATTCAAAATACAACAAGAACAAAGAGCTAATCAGTAAAATTTTCGGCTTATTTCAAAAAAAAATTGAATTTTTTTTATCAAAATCTTAAAATAAAGCACAACCCAAAATGAACACAAACAAAGCGCAAACATTATTAATCTCTTTTTTAATTGACACCTTGAGAACAGTCTATCAAGAAAGTGGAAAAGTTGAAATGGCTGTTGAAGAAATTGAAGAAACTTTAAAAGTTTTGAAAATCTCAGAGGTCAAAAGCAAAGGAAAAGGAAAACCAAAAGTTAAAAAAGAACTTAAACCAGAAGAACAATGCATTGCTCTTAAAAAAGACGGAGACCGATGCGGAGGAAAGAAGAACGAAAAAGGAGAAAATGCAGAATTATGCACCCTACATAATTCTAAGGGAGTTAAATTTGGGTTCTTTATTGAACAACCACAAGACGAGCCAGAGGAGCAGTCAGAAGAAGAGGAAGAGCCCGAAGAAGAACAACAAGAAGTATATGAAAAGCAGTGTGAGCATGTTTTTACAAGAGGTCAAAAGAAAAACAAAAACTGCCCTAATATTGCATTAGAAGACAGTGACTATTGTAAAACACATGAAAAAAATAAAGAACAAAAGAGAATAATAAGAAGAGAAATCGAAAAAGACGAGGAACATATCTCAGATGAAGAATTTATAAATGACGACGTTTTTATAAACGACGAAGATTTAAACTCTGATGACGATTTATTCGGTGAAGATGATCCAGAATTTCAATAAAAACTCATAAAAATCCAAAAAAAAACCAAAAACTCATAAAAATCCAAAAAAAACCAAAAAACTCATAAAAATCCAAAAAAAAACAAAAAGGCCTATGCAGGTAAAACTTGCATAGGCCTTTTTCCATTTAAGAGAGTTTTTATTTATTTACGTCTTAAAATGTATTCTTTCTTTGTTTCATTGTAATTTACAATAGGTTTAATGTAAATACCAGGGAAATTGAGATATACGTTCTCCCATTTATGAATAGCTTCATTAGGGACACTCTTTAACTCTGGAATCCATTTTTTAATATATTCACATTCTTTATCATATTTTTTGGATTGTAACCAAGGGTTAAATACTCTAAAATAAGGCTGAGAGTGTTTAGCCACACTAACCACATTTTGCCAATTTCCTGTGTTAATTATCCAGTCAATGTCAAGAAGTTTATTAGAGAAATACTTCTCCCCTTCCTTCCAATCAATAATCAAGGTTTTAGCTAAAAATGATGCAACCACCATTCTCACTCTATTATGCATATAACCTGTTTCATTCATCTGTCTCATTCCAGCATCTACAATAGGGAACCCTGTTTTCCCATTTTTCCAAGCTTCAAACCCCTTGGTGTCAATTCTCCATTTAAAATTTTCCTTGTATTGGTCACCTTGATATAAAGCTTTTGGAGAAAAATAATAATAAGTATAGTAAAAATCCCTCCATATTAAGCTACGGACAAAGTCTTTATTTTCCTTTACTTTTTTATAAACCTGTCTGACTGAAACTATTCCAAATTTTAAATATACTGAAATTCTTGTACCATCTATATTTACTATTTCCCTCTGGTTATTATAATTTTTAACATAATTATTCCTTGTATTTAAAATATCTATTACATTTTGTAATGTAATATTACTTTTTAAAGTAAGTGTATTAACTGATTTGATTTTAACAATTTTATTAAGAATACCTGGATTAGTAAAAGGTTCTCTAACCTTGTTTTTTATAATAAGGTTGAAAAATGGTGTGAATTTTTTATAATGTTCTCCTCTATTATTTAAAATAAATGACCCATTTAAAAGGTAATCTTCAATGCATTTAAATTCTAATGAATTGTCTTTACAATAAGTTTCCAATATATTTTCCCTTTCTCTTGTATAAGGTGTATAGTCTTTATTAATCACTATACCTTTTACATTTTCATTTTTAACAATGTCTTTTAACGTAGATGTAATATATACGTTATCAGATTTTATTATATTTAACTTTCCCAACAATTTCTTGTTTAAAGAAATTAATGAAGCTTTCATAAAGTCTATGGACCTTTCACTTTTATATATATTAACTTTCCCAACCTGACTATCATTAAATATAAATAAAGGTATTATCTTTTTATAATATCCAGCAGCATAGTTAAGACCTGTATTATCTTCTATTCTGAGGTCTCTTGTAAAGATAAATATACAAGTACTCATTAACTCTTAATTACTCTTAGCAGTTAAAAAATAAAATAGAAATTATTTTTAAATTTAAAAATCTTGGTCCAAGGAAAATTGGTTTTCTTCTGGGGTAGACCCTACATGGGCTTTAGCATATTCGCTTACTCTTTTTTCAAAAAAGTTTGTCTGGTTTTCCAAGGAAATGTACTCCATAAAAGGAAAAGGATTAGTGACCCCAAAAATCTTAGAGTAATCTAACGCTTCCAGCCAATAATCACATACAAATTGAATATATTGTATCATTAACTCTTTGTTCATCCCTATCAAAGATATAGGTAAGCTTTCTGTGATAAACTCCCTTTCAATTTCAAAGGCTTCCCTAAAGATTTCATGTACTCTTTTTTCATCAAGTTTTTGAAGTAGTTTAGAGTATATTAAAACAGCTGTTCGTGTGTGGAGCCCCTCATCACGACTGATAAAAGAATTAGCCATCGCAAGCCCGGGCATAAGACCTCTAGATTTTAACCAAAAAATAGAACAAAAAGAACCTGAAAAGAAAAGTCCTTCTACCACAGCAAATGCTATAAGCCTTTCAGGGAAAGACCCTTGGGTAATCCACTTTAAAGCCCAGTCGGCTTTCTTTTTTATACAAGGAATGGTTTCGATAGCGTTGAATAGGTATGTCTTTTCATCTTCATCTTTTATATAAGTGTCAATCATCAGGCTGTACGTATGACTATGGATTGCCTCTATTTGAATTTGAGTAGCATAGAGATTTCTTATTTCGGGTATTCCGATTTCTTGATAAAAATTTAAGGCTAAGTTTTCATTTACTATACCATCACTTCCGGCGAAAAATGCTAAGATATTTTTTATAAAAAATTTTTCATTGTCGTTAAGTTTTTCTTCCCAGTCTATTAGGTCAGATGAAAAATCTATTTCATCTGCTGTCCAAAAAGACGCTAAAGCTTCTTTATATAATTTCCATACATCCGGATAGTTTATAGGAAACAAGGTAAATCTTTGTGGATTTACACGTAAAAGAATTTCTTTTTCTGGGTCAAAGGCCATACTTATTAAAAATAAAAATTTTTTTATTTTTAAATATTGAAAACTTAAAGATAATACTTTTCTTTTCTATAAAAGATGGACAAGACAAAACCGTTATTAAAGTGGGTCGGTGGAAAAACGCAAATAATTGACAAGCTTATAAGTGAATTTCCATCTGAAATGACTAACTATCACGAGATATTTTTAGGAGGCGGAAGTGTCTTAATAGCTCTTCTGAATCAAATTAAACAAAATACCATAAAAGTGACAGGTAAAATACATGCATACGACTTAAACGAAGCTTTAATTTATTTTTATAAAAATGTGCAAAGCAATCACAAGGACTTTTACTATGAGATACAGGAGATTATTAAAGAATTTAATTCGTGTCAAAAAGACGGAATAATTAATAGAAATCCACAAACAAAAGAAGAAGCTCAGTTATCAAAAGAAAATTATTATTACTGGCGCAGGTCTCTTTACAACAAAATGTCAAAAGAAGATAAAAAATCTCCTAGAGGTTCTGCGATGTTTTTATTTCTGAATAAAACATGTTTTAGAGGTGTTTTTAGAGTTGGACCAAACGGATTTAACGTGCCTTATGGAAATTATAAAAACCCTGAAATTATAAATGAAAAACACCTAGAATATATACACGAATTAATAAAAGATGTTATTTTTCAATGCTGTGATTTTGAAACATCTTTAGAAAATATAAAGAAAGATGATTACACTTACCTAGATCCACCGTACGCTCCAGAGACGTCAACTTCTTTCGTTAAATATACTGATAAAGGTTTTACAATCGATAACCATATACAGCTATTTAAAATGGTGAAAAAATTAACTGAAGAAGATAAAAAAATGATGTTAAGTAATGCTGATGTAAGCTTAGTTCGTGATAATTTTATAAGTGATAAATATAAGATAACCACGATCATTTGCAAAAGAAAAATAAATTCTAAAAACCCTCAAGCAAAAGTAAACGAGCTTATTATAAAGAACTATTAAACCAAATATCAAACATTTTAAAGTAATCTTCATCGTCTCCAAATAAAACAGTGATATCATTTTCTTCAAGAATTGTTTTAAGTATTTTATATTTTAGCTCTTCAGAGCTCAGCTTTTTCTTCAAGAATTCGCTTAAACAAAACCCGTAACAAATTTGAATCTCTTCTCCTAATACTATTTCATACTCTCTTTTCAACGAAGGTCCACTCCATAATTTTGTTTCTACAGAACCATTAACATTTTGTTCTTTTTTTTCTAATATTTTTATTAGCTTTCTCCCATTATTATATTCAAATATATATGCTTCATCAGGGCATCTAAATATCTCAATATTATAATTTTTTTTTATATACTTTTTGAAACTGTATTGCTTAGTGTAGATAATCGTTTTATCTACATCTTTTTTAGAAAGATAAAATCCTTTTTTACGTTTTTCATTAAAAAAGATTTTTTCATACCCATCTCTTATAAATCTTTCTTCATTGTTTGTCCACTCTTCAAAACGTTTTCCAAGATAGTTTGTGGCAGCTCCGCCAGCACCCGTTCCTCTGTTTTTTACCATTATTTAAAAATAAAAATATTTTTACTTTTAAATGGACACAATTACACTTGTAAAGCTTTATATTTTATTTGTTTCTAATATTTTAGGAGCTTATATAGCTTCTCATGTAGGTGTTTTAACAGGTAATTACAATTTAATAATAACCGCTGTAATCTACTTACAAATATTTGTAGTTATCTGTGTTATGACAAACAGTGTTCTGGCAAGTAGAATATAATTTTTTTTAATTTCTTCCTAAATAAGTAAGTAATTTAAAAAAGATGGTAAATTGTGATAATCCCAAAAATGACCAAGAAAGAAGTTTATGTGCATGTAAAAGAACTACAGATGCTTTAACAGATGCTTTAAACGATTATAAAGAACAGTACAAAACCTATGAAAAATTACATGCAAGTTGGAGAAATTGGAAAGATAAGTATGAAAGATGGAAAGTAAATTCAGGAGAGTTTGATTTTTTACAAAAAGAAAAAGAAACATTAGAAGGTGAAAAGTATCTATGGAATAATTGTGTGTCAGA
>JACCDX010971845.1_pt1 | contig 14083 bp, 6 predicted proteins | sample 7449681 | NCBI WGS metagenome assembly JACCDX01 (sample SAMN15323450, study PRJNA562643) | freshwater metagenome | isolation source: river surface water | place: USA:Blue River Watershed | collected 2017-08-18
GGCCTCATGAGCATGCCCGGAGCCCCGCACCACGCGGGGCTTTTTGCTTTGGGCTGTTGACCTCGCCTCGCCGAAAACACCCCTAAAACCCTGCTCAAACCGCTTTCTGCTCAAAACCTGTTGACCTGAGCAAGGCTAGGTGCGCCTCTCGAAAACGGGGTGTTCTGGGGCGTACTGATTGAACGAGGGTTAGTAAAGGGCTTGTTTTGGTGGTCATTAGAGATGTGTGTGGCCCTGATAGTCCTAGAATCATAGAAAACGTAGCTAACTCCTCTATATGCCCGATACGCTTAATTTGAATCTCAAGACACTGCTCGATTTCTATGATGATCGAGTCCCAGAGAGCGTTGGTCATGCGTCCGCAATCAATGCTGTATTGGGGGAGGATCTTGCAATTGCACTCGTGACCGACTATTTCCGGCGGCAGGGGTCGCGAGCGAGGCTGGTAAGTAGAACATGCACTCAAGGCACTCAAAAAGGCGTAAGGCTTGATGCTTGGCTGGAGGTCGCGTTAACTGACGGTGTTGTCTATTACCAAACAGAAATAAAGAATTGGTCTGCACATGCGATCGGCGGTCGGGTCGCCCCCAAAGACCAGAGTGAGACCGAGATGCAGGCCTATCGCATAAACCGCTGGCTTAACCAGTTTGACCCCAAGCTAAGGACTTTGAAACAGCCGAAGGCGCTAAAGGTTCTTGTTCCGATGAAACCAGAAGAAAGTGGTTGGCTTGTGCGGCCGTTAATCATTTTCTGGGATTCGATGCACCCCACAGGAGAAAACATCCCGCTTTTTGATGTCGAGATTTCAAATTCAAAATTTGATCGCTTGTGGGTTTTCTCGATGTCCTCAGGGGTTCGTCGACTCCTCGAAGACGGAGTGGAAGATATTTCATTACCGATGCGAGACTCTGCGATAAGGATTGATTGGCTCAATCGAATGCTAAACCTTGTATGAAAGGCTCCGCATGTCAAAGTTATCTATGCATAAACGCTTTGATCTCGCTCTGGGTAGTTTTCGTATACATGTTCAAAAAGCTCAGCGCACTTCTTCGCATAAAGCGGACGATCGTAACTTTGCGGCAAGCAATCTAGGGTGTCTTCGATAGCTAGTTTTAGCGATGAACGAGCAGCTGCTTTCTGTCGCCAATTAAGGACAAGCAAAGTTTGTATTCGCGAAAGAAGATCCTTCGCAACTTTTTTAACCTCGTCGCGTTCCGCTGTGGTCAACGCGGGTGCAGGGCGCGTCAGGATGTCGAAGATGACAAGCTCTTCTTCGCTGAGGTTCTCACGAACGTGGCGCTCCTGCTCGTGGTCGAGACTGTTCGAGAGCTTCAGCAGCTCCTCAAAGAGTTGCTCGATGTTGCGGCTACCGTTGTTATAGCTTTCGATCAGCGCCTCGAACTTCTCAGCGAAGTCGGCTCGCGTGCGGTTAAGGCGCACGAGCTTCTCTAGTTTCGCAGCGATGGCCGCTTTGAGCGCCTCGAGGTCGGTGTTCTTGTGATTCGATTGCTTGAAGCGCTCGGCGAGCGCCTCAAAGTTGATCTTCGATAGGTCAATGGCTGGCGGGCCTTCCTCGCGAATCTGAAGTCCCGTAATGGAGCTGTCGAGTAGCTCCTCGATCTGTTTCAGGATGGCAGTGATGTCGGGCGGGTTCGGGCTGAGTTTGGCGCGGATCGCGGCGGCCAGCGTGGCGATACCGGCGACGCGCACGGAAAACTCGATCGCCACCGAGTCGGGCTTTACAGCACGATAGAGCGTGCCAACGAACTTTTCGTGGCCGAAGAACTCCCGCCGCAAAGCATCAGGGCTGATCAGCGCGTCGATGGCGTTCTCGATGACCGAAAGGCGTTCTATCCCTCCGGGCGGCAGGGCTTCCATAGCCGCGAGATCGACGCCGTGGCTGGCACAGAATGTTGTCGCCGCCGCTATCGCTTCGCGCAATGTCGCGACTAGTTGCGATTTATCCTTGACGGGGTTCGTGCCGCTCTTGCCCGCGCCATAGATAGCCAGCGCTTTTTCCAGCGAAGCAAATACGTTGGCGTAGTCGACGATCACTCCTGAGTGCTTGCCAGGGAACACCCGATTAGCCCGAGCAATGGTTTGCATCAACGTGTGATTGCGCATCGGCTTGTCGAGATAGATCGTCGAGCAGCTCGGCGCGTCGAAGCCGGTAAGCCACATGGCGCACACGAAAACTAGTCGGAGCGGATCTGCCGTGTCTTTGAACTTTTCATCTAACCTCGGCTGGCTCTCGTTCATCCGTTTGCGGTGCGGTTCAATTTCTAGACCGAGCTTCTTCATCTGCTCGATCTCGTTCTGTCCTGGCGAGACGATTACCGCCATGTCGGTGTTGGTCAATAACTCCAGCCGTTGCTTCAGCGCCACCTCCTCATGCTTGGGAAGGCCTTCGCGGCTTAGTTCCTTCTGCACTCGAGAAGTCTCCGCTGCCCAGTGCTTCTTCACCTTATCGTGCATCCGCAGCGCCGTGGCCTTGTCAATGGAGACCACCATCGCCTTGCCAACGAAACCGCGCCCAAGAAAATGTCGCACGATGTCCTGTGCGACCGTCTCCAGTCGATCGTCACGCGTAATCAGGTGGTACTGCCGCCCCAGCACCTGTTCGAGCCTTTCCTCTTGATCGTCATCGAGAACTGCCTCTTCGACAAGGGCGTAAATCTCGTCGTTGAGATCGGGGTTGACCAGTTGCAGTTCTGGTGTGCGGTTCTCATAGAACAGCGGCACCGTTGCGCCGTCTTCGACCGACTGCTGAAAGTCATAGATCGATACATAGTCGCCAAAGACCTCCCTGGTGCGCTCCTCACCTGCGATCAACGGCGTGCCAGTGAATGCAAGGAACAGCGCCTTTGGTAGGGCCGCCCGCATGTTTAGAGCCAGCGTATCGTATTGGCTGCGATGTGCCTCATCGGTCAGTACGATCACATCCGAGCGATCGGTGAGCATCTCCGGCGCTTGGAACTTGTGTACCAGTGTAAAAACGTAGCGATGGTTACCGCGTAGGAGTTCTCGCAAGTGAGCGCCGCTAGCTGCATGGCATTGGTCGCTCTCAGCCTCACTCACTGCACCAACGGTCTTGAAAGTCTTGGCAATCTGCTCATCCAGCTCCACTCGGTCGGTGACCACAACAAAGGTCCAGTTACCAACGAGCTTGCGCAAAACCTTCTGCGCGAAAAATACCATCGAGAAGCTCTTTCCACTGCCTTGCGTCTGCCAGAACACGCCGCCGCGCCCGTGGCCAAGCTTGCGGGCTTCTAGCATCGAGGCAATTGCATTGTTCACGCCGATGAACTGGTGGTTCTGGCCAAGCACTTTCACCAACCCCGCCTTATGCTCGGAGAAAAGCGTAAAGTTTTCTACCAGATCGAGTAAGCGTATGTGGTCGCATGTGCCGCGTAGCATCACCTCCAGCGACACGCGGCGCGGCTCATCCTCGCGTTCAATACGCTTCCACTCGAAGAAGCGTTCCCAATCTGCGGTTAGCGATCCGACGCGGCTATCGGTGCCGTTGCTGGCGATGAGCAGAGCATTGAACCAGAAGAGTTGCGGAATCTCTTTCTTGTAGTGCGTCAGGTTCTCATCGAACGCCGCGCGCGCAGGCACCCCGGGTTTCTTTAGCTCAATCACCACCCAGGGCAGGCCATTGACGAAGCCCACCAGATCGGGGCGGCAGGTGTATAGGCTGCCCACCACGCTGAGCTGGCTCACTAGCAGGAAGTTGTTCTGCTCCGGGCGCTCCCAATTCACCACGCGCAGGCGCTCAAGTTTCTGTCCACCGTGTTCGCGATCAGGGATGGAGACCGGGATGCCGTCCTTTAACAGCCGATAGACCTCTCGGTTGGCTGCCTCCAGGCTCATAGCCGAGCGGTCGCGAGCCAACTCGTCAATTGCGGTCTGAATCGCCTCGGGCGGCACGCTCGGGTTAAGTGTTGTGAGCGCGGTGCGCAGACGGTCTTTTAGGACCACCTCGCTTTTGGTCTCGCGGCCCAGCATGCCGCCGGGGCCAAAAGTCTCCTCTAACGCTGACATCGTTTGCCAGCCAAGCGCCGTAAACAACCCGATGGCGGGCTGTTCGACGAGCTGGTCCTCGGTGTAAGCGTGGGAGCTCATGAGGGCATCGCTTCCACGTCGATCTGACCGGAGAATAGGCGGGGTAGAAGCAGGTCGCGGGTGCGGCGGAGGTTGTCGATCCTGTTTGCCAGCGTGTCGATCTCCTCCACGACTGGTGTGACGACTCCTGCGAATCGACTCATCAAGGCCGCAGGCGGAGCGGTGAATCGATAGTCCGTGATTCGATCAGGCGAAAGATGCAAGACGTTTGCACCATTGGCGTGTTGCTTCACCTCATCGGCGAATGAGGAATACCTAAGGAACGAATAGAGAAATGCCTTGGGCAACGTCGGCTTCGGTTCAATACGCACCAGATCCATCGAGAAGATCCCGAACTCGTTGTCCAAAGTCGGCACCAACGCTGCGCGCGCAACGATTCTCCGCTCTTGCGTCATGTCAGTGACGGCCATGACGATGTCGCCCTTCCTGGCGACGTGAATGTCTTTGAACTCTCCGGTGTATCGCTTCAACCCGGAGCGCCGAAAGCCGCCATCGCGGTCGAGACATTTCAAGTTCAGGAACGGCAGCCCGCCCTCATCAGCCAAATCGACGGACCGATATGAGCGGCCACGGAAAGTGTCTGCCACTTCCCCCAGCTTCTTCACCTCCCAACCTCTGGGGATGTCGCCAAGGGGGGACGGGATGCGAGGGACGGATTCGTGGCCGGGGAAGCGGAAGTGGACGAACCACTCGCGGTAGAGGGCGCGGGCCATCGCCTCCAAAATCTTGATGCGTCGCTGGCTATTCTCGATCAGCTCGTCGTAGGCCGACAAGATGCCCGCGATGCGCCGCTGGATGGGGAGGGAGGGGACCTCTACTTCGAGAGAGTCGAGGTGATTGCGGTTCAGGGTTGGAACTCCAGCACCCGCATTAAAGCGTGCGAAATCCAAGCCTTTCATACAGTAGTAGACAAACTTCGGGTCGTTGCCTTTGAAGTCCTTTACCCAGAGAGAAGTGTTGTGTGGCCAATACCTCTCTGCGACGAACTGAACGACTCCTAACGATCCGCTTCGCCCAGTAACCACTCCCGGGGGCTCGACCTTGAACTCGCTGTGAAAGCCGATTACAGAAGTTGAACCCAAAACTGGATACGGACCATCCTGCATCTCCGTTTTCGGGAGATCGAAGCCACGTTGAAGCGTCACGAAATCCGAAAATCTCATCACGCCCCCAAAATCCCCGCCACATTCGCGGCGATGGTCTGTTCCAGTTCCCGCGCCTTGGCGTTTAGCCCTTCCAGCTCCTCGTTCAGCGCCTGCAGTTGTTCCTTAAAGTCCTCGTCGCTCACCTCCTCGCCCGGCGCGACGCCCACATAGCGGCCGGGGTTGAGCGACCAGCCCTGCGCCTCGATCTCGGCCAGCGTCGCAGCTTTGCACAGGCCAGGCACATCGGCATAGGCGGGTTTCGTGCCGAACACTTCTTTTAGCTTCGCTGCCGTCTCCTCACCGCCGACGGTCAAGTCGAGCGCCTCGCCGCGATAGAGGCGCACCAGGTTGGCGATGAAGCCGATCTGCGCGGGTGTCCAGTCGCGGTGGGCGCGGTCCACCTGCCGGTAGATGTGCCGAGCGTCGACGAACAGTACCGTGTCGGCACGTGGCGTCCCGGCCCTGCCCCGGTCCAAGAACCAGAGCGTGCAAGGCAGCGTGACGGTGTAGAACATGTTGGAGCCTACGGCCACCATCACATCCACCGCCCGCGCCTCGATCAGTTTCTGCCGTAGTTCCTGCTCGCTGCTTCTTGCGTCGGACGCCGAGTTGGCCATAACAAAGCCAGCTCGGCCCTTGTCATTGAGCGATGAGTAAAAGAGCTGAATCCAGAGGTAGTTGGCGTTGTCGGTGCGCGGCAGGCCGAAGGGGAAGCGGCGGCCAGCGCCCACCATGTCCTTGATTCGTTCTTTGTCCACCGCGTTCACGTTGAAGGGAGGATTGGCGAGTACGAAGTCGAACTGGCCAGTAGCGGCGTGTGGGTCGTCGTAGTAGCTATTGACGTTGCCGCCGTGGCGGATATCACCCTCCAGCCCGTGCACGGCCAGGTTCAGGCGGGCGAGCCGGCCGGTTTCGTCGGTCTTCTCTACGCCGCAGATGGAGAGCTCCGCTGCCGGGTTTTTATGGTGCTCAGCCACGAAGCGGGCTGACTGGACAAACATGCCGCCCGAGCCGCAGGCGGGGTCGAAGATACGGCCGTGGAACGGCTCGATAACCTGAGCAAGCAACTGCACGATGCTGGCAGGCGTGTAGAACTCGCCGCCGCCCTGGCCCTCGCTCATCGCGAATTCGCCGAGGAAGTATTCGTAGATGCGGCCAAAGGCGTCGAAGTCGAGCGTAGCCGGGATCTCTGAGATCTTCTTCAAGAGATCCTTTAGAAGGGTACCAGTGAAGAGGTTGAAGGTCTTAGGCAGTACTCCAGCTAACTGCGGGTTCTGCTTCTCTACCTCTCGCATAGCGGCGTTGACTTTGCTGCCAATGTCGGCCGATTCGGGGAGTGTCAGGAGATGGTCGAAGCGTGCCTCGGGAGACAGGTACAACACGTTATCAGCATGGTACGCAGCAGGTTCATCAACCCGACTTCCTCGTCGAGCAGATGCAGCGGAGGCCTCCAATTTTTCTCTCTGAGAATTAAATCGAACTTCCGCAAATCGAAGAAAAATCAGCCCAAGTATTGGGCCAGAATATTCTTGAGCCTTAAGGCCAGAGTTTGCGCGGAATTGGTCTGCTGCATCCCATAATCGCTTTTCAAGCGTTATGGCGGCAGTGTCTTTTCCAGGCTGAGCAATCCACTTCATCTTCTTTCCTTAAATCGTTGTGCGTTTTTTTGCTTGTGTCCGTCTCTTTTGCTCATCAATCCACCCCTGAATGTCGTGCAGCTGAAATCTCCAAGAGCCCGATACCTTAAAGCCCGGAATGGACCCTTTGCTCACCAGCCGGTAAATAGTTTTCTCATCGACGTTTAGATAACTGGCGACATCCTTGACGGTTAATGCTCTATCGGTGGTACTCAATTCTGTCCTCCTGATGAGAGCCGTTCTAGAAGTGCATCAACATGGGGAAGATCTTTTTGCAAAATATCCAGAATCCCTGACCCCACCTGTGTTGTTAGGCGCTTTAGATCGAAAAATTCGAGTACAGCGCGTAAGTGCTCATCGCTTCCAATTGATAGTCCGCGCGTCCTGCTTAGGTACCTTGCAATGAACTGAATTTCACTGGGCGTAATTTCTTCAAATAAACGGTCGCCACGAGTCCTAATAACTAACGGTTCAGTTCCTGCGGCTCGCATGGTGTGGCTCATCAAGTCGTTATCACCCATTTCGTTGAGTGATTCGATTTGACCAACTCTCATTGCTGTCTGCAGGGCTTGCTGCATGGTCGCCTTGATCTCATGCCCCATTCGCTTGATTCCCACTGACCTGAGGTAGATATCGCAAGCGCGCTTTGCAATGACCGGTCCCTCCGTTTGAATAATCTTTACTAAACCTCTGGATATCCATTCAACATTGACCTCGCGTGGGTCGCCGCTTAACGGTTCAGTGAATTCAGAGTACTGAGTCACTTGTAAACCTGCTCTACGGGTGACAGTAGAAGTGGTCGACGCACTACTTTGAGGTCTATCTGGTACAGGTGGCGTAGGCAGGAATGTCGGAATGGCAAACTCTTCTGTGGCGGGAGTAACGTTAGAGCTCTCCTTCGTATCCGTCTCGGGAAGTTCTTCGAGTTGGGGCGGCTGAGTTTCGATTGCTGCGTCGTCTGGCCTTGCAGCTACTACTGAATCTTGATCTTCTCCAGCGATTTGCTGTTGTGATTGCTCTGTCTCTGGCAGCTCAATCCTATCTATATCAGAGGCAGAGACTATTCGTTGTTCTGTATGAATGCTCTTCGGAGCATATTCAGAGCCGACAGGCTCGATTCCGTGTTCGGCCAGACTGCGAACAAGATCTTCAATCATCTCGGCCTTTCGGCGAACCCATGTTGACGCGAAGCATCGCCAAAACACCCAACCGGCTCTCTCTAGGATCCGCTGACGATGCATATCATCAGCCCACTTATCGGGACCGTGATATTTGTCACCATCGCATTCGATCGCGAGCCGTGAGTCATTATTTCCCTCTACGACCATATCGATTCTGAATTGACCCACTTTGACCTGTGGTGTTACCCAAAACCCTCGCTCGGTTAGGGCGTCATAAACCTCTCGTTCGAATGGCGACTCACAAAGGCGCCGGAGATCATCTTGTCTTGTCTCATCTTGTGCGAAAGGGGTTGCGAAGTGGGTAATTAGGCTTCGCCGTAACTTATCTGCCTCGCTCAAGTGCTCGAGAGCTACGGACCGGACTAAATACATCCGATCTCGAGCGCGAGACGCAGCAACGTTAAACCGTTGGGCATACGTGTCTCTTGATAGCGCTGATATTCGCTGCTCATTCGGTGCGACCACCATGGATAAGAACATAACGTCGCGTTCCTTTCCCTGGAAGGTCCTGGCATCTCCGCACGCAATCTTATGGCGCTGCAAGTATTCCGGCCCCAGCTCTTCGGTCAGCATCTCCCAGATTAAGTAGGCCTGCTTGTCGGCAAGTAATGAAACTACTCCAATAGAGCGGTCGGAATACTTGTCATCAGAAACCATTTTTTTGATCTCTTCGACAATAAATCGAGCTTCGGCAGTGTTCCTATCGCCATCCCGATATCCGTCCTGTACCAACACATCTATCAGCGGTGGATCTAATCGCTCCGAGGCTCTCGGCAGCCTCAACGGACGTAGCTCGTGGTTATAGAACTCTCGTTTTGAGTATTCAATAATCGGGCCAACGCAGCGAAAATGCTCTTTTAGCATTACAGAGCTTTTAGCGTATACCACCTTAAACAGATCGTAGATCGAGCGCTCGGGCGACATCTGAGGACGATAGGTCTCAACTTGTTTGCCAAGAAAGCGGCTCATTAAGTTGCGAATTTTCTCTTCCTCAAGTCCGACACCCTCGGGCGAGACCTGTTTGTCGTCCCCAACAATCAGCACCTTCTGGGCTCGGAGCAAAGCGGGAAGAGCAGTCAGATCTGACTGCGAGGCTTCATCTACGATCACCAAATCGAAACATCCCAATTCCGGGGGGAGCGATTCCGATATTCGATAGTGCGGCATGATCCAGCAGGGAACGGCAGAATTCGCCAGCGATGCAGCGTTACGAGCGTCTTGGCGGTAGCGCACGGCTCTTTTGCCTGTTCCCTTGCCAATTTTTTGAATTGCACTGAGATAAGCCTGTAGTGCGGCACGAATACTCGGAGAGGCGTTTTCCGCAAGCTTCAACCACGTCCGCTTAACTACTACGTCTTGATAAGCCTTGGAAAGATCCTGCTCGATACCAGTCCTACGTTTTGATAGCTGCTTGAGTTCGGCTTGTGCATCTATTTCGCCTAAATACGTGTCGAGACGCTTTAATCTCCAACTCTGCTTCCAATTACTTGGCAAAAGCTCATCAGCAGTCAAACTATCGGGGGCAGAGCGTAATTGGTTGGCGTATCCAGGAGCTCCGGACTCAGAAACCAGGTCTGTTACCCGCCTGACTGACTCAAGCCTTGAGTGCAGCCCAAGTACACGCGATAGTTCTGACATTAGGGATGACCAAGCCGCTTGCATTTCCATGTCGCTAACGTTTGGATTGCCAAGCGTCTCGTTCAAAAACTGACTGATCGACTCAACGATCGGACCACTTCGGCCGTCTAATATTTTTTGAAACTGCTCTTTATTTGACCAAACATTTGCGAGTCGGTTCTTGGTTAAGTGATGTCGAAGTGCTCGGTCTAGCTCCTCGAATGCCGAGACTTTTTGCAAGACGTTCTCTGCGTCGTGCCAAGAGCTAAATAATTCACAAGCTTTCTTTTGAATTTGATTACCCAAATGCAGGTCGCGTATGACTTCCTCATAGATTGAGAAGTATTCAATTGCGTCAACACCGCCTTGAGGTTTGGCTTCCAGCACTGGCAGCTTTATCTCTTGAGCAATAGCGTTCCATCTCACCGCAAGTTCGCGTAGACGACTTTGTAAAGCGACATAATCCTTAACGTGCTTCCATTCATCAGTACTCTTGGGGGGTGCTCCCAGAATCTGTACTGCGTCTAGAGCCTTTTTCTCGTTGCTTTTGCCAATCAGGCCCGAGAGCCCAAACGGTCGCTTGCCATCAGAAAGATTGTTGACAGCCTCAATTAGCTCTTGATTTGACTCGAAGTCAGGCGGAATCAGAACCGGCTTACTGAGAAAGTTTTTACGCTGCTCTTTCGCAGCTTTTAAGTGCTCACCAAGTTCGTCAAGAACTCTCTTGATATCACTCTTCGCAGGATCGGTGATGCCGCTTTTTAGTGACGAAATCCAGTTAAAGCCCGTTGCATTTAAGCGTGCTCGAATGTCTTTTAGTTCATCGATATCCGCTTTAAGGGCAATTGCAGAATCGATAGTTTTCTGGGAGGTGTCTGACAGGCTTGGTACATCGCCGCTTTCAACTTCACGTTTAAGTTGTTCGAATCTTGATAGGTCTTGATGTGTTTGCAGAATTGATCGCGAGTCGGGAAATTCTGCAAGCTGTGGCAATGAGGCATCAAGATATACAAGGTCCTTGTGAAGTTCTGCGCGTGCGGTACGCAGCTCTATGACATCTTGGTCGTTGAATTTTGGTTCGTGCTCTTTCGTGATATTGATGGCATCCGGGATAATTTCAAAAGCCCCGGCATGGCTTACAAGTTCTTTGGCTGCGTCAGCAGGATCGATGTCTACCCCGTCGATCGTGATTTTGTTTAGATTCTTCTTTGCCCAAATTGATATGTCCCAGTCGACTCTCGCCAGCTGTCCATGTAGTGCATCGATAGACTCCTCTAAATGCCGGATTTCTTTTGATGTTGCTGTTCGATCAATGCTCTGAACTTCCGAAGCAATTTTTAGTATCGAGTGTTCAAATTTCTTCAGGCCTTCTTGTTCGCTAGTGAGTAGCGATATCGCTAACGGTTTTATCGCGTCTGGCAGCTGGTCGCTAAGTACGCCGAGTGCTGGATCTTTCATAGAGGTCACAAGCACCCGTTTACCGTTCGCCAAATAATGACAAATGACGTTGGCAATCGTATGCGTCTTGCCGGTTCCCGGAGGTCCTTGTGCAACCACACCGTCAAAAATTTCCAAAAGCTGAATGATCCGAACTTGCTCATCATTGAAGGGCTTTGGAAAGTAGAGATCTTTTGCTTTGTGCGAGGGTGGGGCTGAGCCGTAGTCAGCGCCGTCGCTGTGATAACTGGCTGACACTCCCCTAAACGCGGGGAATTCAACCTCGGGGTTTTCGCTGTCAGGGTCGGTGACAATCGCAGCTACCGCAGGTGGAAGCTCATCTAGTTCTTCCGCAGCTGCCTTAAGTCGTTCAAGGTCTTGCAGGTATGTGCTATTGGTTCTTGGTCTTGCAAACAAAACCCAAGTGTCGGTTACTTTGAGCTTGTCATCTGCCTTCGGTACGGTTCTGTCTTCCGCTGGAGTTTGTGACGGCCAATAGACCCCGTTAGCATCTAAATGGGTGACAGCACTTCTTAGAAGCGGCTCGAAGGTCCCGCGGTCAAACGGTGAGAGTGTTTGCGGAAGCCCATCAAAGAAGATCTTTCCTGCTTTTTCTAGGTCGGCAACGCCAGGGTTGTCCTGGGTTGCATACCAATCAAGTTCAACACGCGGGTTTACATCTCTTGGACGTATCTCAAGCGCTGCGGTTATTGGGTTTAATGACAGCTCTACTAACTGACTAATTAACGGGTAACTAACTGTCGCTGATGGCTGCTTCCATACACCGATTCCTATACCCCAGACTAGCTCCAGCTGTGCCTCGACAATTCCACCCTCAAGCTGCTGCTTTAGCGTAAAGAGTTGGGCGTACAAACGAATTGTTTTTAATCGCTTTTTTTCCTCGGTCGCCCATGGCGTCCATTTTGCTTTGACATACTCCTCAAACAGCGCAGACACGCGGTTACGTTCTGGGTAGTCATTAAAGATTATTACTTCGTTAGGGGCAGCCTGAGGCAATTCCTCAGCTGCGTCCTCTGTATGTGTGCCTGCCTCTAGCAGAGCGCTGCCGTCAATGCTCTCTCTGAGGGAGGGCCCTTCATTCGGTCCTTTTGCCAGGATGATCCAAGGCGCTAGCCATTCGCTGTTGATCTCTGGTGGTTTGGTCTCGTGAAGCCGGTCAACCGAGATCCATATTTCATCAGTGCCATCAAGACCACTGTGATTGAGCCTAATCCCTGGTGACCCGGCGAGCTCATGCTCGTACAGACTAAAGTTGCTGTGAGAGGAGACAGCAGCAGTTGGTTTACCTCTCAACCGCGCAGATTGATGGCAGAACTCTATCAGTGCGCTCAGTCGTTCGGCTTCTAGGCTCATAGGTCTCGCTTTTTCGGATTCGTCTCTTGCTTCCGCTGCTTATTCGCTATACAAATGAGAAATATAAGCGAAAATAGGGCAAAGATGTCTAAATTTGTCGATATCGAGTGTATCAGTGGTGTGGCTCATCAAGTGAGCTTGCCTTGCAGTAGCCTCGACGAGGCTTACAGAACCCCAAGGGAGCGTGAAGCATGAAGCTAAGAGAAATGCTGTTGAAGGACTTCGATAAAGACCTCCCCATCTCGGGAGGTTTCGGTCAGAGCGCAGACGATCCAATAATCCTCACTTCAAAAAACCCAATGGAGGCTGCGACGACACAGCTTGAGGTTGCTCGGTGTGTCTACGGAATCAATGGATGGTACTGGCGGGCAATTGAGAGACTTCCGGTTGAGGGACCCATGGGTCGAGTTGAGAAACTGACTAGCGAGGTCAAGTATGCCGAAGGTGATCAGATCATCACCGAAAAGAGGAGTTTCTACTTTGACCTCTCCGAAGTTGACCTGCCAATGGCAGAGGCGCTCCCTGGTGCACGAGTACCGTTGGGTCACCCTGCACAGCTAGGCTTACCGTGGCAGCTGGGTTGGTTTCACTTTGACGGGTTGATTAATAACGAAGAAATGTCGCCGGGCCTGGGTTTATCGGTAGCCTACTCAGCTCCTATGGCCAAGATGACCATCTATGCCTATGACAAGGAAATGTCGAAGTCGATCCTGGACGATCCCGATGGGAGTGCTCTTGCCGAATACCATCAAGCTATCTCTGATTTTGAGTCTATGAATCCAAGCGCAACAGTTATGCGTGAACATGAGGAGGCAGGTACTCGTCTAAAACTGTATGAAAGTGGCGACACTCTATCGGCAGTCTTAGTGGCGCCGTTTCGAAATTTCTTTTTTAAATTAAGACTGACGCTTGAGGCAAGTAACGAGCCTTTCATGGTTGATTGTGCGTGGTTCACGATTGCGACGTTTGGATCGATGGCGGGGAAGAGGGATAAAAATGACTAGCGAATTTCCTGCGCGCCTTCAGTTTGCAGTTGATGAGGTAATAGCGGCATTCAAGTCAAATAAAAAAGCGTCAAGTCAAAGCTTGGGGCTGATACAAGAGTGGCTAGAGGTCGACGGTTGGGACGCTTTAATCTCAGATTTGGGTGACCAAATGGCGCTTAACTTGTGCCACCTGGCCCAGTTTCAATTTGAGGATGGAGAGTTAAAAGCGTGCATGGACATACCTAAAGATGTCTCTGTTACAGATGACGATCGGATTAGATGGGGCAGAAGTCACATTGATCGAGTTCTGACCGGAGACGATGAGTATTTACTGCCGAGTGTTCATACTTATGAGCTTAGTGCCACAGATGGGAGTAAGGCTTGTATCGCTTGCATTGTAGAAATTCATGGGCAAGGTGGACCAGTCTGCCAATGGCAAGGAATCTGGCCGACTAGAGAATCATTTCTGCAAGCGTTGGGTAAAGATCATGATTATTGGGTCGTTCCACTCATGGGTGACATCCCAGATGACGTGATCCTCAAGCTGTGGCAAAAACCGAAGGCAAGAAAAAGTCGTTCGA
>JACCDX011739609.1_pt1 | contig 14081 bp, 12 predicted proteins | sample 7449681 | NCBI WGS metagenome assembly JACCDX01 (sample SAMN15323450, study PRJNA562643) | freshwater metagenome | isolation source: river surface water | place: USA:Blue River Watershed | collected 2017-08-18
ACACCACGCTGAACACGGTGAGCTGATTCACGCGTTTGTTTTGGTTGATGTTGATGAAGCCAATGGTGGCGTCCATCAGGAAGTTGATCTTGTCAAACAAGAAGGCGGTGTGGCTGTTCAGCGAGTCGATGTTGCGCAAAATTTGTTTGGCATCAGAGATTTGATCTGGTGTGAGTAAGCGTCCTCGCATTAAGAAACTCAAGGCACGCTGTGTATCCAAAATATTACTTCGGATGCGACCGTTTTGGTCTTCCTCCTCAGCAATGTCTGCCAGTATTCCTGCGGCTTCTTGGTCGGTGATGGCCTCACTCAACACATGGCGACCGACGATCCCGAGTTTGGCGTAGATGTTTTCAAGCGAATCAGCTGACACCTCGACGTCTGCGCCGTACAGATCTAACAAAAGGTCGATGCAGTCGGTGACATAGCCAGGTTGCGTGAGTGCTCTGCGCCGTTGTAAACGAAACACTGAAAGCTCTTCGTTTCGCAGTGAAAATAAAACGCCACCGTGCAAGATAAAGGCAACGGGCACACTCTTGGAGTTGCCATCGCGATCGAATAAAAAATTCGAGTGCAAATGAATGTCGTCGTTTTCTTCCACATGAAAACGTGCACTGACCTCTAGATCTGTTGCTTCAATTGGATCGGGTAACTCAACGCCGAAGTGTGAACCGACAAAAATTCGTTCGGCTTTGGTCGAGTTGATCAAGTCCACCCAAATGGGTTTGGCTCCTTCCAAGTCTTGACGGCCTGAAATGGGGATGCTTTTGAGCCGACCATCGACGAGTTCATACACATTGATTTTGCTGTCTTCAAAATCGGGTTGTCGATCTCCTGCAAGCGCCATTCGCCGCTCATCAGAAATTTCCCAAAGCACATCGTTTTCACGTTCCGTGGGAATCTTGTGCCAAAGCTTCATTGCATCTTCTAATGGCAATGCATCAAGGTAACTTCCGAGTTCGGTCGCGCTTTGTTTGGCAATGAAGTTTTGCAACTCTGCATCATGTTGTTTTTGAAGCAAGGATTCAACAAAATCGTGCTTGTGCATGTGTTGGCTGTGGACCATGCCATCCACTAATTTTTGTTTGTTCAACATATCGATCAAATTTTTAAGAGACATGTAGCGTGATGACTGTTTTATTTCCCTGATGACAATACCGCTTGTGAACTGGCGGCTCATGGTCGTATCTGGTTCCAACAGATGAGGACCAATCGCATCCCTTATGCGCAGGCGTTCTTTCAGAGGTAGCGAGAGAACTTCAAAAACAGAGCGGTTAGCCAAATGCTCATACAAAGAAGAATGCTCAACAGAACAGCTGCGCTCCCTAAGTCTTTGCAACGCTTAGAAAGATCGTGCCATTGGGGGCCAACACGATCAATGGCGGACTCTAAGCCCGTGTTTAAAAGTTCGACTGTCAAAACGAAAATCACCGATCCTGAAAGAACTGAAATCTCAACCCAGTTGTTCCTAAGTAAAACGACAACGGAATCAACACGAAAGCAAGATAAGCCTCTTGCTTGAACGCAGGTTCATGCATAGCAGCTTGCAAACCTTGTATGGAGTAGCCAAATGCATGAATGACACGGTTTAAGCCGCGCCTTTGCTTTTGTAGGTTTTCATGATGGGTCATGGATAGATTTCAGGAACAACCATGTCGTCCGGTACGGGATGGCGGATGTAGTCTGGATTTCGTACACGCGCAGGTAGTTCAATTTCTGGATGTGCGATTTCGTGATAGTCGAAATGCGACAGCAAGTGTTGAATGCAATTCAGGCGTGCACTCTTTTTGTCCACCGCTTGCACCACCCACCATGGTGACTCGGGGGTGTGTGTGCGCTCAATCATGGTTTCTTTGGCGACGGTGTAGCTCTCCCAGCGGCGACGGCTTTCGAGGTCCATGGGGCTGAGTTTCCACTGCTTCAAGGGGTCGTGAATGCGCCCCAAGAAGCGCGCATGTTGTTCATCGTCCGTGATGGAAAACCAGTATTTGATGAGTGTGATGCCACTGCGTGCCAACATTTTTTCAAACTCAGGCACGGTACGGAAAAATTCTTCGTATTCGTCATCGTTGCAAAATCCCATCACACGTTCGACGCCAGCGCGGTTGTACCAACTGCGGTCAAACAACACAATTTCGCCCGCAGCGGGCAGATGCGCCACATAGCGCTGAAAGTACCACTGCGTACGCTCGCGGTCGTTGGGGGCGGGTAGGGCAGCCACGCGACACACGCGTGGATTGAGGCGTTGGGTGATGCGTTTGATGACACCGCCTTTGCCCGCGGCGTCGCGGCCTTCGAACAAGATCACTACTTTTTGTTTGGTGGCCACAACCCAATCTTGCAGCTTGACCAGTTCGCCTTGTAAACGCAGCAATTCGCGGAAATATTTCACGCGGTCTGTGTTGCTGCCTTCTTCGTCGATAGACATTTCAAGCTCTTCGTCCAGCGTGTCCAAAAGGTCATCGCGCAGGCGTTGAATTTGTTCTTCATTCAGTTGGTGTTTGTCAGCCATGGTCATTTCCTTTATGCACATCATGGCTATGCACTGTTTCAGTTTGATGACGCAATGTCATCGAATATTCACATGACAGATTTACATTTTTTGAATTCTGTTCTTCGCCAACTCTGAAGAGGTGTTCTTATTACTTACTACCGCCTAATTCCACTTTTGGCTCTTTCACTCTTGTTTTCAGGATGTGCTGTTCGTCCGTTTGTGGTGGACCAAACGGCGCAAGCCTTATCGGCACAACCCATGTCCAGCGAAGATGATTTGCAACTCGCACGTGAGGCCAGTGCTTTTTATCTCAAATTTTCAGAGTCGGTTTTGAAAGAAACACCGGGGCATTTGAAATTGGCGGAGTCGGTGTCTGCGGGGTTCACCCAATACGCTTATGCCTTCGTCGCTTTCGATGCCGAAAAGATAGATACAAAAAATCCGAAAGTGGCGGCCCAGATGCGCGAACGTGCTGCACGTTTGTATGCACGTGCACATCGCCACGCGATGGTGGCGCTTGAGCGCAGTCACCCAGGTTTTGGGGACGCCTTGCGAAAGCCCGATACCAAGAATCCATTGCAATTGACGAAGACGCAAGTGCCTTTGGCTTATTGGGCGGCAGCCTCTCTCGGTGGCTGGATTTCAATGTCTAAAGACGCCCCAGATTTGGTGGCTGATTTGCCACTGTCCATGCGATTGGCCGAGCTGGCTTGGCAAACCGACCCCACGTATGGGCAAGGTGCGTTGGCAAGTTTGATGGGCACTTTAGAAGCGGCCAAGGTGGGTGGTTCACGTCCAAAAGCACAGGCTTATTTCGACCAAGCCATTGCCTTGAGCCAAGGCAAAGAGGCGGGGCCACTCGTGGCCAAGGCCGAGGGCGTGGCATTGCCTGCGGAGGACCGAAAGCAGTTTGAACAGTTGCTGCAACAAGCGCTGGCCATTAGCCATGCGCATCGCAGTTTGCAAAACGAAGTGATGCGCGAGCGTGCGCAATGGTTGCTCTCATCCGTGGATGAACTTTTTTGAAAGATTTGAATGTCTCAATTGATGAAATCGTTTTTACAAGTGTGCGTTGTTGTCGGTTTGGTAGGCAGCCAAACAGCCTGCTGGGCGGCCCCTGACAAGCAGTTGCGCTTGGGGACCTTGGCACCTAAAAATTCGCTGTACCACCGCCAATTGATGGAAGTGGGTGAGGCGTGGCGTGTGGCCCAAGGTGGCAATGCCAAGTTTGTGGTGTATCCCGATGGCAGTCAAGGCGGTGAGACCGAGTTGGCTCGCCGCATGCGCATTGGTCAGTTGCAAGGGGCCTTGCTGTCGGTGGTGGGGTTGCGTGAAATTGAGCCGTCAATTTCGGCCTTGCAATCCATGCCATTGCTGTTCAAGTCGTGGGAAGAGGTGGACTATGTGCGCGAAAAAATGCGCCCCGCCATGGAGAAAAAATTCCTCGACAAAGGGTTTGTCGTGTTGGCTTGGGGTGATGCGGGCTGGGTGCGTTTCTTCTCGAAAGACCCCGCCTTCAAACCTGAGGACTATCAAAAAATGAAATTCTTTGCATGGGGCGGTGAGGCCGACCAGCAAGAAATCATGAAGAGCATGGGTTACACGCCTGTGCCCCTAGAAACCAGCGACATTTTGCCGTCGGTGCAAACGGGCATGATCAATGTGGTGCCATCCACGCCTTACTTTGCCTTGGCCAGTCAGGTCTACACCATGGCGCCCAACATGTTGGAAATCAACTGGGCGCCGATCGTGGGTGCATTGGTGGTCACAAAGAAATCGTGGGACGACATGACGCCCGAAGCGCAAGCCGCGGTGCGTGTCGCCAGTGACAAAGCGGGTGCGCAACTTCGTGCCAAAGCGCGCCAAGAAGTCGAAGAAGCCGTGGACGCCATGAAAAAGCGAGGCTTGGTGGTCAACAAGCCCAATGCCGAGCAAATGCGCGCATGGAACGACTTGGCCGAAAAACTTTATCCACGCATACGCGGCACTTTGGTGCCTGCGGATACCTTTGACGAAGTGTTTCGCCACTTGAAGGCTTACCGAGCAGGCAAAACCAAATGATGGGCCGACTTCTCCGTGGCTTGACGCAGGCCGATGCCGGTCTGGCCGCTTTGGCCTTGGCCTTGATGGCGGTGATTCCGTTGGTCGAAATTTTGTCTCGGCCTTTGATGGGTAAGGGCATTGATAACGCACCGGTGGTGGTGCAGCACTTGGGTTTGATCATGGCCATGTCGGGTGCGATTGCGGCTGAGCGCTTTGGACATTTGACGAGCTTGGGTGGGATGGTGCCGCGTTGGTCTGCGCTGGGGCAGTTTGGCGCTGCCGTTGTCTGTGGTGTGTTGGCATGGGCAAGTGGTGCATTGGTGTTCAGCGAAATGTCGGCTGAACAAATGTTGGCTTACGGTATGCCTGTGTGGTGGTTCCAAGCCACGATGCCTGTGGGCTTTGCACTGTTAGGGCTGAAGTTGGGGGCGCGTTGCAGCCAGCAGGTGGGCGCAAAGTTTTTATTCGCGTTGAGTGCGCCTGCGTTAGGCGTTGTCCTCGCGTACAGCTGGGATGGTGAAGCGTTGCCATTGTGGCCTTGGCTGATTGGCTTGGTGCTGATGCTGTCATGTGGTGCACCTATTTTTGCGGTGTTGGGTGGTTTGGCCTTGGCGCTGTTTTGGCAAGAAGGTTTGCCATTGGCATCAATTGCTTTGTCGCATTACCAAATCACGGTCAACCCGTCATTGCCAGCGTTGCCGCTGTTCACGTTGGCTGGGTTGATATTTGCAGGCACAGGGGCTGCACAGCGTTTGGGTGCTGTATTTGTCGCGTTATTTGGTGGCGGTAAAACCGGCACCGTCATTGCCGCCACGGTGTTGTGTTCATGCTTCACGGCGTTCACGGGCGGCAGTGGCGTGACGATTTTGGCCTTGGGTGGTTTGTTGTTGCCTTTGCTGCAAGGCGTGGGCTACCCAGAGCGCAAAGGCATCAGCTTGGTCACCAGCGCCAGTGCACTGGGGGTGTTGTTGGCACCCTCGGTGCCACTCATCATGTACGCCATCATTGCGCGTGTGCCGATCAACACCATGTTTTTGGCAGGCATCGTGCCTGCGGTGGTGATGGTGGTGTGTTTGCTTATTTTTGGCGGCTATTTACGCCGCGATGTCATTCGCCCTCGTTCCACAGACGGACCCGCATTCAGCATGGCCACTCTGCGCCATGCGGCTTGGGTGGCGAAGTGGGAGTTGTTGGCGCCCGTCGTGGCGATTGGTTCTTTGGGCACTGGCTTTGCCACGCCCACCGAGAGCGCTGCGCTGACCGCGATGTATGCCGTGCTCACGCAGGCGTGGGCACACCGAGAGTTAGATGCGCAGAAACTCGGCGCGTGTTTGTCGCAATGCACCCAAATCATTGGCGGTGTGATGTTGATTTTGGGCATGGCATTGGGCTTGACCAATTATTTGGTCGATGCAGGCATTCCAGACTTAGCGACCGAGTGGGTACAAAGCGTCACGCAAAACAAGTGGGTGTTTTTGTTGGCGCTCAATGTGTTCTTGTTTGCCGCAGGTGCCTTGATGGAAATCTATGCAGCCATTGTGGTGTTGGTGCCTTTGTTGCTGCCCTTGGCCATCAGCTATGGCATTGACCCTGTGCACTTTGGCATCATCTTTTTGGCCAACATGGAAATGGGCTTCCTGTGTCCACCTGCAGGGATGAATATTTACTTTGCCTCTGCGGTGTTCAAACAACCCATTCGTACCGTGGCTGCTTCTGTGGCCCCTGCCTTGGTGGCTATCTTTGTGGGCACCTTGCTGATTTCTTGGCTGCCGCTGTTGGCCACAGGTTTACCAAGTTTGATGGCCACATTTATGCGTTGAGCAATTCCAGTTGATTGCTGACACTGCGATGCGACAAATGCGCCAAGGTCCTGCGCGAATGTCCTTGCGGTGACAGCATCTCACCTGCATGAACTTTGGCACGAATACCTTGAGATGTCATCACTTGGTGCAGTGACTGCACAAAACCAATGTCATCAATGAAAGCCGCCTTCAAACACAACGCTCCTGTGTGTGGATGGGTGTAGCGAATTGCCAAGGGTTGAATTTGGATGTGGTGGTTGATGGCTGCCTCAAATAAATTGGCATGAAACAAACTGACTGCGCGGCCCTCGCTGCTGGTGCCTTCTGGAAAACCTGCGACGCAATAGCCGTGATGCAGTGCGCTTGACACATCATCCACCATGCGACGTGCAGAGCTGGGTGAACCTCGGTCGACAAACACCACACCGCATGCTGTCGCAATGCTGCCAACGATGGGCCAACGCTTGACCTCAGCCTTTGCCACAAAAATGCTGGGTTGAATGGATTGAATGATGAGCGCATCCACCCAAGACACATGATTGGCCACGAACATGAGAGGGGCCTCAGATTGCTCAATCTGTGTCAGTGCGGTTTCGTGAACAACCTGAATGCCAAGAATTTTCAATGTGTTTTGAGACCAAGCTTTGATTTCTTCAAGCTTGGTGTCGCGGCTCAGTCGCGGGAACTTGACCCACAAAATCCAGAAGGCGCGACCAAAGGCGTGTACGAGTCTTAAATATTTAATCAGCATAGTTGGCTGATGAGCATAGGCTTGGTGTATGACAAATTGGTGAATGTGTGATGCTGTTTTGTCACGAATATTTCACGCAATCTTCGCGGTTAATTCACATGCCCTGATAAGAATCAGCGCATTGATTTACCAAGGAGCAACCATGAAAGAACTGCCAAACCTCACCATGCCGCTGTCGTTCATAGATATGCCTCGGGGGTCGCTTCATCGAAACGATCTTGATGCTCAAAAAGTTTCTGTCACGGCCCAAAAAACTGAAGCTCGCCCAGCCCTGATTGTTGAGTGGGCCAAGCACCAAGACGAGGTGCGTGAGGCGCAGCGTCTACGTTATGACGTGTTTGCCACCGAGATGGGTGCGCGTTTGAAAGACAGCATTCCAGGTCATGACATTGATTTGTTCGATGATTTTTGTGAACACCTCATCATCCGTGACTATGTGACCGAGAAGGTGATTGGCACCTACCGCGTGTTGACACCTGCACAAGCCAAACGCATTGGCAGCACGTATTCTGATTTGGAATTCGATTTGACCCGCTTGCGTCAATACCGCGAACGCATGGTTGAGTTGGGGCGTAGCTGTGTGCATCCGGATCATCGACATGGTGGCGTCATCATGGCTTTGTGGGGCGCGCTGGCTGAGTTCATGGTGCGTAACAAACTGGATGTGATGATTGGGTGCGCCAGTATTCCCATGCTCCACCAAGGTGTGGTGAGTGGTGAAGTTGCCGCAAGCATTTGGCATCAGTTGAAGAAAACACACCTGGCTGGTGTTGAAAACCAAGTGACACCACGTTTGGCATTGCCTGTGGAGCAGTGGGAAGTCAACCCTGCATTTGAGCCGCCCGCGCTCATCAAAGGTTATTTGCGTTTGGGTGCACAAGTGTTGGGCGCCCCTGCATGGGACCCAGATTTCAATACCGCTGACTTGCCGATGTTGATGAAGATCAACGACATGCCGCCGCGCTATCGCAAACACTTCTTAGGCGCTTGATGCATTACAGAGCCATCTTCATCTCCGATTTGCACCTGGGTACACCTGGATGCCAAGCCGACGCTTTGTTGGACTTCTTGAAGGAGAACACCAGCGACTATTTGTATCTGGTGGGCGACATCATTGATGGCTGGCAATTGCGTCGCCGTTGGTATTGGCCCCAAGCACACAACGATGTGATTCAAAAGTTATTGCGCAAGGCGCGTAAAGGTTGCCGTGTCATTTATGTGCCGGGAAACCACGATGAATTTGCACGGCATTTCTTAGACCACCATTTTGGCGGCATCGAAGTGGTGGAAGAGGCTGTGCATAAAACGGCGGATGGTCGTCAGCTCTGGGTGATTCATGGCGACTACTTTGATGCGGTGGTGCAACAAGCCAAGTGGTTGGCGTATGTGGGTGACTATTTGTATGAGTTCACACTCAAGCTGAACCGTTACTTGAACAACATGCGCGGTCGTTTGGGTTTGCCGTATTGGTCGCTCTCGGCTTACTTGAAGCACAAGGTGAAAAAAGCCTTGAACTACGTCACTGATTTTGAGAATGCAGTTGCCCATGAAGCCGCCAAGCAAGGCTATCAAGGTGTGGTGTGTGGGCACATCCACCGTGCTGAAATTCGCGATGTGAATGGCGTGTTGTATTGCAACGATGGTGACTGGGTGGAAAGCCGTAGTGCATTGGTCGAGAACGCACAAGGTGAGCTGTCATTGCTGTATTGGCAAACCGAGCCGATGGTTTTAGAAAAACCTCAATTGGCTAAAGCCGCATGAAAATTGCCCTCATCACCGACGCATGGCGTCCTCAAATTAACGGTGTGGTGACTACTTTGGTAGAGCTGGTGGATCAGCTCAACGCCAAAGGTCATGTGGTGGAGGTGATTCATCCTGATTTATTCAAAACGCGGCCTTGTCCCGGTTATGCGGGCATTGATTTGGCCGTCAAACCTTATCCACAGTTGGCACGCCAATTGGATGCATTTGAGCCCGATGTGATTCATGTGGCTACCGAGGGGCCTTTGGGTTGGGCTGCGCGAAAGTATTGCTTGAAGTATGGTTTTCCGTTCACCACGGCATTCCACACCCGATTTCCTGAAGTGTTGAAAGCAGCTTTGCGCATACCGCTTTGGCTAGGTTATGCCATCTTCCGTCGCTTTCATAAACCATCGGCAGGTGTGTTGGTTCCTACGCAAGGTGTGATGCGTTTGTTAGATGCTTGGGGTTTTAAAAATTTGCGCAGCTGGACACATGGTGTTGATATGCATCTGTTTGGTTATGTTGAAACGGTGACGCAACATCCAGACCTGAATGATTTGCCTCGCCCGATTGCCTTGTATGTGGGGCGTGTGTCGTATGAAAAAAATATCGACAGTTTTTTGGCCATGCGCTGGCACGGCAGCAAAGTGGTGTGTGGTGTGGGACCTCTTGAGAAAGAGCTGAAAGACAAGTTTCACCACGTACGCTGGTTGGGTGTTTTGCCAAGGGATGAGCTGGCTCGTGTGTACGCCAGTGCTGATGTGTTCACGTTTCCCAGTCGCAATGAAACCTTTGGCTTGGTCATGCTCGAAGCCATGGCCTGCGGCACACCTGTGGCCGCTTACCCTGTAGATGGCCCCTTAGAGGTGTTGCGTCCTGATGCGGACTACCCGCACCAACGCAAGGGAGGTGTGTTGCACGAAGACTTGGCTTATGCCAGTTTGGAAGCTTTGAAAGTGCCACGCTCAGAAGCGCGTGTTCAAGCGCTCTCTTTCAGTTGGGATGAATCCACGCGACTGTTTGAGCAGCATTTAGTTCGGATTCGCCGCAACATTTGTGTGGGCGAGGAGGTTCATCCGTGAGCCCCCTCTATTTTTTACCCAACAGCATCAGCGACCCTAGCTTTGAAACTTATTTGCACGACACGCATCGCTTGATGGATTACCGCGATGTCAAAGAGCAGTTGCTACCCAAGCTGATCGAATCTATCGATGCTTTCTCTCAGCACATGCATTGCCGGTTTACTTGCACCAATCGCTTTGAGGGGCAACTCCCTGCCATACGCATTCAGTCGCCTGTGGGCTTTGTGCCAGATGTGATTCATATTGAGTTTCCACACCGTCACGAATCGTTCGTGGTCAAGCAAGCCGGTCAAGAATCGAAGTTGCAGGGGATGGAAAACTTAAGCAATCACTTGCGTGTCGTTCTGATGATGGGGCTTGCACATTGGCAACCGACGTGAATAACTATTCAAATGCCGCATGACTCTTGGAGTCATTTTTTTTTGCCTGAACGTCATTGAATTGACTTCATTTCTTCTTATTCCTTTCATCATGTTCTGCAACGATGAACGCATTCAGGAGGAAATTTATGCGAGTCACCGTCATCGGTTCTGGTTATGTGGGTTTGGTCACAGGCGCATGTCTGTCTGACCTAGGTTTCAAAGTGGTATGTCTTGACAAGGACGAAGACAAGGTCAAGATGCTGCAAGCCGGCGAGGTGCCTATTTACGAGCCTGGCTTGAAAGAGTTGCTGTCACGCAACCACGCAGAAGGTCGAATTCGTTTCACCACCGATGCGCAGCTGGCCATTGACCATGGCGATATTTTGTTCATTGCGGTGGGCACACCCGCACAAGAAGATGGTTCAGCAGACTTGGCGCATGTGCTGTCTGTGGCTTCCATGGTGGGACGCAATCTCAAAGACTTCAAGCTCATTGTGAACAAATCGACCGTGCCCGTTGGTACAGCTGACCGTGTGCGTGCAGCGGTGAAACATGAGTTGACACAACGCGGCATGTCCAGCGAAATGTTTGATGTGGTGTCTAACCCTGAATTCTTGAAAGAGGGCGCAGCCATTGATGACTTCATGCGCCCTGACCGCATCGTGGTAGGCATTGACGATGGCATTCATCACGAAAAAAGCCAGCGGATGATGGGCGATTTGTACGCCAGCTTCAACCGTCACCATTCACGCACGGTGTGGATGGACGTGCGCAGTGCGGAGCTCACCAAGTACGCCGCCAATGCCATGCTGGCCACACGCATTTCTTTCATGAATGAAATTGCCAACTTGGCCGATGCACTTGGTGCCGATGTAGACCAAATTCGTCGTGGCATTGGTGCAGACAACCGTATTGGTTATAGCTTCTTGTATGCCGGGTGCGGTTATGGCGGCAGTTGTTTCCCCAAAGATACGCAAGCACTGGTGAACACTGCGCAAGCGCTCGGTCAACACATGAGCGTGGTGGGCGCTACGGAACAAGTGAATGAACGTCAAAAAACATTGCTCGTAGATCGTTTGGTCAAACGTCTAGGAAATGACTTGACTGGTCGAAAAATTGCTGTGTGGGGTTTGGCCTTCAAGCCCAACACCGATGACATGCGTGAGGCGCCGAGCCGTGTGGTCATCAAGAGCTTGTTAGAGCGTGGTGCTCACGTCACCGCCTATGACCCTGTAGCTGGTCACGAAGCGATGGTGGCTTTGAGACTTGACTGCATGGGCCAAGAAGCCTTGTTGAACAACTTCACCTTGGTGGCGCATGACATGGATGCTTTGCACGGGGTGGATGCTTTGATGGTGCTGACTGAGTGGAAGAATTTTCATAATCCAGACTTTCAAGCCATGAAGTTGTGCATGCGCACGCCGTACATCTTGGATGGTCGTAATTTGTACAACCCCGATGCCTTGGCCGATTTAGGAATTGCTTACCAAGGTGTCGGGCGTCGCAATGAGTTGATCAACCTCAGCGTTGAACCTGTGATGCTGGAGACGCCCGTACTCAATGCCTAAAGGCTTTTACTTTTTAATTGGTGCCCAGTTCGCCTCGGGCCTCGCCGACAACGCACTGCTCATCCTAGGCATTTACTTTTTGAATGAGCAAGGCTACCCAGGGTGGTGGGCACCTTTGTTGAAGTTCTCGCTGACATTGGCGTATGTGCTCTTGGCATCCGTGGTGGGGCCTTTGGCAGATGCGTTTTCTAAAAGCCGTTTGATGGCGTGCATGAACGCACTCAAGATGGCTGGCGTGTTGCTGCTGTTAGCGGGTGTTCACCCCTTGTTCGCTTTTGCATTGATCGGGCTTGCCGCATCGGTGTATGCGCCTGCAAAGTATGGATTGGCCACTGAGGCTGTGCCTGCACGTTTGTTGGTGCGTGCGAATGCATGGATAGAAGTGTCGATGGTGCTGTCGGTGATTTTTGGTATTGCCTTGGGTGGCGCATTGACAGGTTTGTCTGAGGTGAGTGCTCCTAGGGGGTTTGCTGTTGCTACCCAAACGTGGCCTGCCATGGCGGTGGTGATGGGGGTGTACCTGACTGCTGCGATGTTGAATGTCGGCCTCTCGCCCATGGACAAACGTGGGTCCATCGAACCTTTGACATGGCACGCGGTACGAATCGGTACGTTTTGGAAATCCAATCAAAAGTTGTGGCGTGACCCGCTGGGTGGTGTGTCGTTGTATGTCACCACCTTGTATTGGGGCGTCGGTGCGGTGATGCAGTTTGCGGTGCTTTTGTGGGCGCAGGGATCGCTGGGTATGACACTCAAGTTCGGTGCGTACTTACAGGCTTTGGTGGCCGTGGGTGTGATTTGGGGCGCCTACATGGCTGGACGGTCATTCAAGCTGCATTCGGCCCGACAGGCTTTGCCTTGGGGCTTGTGGTTGGCGGTGTTGTTGCCGCTGATGGTCACCATTTCAAACCTGTGGCTGGCCATTGCGCTGTTGTTGTGCGTCGGTGTGGCGGGCGGCATGTTGTTGGTACCTATGAATGCCTTGCTGCAATACCGGGGCATGCAAGTGCTCAGCTCGGGCCGGTCGATCGCCGTTCAGGGCTTCAATGAAAACCTCAGTGTGCTGTTGATGTTGGCTGCCTACAGTGCTTTGTTGGCTTTTGGTATGTCACTGACCTACATCATGCTGCTGTTGGCGGTCATGTTGGTTGCAGGCATCGCGCCGCTTTGCCTGCTGCTTTGGCGTCGATTGCGCTGATTACGCCATCTCGATGGTGCGTTGGAAGATGTCTTCGACTTGTGCCGCAATTTCATCCCAACCCAAATGCGCCACGCTGGCACGTGTGAATTCACGTGCCAGGCCTAATGTGTTGGCGTTTTGAGTGATGTCTAAGGCCCGTTGGATGTAGGTTTGTGGTTCGTGGCTGTCAACCAGCCAGCCATTTTTGTGGTCGATGATGAAGTCACTGGCCGCGGCACAGTCAAATGCCAAAACGGGAGTGCCACTGGCTAAGGCTTCTAAGGTGACGTTGCCAAATGTTTCCGTCAAGCTGGGAAATAACAGCAAGTCCGCGCTGGCGTACAAGATGCTTAATTGTTCGTGGCTGCACATGCCCATGAAGATGGCATCTGGACACTTCGTTTCAGTCAATGCGCGCATGGGGCCATCACCCGCAAACACCATTTTCACGCGTCGGCCTGCAGCGATGAGAGCTTGGTAGGTTTGAATGGTCAGGCCTAAGTTCTTTTCTGCAGCCAATCGACCGACCGACAGCAGCACCATCGTGTCAGGTGTGACGCCCCAGCTGGCTCGCATCACGTCGCTGCGCTTGTCGGGGTGGAACAGGTGAGTGTCCACGCCGCGTGCCACCACTTTGAGGTTTTTAAAACCCATGGTGTCCAGTTGATACTTCATCGCCTGTGTGGGCACCATGGTGAAGGCGGTGCGGTTGTGAAACTTGCGCAGGTAGGCTGCGATGGGTTTGCTTAACCACCCCACGCCGTAGTGTTGGCAGTAGCTGTGAAAGTTGGTGCGGAAATCCGAGGTCACAGGCAAGCGAAGAATGTGTGCCGCTTGCAATGCCGACCAGCTCAGCGGGCCTTCTGTGGCGATGTGGACCAAATCGGGGCGCTTCGTGCTCCAAGCTTTGAGCAGGGCTTTTTTGCTAGGCAAGCCGAGTTTGAGTTGTGGGTAGCGAGGAATCGGCAGCCCGCGCAATAGCAATTCAGACCAGCCCGATTGCACTTGCCCTTCGTCATGTTTGTCTTGACGTGGACGAATCAGTTGAATGGTGTG
>JACCDX010583536.1_pt1 | contig 14078 bp, 10 predicted proteins | sample 7449681 | NCBI WGS metagenome assembly JACCDX01 (sample SAMN15323450, study PRJNA562643) | freshwater metagenome | isolation source: river surface water | place: USA:Blue River Watershed | collected 2017-08-18
AAGCTTTTGCAAGCCACGTAGAAAAATCACCTTTAGCACTTGCAGAAGACAATCGTTTTTGGGAGGAAATTCGTCAACAATACATTTTAAAGCCTGACTATATTAATTTAGAAAATGGCTACTATAATTTTTTGCCTCAACCCATCCTCAATAAGTATATCGAGCATATCAAAGAAATCAATTACCAAGGTTCTTATTACATGCGCACTGTGCAATGGGAGAATAAACAAAAATCAGTGATTGCATTGGCTGCGATTGCAGGTTGTACGCCCGAAGAATTAATCATTACACGCAATACTACCGAATCATTAGACACGATTATTGGTGGCATTCACTGGCAGGCTGGTGACGAAGCCATCATGGCCGAGCAAGACTATGGCGCAATGTTAGACATGTTTAAATTAGTAAGTGAAAGACATGGTGTAGTGAATAAAATGATTTCTGTTCCTAATCATCCAAAAGACGATGCAGAGATTGTTGCACTTTATAAAAACGCCATTACCCCAAAGACTAAAGTCATATTAGTGAGTCATATGATTAATATCACTGGTCAAATATTACCCATCAAAAAAATCAGTGAAATGGCCCCTCAGTATGGAGCTCAAGTGATGGTAGATGGCGCGCATGCTTTTGCACATATCCAATATAGTATTGCTGATTTAGGTTGTGACTATTATGCAGCATCCTTACATAAATGGCTAAGTGTACCGCTTGGTGCAGGCATTCTTTTTGTCAAAAAAGAACATATCAAAGATATCTGGCCGCTTTTTGGAGACAATGAAAAAGATGCAAATAAGATTAAACGTATCAACCATACTGGAACCCATCCTGTTCATACTGACTTAACGATCCCCGATTCAATTGCTTATTATCAAATGATTGGCCCTGCAAAAAAAGAAGCAAGGTTAAGGTACTTGCAACAATATTGGACAAGTAAAGTCAAAGACAATCCAAATATTATTTTGAATACACCAACCAGTCCGGATCGTTCTTGTGCCATTAGCAATGTGGGTATCAAAAATATGAAACCTGCAATACTAGCTGAGCGCTTAATGAAGGAACATAAGATTTTTACTGTGGCCATTGATTATGCCAATGTGCATGGATGCAGGATAACACCTAATCTATATACTACTACCAAAGAATTGGATGTATTTGTGGAAGCTTTAAATACCTTGAGTAAGGCCTAAAATTCCACATTCAGTTCAATTTTGTTAACATTCGTTCGTATTTGCGGTTTTTTGCCTAATTTAATAGTCTAATTACCGCATAATGCTTAAGAAAGAGCGTCAAGAATTCATTTTACACCAATTAAACTTGCATAATAAAATTTTATGTGCGGATTTAAGCAATAAAATGGGCGTATCTGATGATACCATCAGAAGAGATCTTCAAGAACTTGCGCAAGATGATAAATTGATCAAAGTGCATGGCGGAGCACTTAGCAAATCATTTCACACTGCTTTTGACAGAAAGATGGTGTATAATTTAGAGGACAAAAATATTATCGCACAAAAAACTGCCACACTGGTACAAAGCGGAATGTATATTTTAACTTCTGGAGGTACTTCCATTTTAGAATTTGCGAAGTCTTTAGACTCCAATTTAAATGCCACATTCTTTACTTGTAGCCTAAATGCTGCTATTGAATTTGCGCACCATCCTAGTATCGAAGTGGTCATGATTGGTGACAAAGTTTCTAAAGACTCTATGTTAACGACAGGTGCTAGTGCTGTTCAAACCATCGAATCCATACAAGCAGATTTATGTATCCTAGGAATCAATTCTTTAGACACTCAATTTGGACTCAGTGAAAACGACTGGGAAGTAGTTCAAATTAAAAAGGCAATGATAAAAGCTTCCAAGAAAACCATTTGCATCGGCATTTCTGAGAAATTAAATTCTCAGCAAAAAATTAAAGTAGCCAACCTCGACGAGATTGATATTTTAATTACAGAGTTGGATCCCAACGATCCAATACTGTTGCCATTTAAACACAAGGGATTAACCATTTATTAATATTAAAAAATCAGTTATGAGACTAAAAAAAACAAGCAAGCTATATATGGCAAAGCTTATGATGATTTTGGTTTTGCTGTCTGGTTTTTGTATCGACACAATTGCCCAAACAGTTATTAGCGGTAAAGTATCGAATCAAAAAGACAACAGCGGAATTGAAGGGATTTCAATTGTTATCAAAGGAACACGCAATGGTGTATTCTCTGATAACGTTGGTGGCTTCTCTTTAAAATTAAATAACAACAACGCTATTACTTTGGTAGCGAGCGGGGTTGGATTTAAGACACAGGAATTGAATGTGGATCCAAGTACAATGGCTACTGGATTGAACATTGTTTTAACAGAACAATATTCAAAACTAGATGAAGTAGTGGTTACTGGTACATCTGCAGGAACAACTAAGCGTCAATTAGGAAGCTATATTAGTAGTGTGAATGCAGATGAATTAAGCAAAGGTGCTACTGGAAACGTATTAGCAGCTTTACAAGGTAAAACTGCTGGTGCGCAAATTATCCAAAACAGTGGTGATCCTGCAGGTGGTATGTCTGTTCGTTTAAGAGGTATCAGTTCAGTATTGTCTTCTTCTGAGCCTTTGTACATTGTTGATGGAGTAATCATTAATAACGCAACCAACAGAGTAACGAACACTTCGAGCAACTATGATGGTGGTAATTTTGTTGGAAGCATTGGCCAAAACAGAATGGTGGACATCAACCCTGCCGACATCGAAAGAATTGAAGTTTTGAATGGTGCTGCTGCTGCTGCTACTTATGGTAGTAGAGCGAATGCCGGTGTAATTCAAATTTTCACAAAAAGAGGTAAATCAGGTGCTGCTAAAGTAAGTTTCACAACTACATACTTAAACAGTAACTTAAGAAAGAAATTAGATGTGAATAATTCTCCTGTTAAATTCGGTGGCCCAACAGATGGTCCAGGTGCATTGACACAAGATATCTTAACGCCAACTGCAACCAATTTAACTAGTGTAACTCGTTATGATTATCAAGATTATATTTTCCGCAATGCTTCTGGTACAGATAACACTGTTTCAGTAAGCGGTGGTACTGATAAAACAAAATACTATTTTGGTGGATCTTATTTTTACAATCAAGGTATCATCCAAAATACAGATTTTCAAAGATTCAGCTTTAGATCAAATATTGATCAAGTTATCAATAAGTGGTTGAGCATGAATTTGGGATTAAACTATACCAATTCATCTGCAAATGAAAAGCCTGATGGACAATCATTCTTCTCTCCTACTAACTCTGTGACCATTATTGGTAACTTCCATGATATATGGACAAGAGACGCTAATGGAAATATAAAAGCAGTTGGTGAAAGAGGTAGAGTAAACCCTGTTTCTGTTATAGAAGATATCAAACAAAGACAAATAACCAATCGTTTGATTGGAAGCTTTGGCATGAAAATGAAAGCTGCAAAAGGTTTAACTTTTGATTATTTAATGGGTATTGATAATTATGCACAAAACGGAACCACTTATATTCCTCCATTTGCATACAATGCAAGTCCAGGTTTCTTTGGTGGTGGTGCAACTTTGGATCCTACACAAAATGGATATTCAAGTGCTGCTACAAATAATTTCTTCCAAATCAACCATGATTTAACTGGAAATTATACAGTAGATATCACTAAAGATTTTAATTCAACCACTCAAGTTGGATTCTCTCAACAATATGAAAAAAGCAACTATGCTTTAATTCAAGGTAGAGGTTTTGCGCCTTTCATTGAGACTGTGAACGGTGCAAGTACACCATTACCTGGTGTTGATGATCGTAGTGAAATTTCAATTTCTGGTTTATACATCCAACAAAACTTTAAGTTAAAGAACCAATTTTTCTTAACTGGTGCTGTTCGTCGTGATGCATCTAGCGTTTTTGGTGCAAACCAACGTAATCAAATTTATTCTAAAGCAAGTGCGAGTTATGTAATTTCAAGTACTAACTTTTGGAATGAATTGGCTTTTGCTAAAGCATTTGATTTAGTAAAACTTAGATTGGCTTATGGTGAAAGCGGAAACCTTACTGGTATTGGTGCTTACTCAAGATTCAACACATATAGCTCAAACTCTTTCATTGGTAGAAGTGCATTAAACTCAAGTTCAACACTTGCAAATGAAAATGTAAAACCAGAAAGACAATCAGAAATTGAATATGGTCTTGATTTAGGCATGTTGAATAACAGAATTGGTTTGACAGTGAACATCTACAATAAAAAAGTGACCGACTTATTAATTAATAGACAATTAGCTCCGACCAATGGATTTGCAAGCTTGTTAGATAATTTTGGTGCATTAGAAAACAGAGGTTATGAGGTTATGTTGACTTTAGTTCCTATTCAAAACAAAGATTTGAAATGGGAAATGACAACTATCTATAACAGAAACAGAAATAAAGCAACCAAAATCGGACAAGCTTTAACACTATTCTCAACAAACTCTGGCACACCAATTGGTATCATTGAAGGTCAACCAATCGGTATTTTCTATGGTACTTATTTTGCTAGAAATGCAGATGGTACATTTATTGTGAATGCAGCAAATATTCCTCAAACTGCAAGAGGTACACAAACTAGTGTATTGAATCCTACCGAAAATTTAAATAATGCAGGTAGTGTATTGAGAAGAGTAATTGGTGACCCTAACCCAGATTACACAGCAAGTTTAGTGAATGAAGTAAGTTATAAGAAATGGAATTTCCGTGCACAATTAGATGCTGTTCAAGGCGTAGATGTATTCAATGCTGATTTCAGAACTAGACAAGGTGTTGGTAATGGTAAAGTTGCTGAACAAGAGCAAAGAGGTATTTTACCAAGAGGTTATATCAGCGGTATTTATGCAATTGAAGAATGGAGAGTTGATGATGGCTCTTTTGTAAAATTGCGTGAATTATCTGTGAGCTATAATGTTGGTAAATTAAAATTCATCAACAACCTTAGCATCAATTTTAGCGGAAGAAATCTTATTTCATGGGATAACTACAAAGGATACGATCCAGAAGTTAACTCTGGTGGTCAAAGCACTTTGCTAAGAGGTATTGACTTCGGTGCTACACCTATCCCTCGTACTTTCAGTTTTGGTATCAAAGCTGATTTTTAATCTTTAATTCAATAAAACAAGAAAAATGAAAAAGATACAATATATATATCAATTCGCTTTCTTACTGGGGATACTGTCCCTTGCTAGTTGTAAGAAAGATTTCCCAAATCCGAATGCTCCTACCACCGATCAGGTGTTTAGTTCTGCAAGAGGTTTAGTGGGAGTGAATATTGGTGCTCAAAGAGTTTATTCTTTTGGTGGCGCTAGTGTTCTTTATGGCGTAGTGACTGCCAATGGTTTTGCAACCAATGAAGTTATTTTAATGAACGCTGGTAATGTGGCGGAATTTCAATTTAGTAGAGGTGGAAGTACCGTAGATAATACCAATACTGTTTTGGCGAATATTTGGACCAACTCTAATAAAGTGATCTATGATGCGAATACAGTGCTTGCTGCAGCTGCTAATATTAATGACAAAGGCTATGCTAGTGGTTTAATTGCACATGCTTCTATCTTAAAAGCATTGGCAATGGGATCGCTTTCTATGTTCTGGGAACAAGTACCTGAGGGTATAGGTGCCAATGTAAAGTTCAGAAGCCGTATGGAAGGATTTGATGCTGCAGTTGCCACCATCAATAGTGCATTAAGTACCATTAGCTCTACTCCTGTGAGTGCTGCTTATTTATCTGATGCTACTCCAGGTATTGATTTCGTGAATACTTTAAATGCGCTTAAAGCAAGGTATTTATTGTTTGCAGGTAAAAATGCAGAAGCACTAACAGCAGCTAATTTAGTAGACCTTACAAAAAGATCTACTTTCAACTATGATGCGATTAGTACAAACCCAATTTTCACTACTGCAACAGCAACTAATAACGTTTTTCAAGTTATTGATTCTACATTAGGTCTCCCTGCAACATTAGCTCCATCATTAGCTGATGGTCGTATTCCATTCTATACTTCTATCAATACCACTATTGCTCCAAGGTATAGAATCAATGGATTTTATAACAACACAACCACTGCCATCCCTATTTACTTACCAGGTGAAATCATGCTAATCAAAGCTGAGGCAATGGCAAGAACAAATAATTTAACGGGTGCTTTGGCTGAATTAAATAAAGTCATCACTAAAACTGCTACTGCAGATTTATTCAAAGTTGGTGCTGGATTAACCGCTTCAACAGCGAGTACATCTTCTGAAATTCTTGAAGAGATCTACAAAAACAGATGTATCGAATTGTATATGTCAGGTTTGAAACTAGAAGACATGCGTCGTTTTGGAAGACCCGTTACTGAGAGAAAGAGAAACTTTTTCCCTTATCCATTTAGAGAAAGAGATGGTAATCCAAACACACCAACAGACCCTAGTTTTTAATTAAAATAGAATTGAATGGATAAGTCATTTATACGAATTACAGAATCGAATTCTAACTATGATCATATTGAAAATTTCAGTACCACTGAGATTTTACAAAATATCAATGCAGAAGACAAGAAAGTGGCTTATGCGGTCGAACAAGTTATTCCAACAATTCAAACTTTGGTAGACTCAATAGTGGGAAAATTATCGAATGGGGGACGCCTATTCTATATCGGGGCAGGAACTAGTGGCAGACTAGGTTTAGTAGATGCAAGTGAATGCCCTCCCACTTTTGGGGTGCCAAATGATTTAGTGATTGGGATCATAGCAGGAGGACACCAAGCCATGTTTCAGGCTGTCGAAAATGCCGAAGACGATATGGAACAAGCTTGGAAAGATTTATTGGATTTTAATATTAGCAATCAAGATGTCGTAATTGGTATTGCTGCAAGTGGAACAACGCCATATGTGATTGGCGGTCTTCAATCTTGTAGACAACATCAAATTACAACAGGTAGTATAAGCTGTAATATGAATAGTCCAGTGTCTGCCCATGCTGACTTCCCTATTGAAGTGGTGGTGGGTCCTGAGTTTATTACCGGAAGTACGAGAATGAAAAGTGGTACTGCACAAAAAATGGTACTCAATATGATTTCAACTGCTGTCATGGTAAAACTTGGTCGTATCAAAGGAAATAAAATGGTCAATATGCAGTTAACGAATCAAAAATTATTTGATCGTGGTGTAAAAATGATCGTAGATGAATTAGATTCAATTGATGCAACAAAAGCAGCTGAACTTTTAAGCACTCATGGATCTGTAAAAAAATCTATTGAAGCTTTTCAGTTAAAATAAATTTAGCTTACCCCATAAGCAAAAAGCCTTCCCAATTTTGGGAGGGCTTTTTTATTTTCAATGATGTTTACAATTAAGTTGAAATGATGGAATGTACTTTATTTAAAAAACAATCCTATAAAGGGAAACTGATCTTCCCCATGGTGATTGGCATTTTTGTAGCATGCCCTCCAGCAAATAAAGGCGTTCCAGCCACTGCTTCATTTGCTAATAAAGCAAATAAGATGGCTTCCTTCGCATCAGGATTGATCCCTAAAACATCTGAGGAATATAATGTTGCATTCGGTAATAAACTTGTTAAATGTCCCATCAATACCGGATTGTGCATCCCTCCCCCACTGCTATACATATTGAATTTGGTCTCAGCAGGAATGCTAGATTGAATACAGTCTGCAATGGTTTCTGCAGAAAAGCGATTTAAAGTTGCCATCACATCTTCCTTAGACAAGTCTACAGTATGACTAGCTTTTTGTGCTTTAGCTAAAAATTCTAAGTTGAATAATTCAGGTCCAATGGTTTTGGGTAAACCAAGGGTGAAAAACGAATGCGCTTTTAGTTCGGATAATAAAGCTGCATTGATTTTTCCAGCAGCTGCAATTGCACCGTCTTTATCATATGCCAAAGGTGCAAAATACGCCCTGGTGTATGCATCCATTAATGTATTTCCAGTGCCGGTATCGGTTGAAAATACTTGGTCTAAACTACATCCTGCAGATAAATAAGTGAAATTAGCTATTCCACCCATATTTAATAACAACCTATTTTCGGTTGTATGATTGCATAATAAATAATCTCCGTATACTGCTAGCGGCGCACCCTCTCCTCCTGCAGCTACATGTTTTTGTCTAAAATCACTAAAGGTTAAAATACCAGTTGTCACTGCAATATGATCTCCATCCCCTATTTGTAAAGTCGCTGGATCATATTCAGAATTGGGATGTAAAGACTTTGGTGCATGGTAGATTGTTTGTCCATGACTTGCAATCATGTCTACGGCTTTTGGTTGAATCTTCCATGAAGCAAGTGCATCTAAAACCATCTTGCCATGTTGCTTACCAACCCATGCATTGAGTAAACAAAGTGTTTCCAAGGCCACCATTTCTTTTGAAAAAATACTTAATATTTTTGCTTTAAAATCATTGGTATAGTCCACTGTTGTAAAGGCTTTTAATTCAAATTGAGTATCCCTTCCAAACCCTTTAATTAAACACAATGCAATATCTAAGCCATCCATGGAGGTGCCACTCATTAAACCAACCACCATGCGCTCTTGCTTAGCTGAAACATTTATTAAATTTTGTATATTCTGGTGCATTTTAAAGATTGTTTTATCCTCCTCAAGATACTAAAGACCTAGCTTAATTCAAACTAGTCAAAAGTTTTTCACACTCTTGTAAGTCAATCATTTATACCCCTTAATCCACTTAACTTTGTACCATAATTATTTTGTATGCTTAAAGTAGGTGTTTTTGGTGTGGGGCATTTAGGGAAATTTCATTTGAATAACTGGAAACAGATTCCAACTGTAGAATTAGTTGGCTTTTTTGATCCCAATAATGAAGCTGCAGCCGAAGTAGAAAAAACCTATGGTATCAAAAGATTTATGGACGAAGAAGCATTGATTGCTGCTGTGGATGCCATAGATGTAGTCACCCCTACCCATTTCCATTTTCCAGTATGCGAGATGGCTATAAAAATGGGCAAGCATGTATTTGTAGAAAAACCAATGGCCAACACTATAGAAGAAGGAAAAAAGATCATGCATATGGTCAAAGAGGCCAATATTAAATTACAAGTAGGTCATGTTGAACGATTCAATCCTGCATTTACAGCATTAAAGAACGAGACATTAAATCCATTATTTATTGAAGTGCACCGTTTAGCTCAATTCAATCCAAGAGGAACAGAAGTGAGTGTGATTTTTGATTTAATGATTCATGATATTGACATCATCTTAAGTATTGTAAAGAGTGATGTTAAAAATATTTCTGCAAGTGGTGTAGCCGTATTAACAGATACACCTGATATAGCAAACGTGCGCATTGAATTCAATAATGGTTGTGTAGCGAATTTAACTAGTAGCAGAATCAGCATGAAAAAAATGCGCAAAATAAGACTCTTCCAAAAGGATGCCTATATCGGAATTGATTTTCTAGAGAAGAATACAGAAATCATCAAATTAAAATTACCAGAGGAAGCAGACGCCTTTTCATTCGATATCGAAACACATCAAGGTACTAAGACCATCACGATATCTAATCCAGTGGTAGAAGAAGGCAATGCAATTTTAAGTGAGTTAAGCAGTTTTGTAAATGCAATTGAAAATGATGGCCCGACTGTTGTCAATGAAATTGATGGCTATTTAGCCATGGAAGTAGCACATCAAATTTTGGAAAAGATAAGCAAATCGTCTTCACTAGTCAATCAGTCAGCAGACTAATCTTTTGACGCTCTTTTTGCTAAAATGTATGCAGCAATCGCCAAGTCCAATGGCCTTGTTATTTTGATATTTTCATATTCCCCTTCTATTAAATAAACTTCCTTGCCACTCGCTTCTAGCACATTGGCTTCGTCTGTAAAGGAGGGCTGATAGGCTTGCTCAAAGGCTTTCTTTAATAAAGCTGCGTTAAAAGTTTGCGGCGTTTGTATCATCATCACATTTGCTCTGTCAACCACATGATGATTTGTACCTTCTGTAATTCTAATGGTATCTGTTGAGGAAACTGCTGGTATAGCAGATCCTTTTTCTAATGCTTGTTGATAACATCTTTGAATCAAATCTGGAGTTAACAAACAACGTACTGCATCATGCACGAATACAATAGCATCTGGGTCTGCCTGAGCCAATCCATTTTTTACAGATTGAAACCTTGTATCGCCTCCAGCAACAAATTGAAAAGATTGAATTAGTCCACTTGCTGTAATAAGGGCTTCTCCTTCTTGAATATAGTTTGCAGGTAAAACAATGATAAAATTGATGTCCCAAAACGCAGTCACAAATTGGCCAATGGTGTGCAATAAAATAGATTTCCCTTCAATGGCTAAAAATTGTTTAGGCAATGCAGTCCCCATTCTTTGTCCAGTTCCCCCAGCTACGATAATGGCTGTTTTTTTCATGATCTTTTTTAGGAGTGCGATGTAACTAATAATTTATTTACTTCATTTGCCAACAAGGCCTTATCAATTGGCGCTGTACCTACTAATTCACAAACCAATCCGCCTGCAATATTTGCAATTTCTGCTGCCAATGCCATGTCCTTCGAAAAAGCATATACAAGCGAAGCTACTGCAATTACAGTATCTCCTGCTCCACTCACATCTGCGATGTTGCGAATATGTGTTGGAATTAATTGTTGCTTATTTTCTTGAGCAAAAAATACCCCATGTTCCGATAATGTAATAAATGAAATGCGATGATGCAACGCAGCACTTAAAGCCTGATGGACTTGTTGCATATTTGCAAGATCTATTGTTGGTACTTCTATTTTCAAACCCTCTTTCACCTCTTTAAGGTTGGGCTTAAACAAAGTACAATTTTTATATGCTAAGAAATTCTTTTGCTTTGGATCTACTGCTGTTGGAATGCCTTTTTGATTGCAATAAGCAATAATGGATTCAATGATTGCTGGCGTTAATACCCCTTTATTGTAATCCTCTAAGATGATCAATGCAGGCTGCTCTTTTTCCACATACGCATAAAAATTATCTAATAAAGCCTTAGACTCCTCATAATTGATATCGTGGGTGTTTTCATGGTCTAAACGCATCATTTGTTGATTGCGTCCCATGATCCTCACTTTATTTGTAGTCACCCTGGATGCACTTGAATAAATATATTGTGTATCGATGCCTTCTGCCTTTAAAAGTGCATTTAAATCGCTTCCCTCTGTGTCCTTGCCAACTACAGCAAATAATGTTGTAGGCGCTCCTAAGGCCCTTAAATTCAATGCTACATTGGCTGCACCACCTACCCTTATTTCCTTACGTTGAAGGGAAACAATTGGCACAGGTGCTTCTGGTGAAATACGGTCTACACCACCCCACCAATATGTATCCAACATGATATCTCCTACAACACCTATTTTGGTGTTCGCAAATCCTTCAAATAATTGATTGAATTGATTTAGATCCATCATTTAAGATGCCGTTTTTTGATTACGCAATGCCCAATAATACAATGGCACACCCAATAAAGTAATGATTAAACCCGGCCAGGTGAAATTTGGTTTATAAATGATTAACAGCACACAAAAGCAAGTACCCATCAAAATATAAATAGCTGGTAATACAGGATAACCAAAAGCTTTATAGGGTCTATCTAAATCAGGTCTTTTTTTACGAAGAATAAAAATACCTATGATAGTAAGTATATAAAAAATCACCACAATAAAGGACACCATGTCTAACAAGTCGCCATACCTTCCACTTAAACAAAGTAATCCTGCCACAATACATTGAGCCCATAGTGCCCATGCAGGTACTGCATTTTGATTTAATGTACCCGCCTTTTTAAAGAACAAGCCATCCTTTGCCATCGTATAATACACCCTTGCTCCTGCAAGGATCAATCCGTTATTACAACCGAATGTAGAAATCATGATCATGACTGCGATAACATAAGTGCCGATATTCCCAAAAATCACATTGGATGCTGCCACTGCCACACGATCTGCTGGTGCATTGGCAATTTCATTTAATGGAAGGACACTTAAATACATCAAGTTCGCAGAAATATAGATTACTGTCACAATGAGTGTACCTAAGAAAAGACTTAAACCAATATTGCGTTTTGGATTTTTAATTTCTCCTGCAATAAATGTAACATTGTTCCATGCATCACTACTAAAAATTGAGCCTACCATCGAAGCTGCAATGGCGCCTAAGATAGCAACGCCAAAAATGGGTGTTGTACTATTGTCCGAAGCAATTGTTTTCATCTCCCAAGCATTCGCCCAATTGGCATCCCAAATACTTGCTTTAGACGCCAATAAAAATCCAAATCCGATCAACCCAAATAGAGAAGCTAATTTGGTTATGGTAAATGTAGATTGAATCATCTTGCCACCTTGTACGCCCTTGGTATTAATATAGGTGAGCAAAATAATAGTTACAATAGATAAAACTTGTGCGGGGTAAATTTTCAAGAAACCTAATTGCAATAAAATATTGGCATCGGTCATTTCTAATGAAGGGAAAAAATAACCTGCAAACTTACTAAATGCAACCCCCACAGCCGCAATGGTGCCAGTTTGTATCACTGCAAAAAAACTCCACCCATATAAAAATCCTAACAAAGGATTATAAGACTCTTTTAAGTAGACATATTGTCCACCTGCTTTTGGGAACATGGCACTTAACTCGCCATAACTCAATGCAGCAGTTAAAGTCATGAAACCTGTCAATAACCATACTGCTACTAACCAACCTGCAGCACCAACATTTCTGGTAATATCTGCACTTACAATAAAAATACCCGATCCAATCATGCTTCCTGCAACAATCATTGTTGCATCGAATGCGGATAAACTTGGTTTAAATTCTGTGTTTGTTTCTGACATTATTTTTTGTATTCCGCGTTAAGCCCTTTTACAATATCATTCGTGATATCATAAGTAGTGTCTTTGTAATACATCAAGTCTGCATTACTAGAGAACACATAGGCAAATTGCTTGTCTTTATTATATTTTAAAATAAATGCTTCTATCTTCTTTTTTACTTCCTGTAATTTTCTGTAACTCTCCTCTTGCAAAGCTTGAGTTAATTGCTGCTCTGTATTTGTATAATTCTTTTCTAATTGTTGCAACTCTTGTTGTCTTGCAACCACCTCACCTTGAGATAAATATTGACCATTCTTTTGAAGATCTTGGTATTTAGCAGAAAAAGCATTCTTTAGCGCCGTTAATTGCTTTGCATTCTCCATGTCTTTTAATTGTAATGCATCTTTTACATCTTTGAAAAAGAGGTAGTTATTCTGAATAGAATCAATTTCAAAATAGGCTACTTTGGTTCCACCTGCATTTTGCATACTTGCTTTTTTACTCGTAGTAGTCCCGCTACTAAAATGTAACACATACAAAATAACAATTGCCAAAGCTAAAACACCATTAAAAACCCAGTTAGTCGACTTCATTTTGAATTATAATTTATTTGATTGTAGGCAGGTCGCCCTACCCTATAAAAATAGGTAAAATAAATAAATCAACCTTGTATTTAAAGCATAAAAAAAGCAGGAAATAGTACTATTTCCTGCTTTTTAACAAAATCAATTAAAGTGCTTATTCTTCCTCATCAAAGCTCATCGCCTCGCGAGTTGTAGCCAACACTTCATATTCTTCCTTACTTCCTACGATCAATTTCTCGAATTCTTTTTGACCAGTACCTGCAGGAATTAAGTGACCTGTAATTACGTTCTCTTTCAATCCAAGCATTAAATCAACCTTGCCTTGAATAGCAGCCTGACTCAATACTTTTGTAGTCTCCTGGAATGACGCAGCTGAGATCCAGCTTTGTACACCTAAAGATGCTTTAGTGATACCTAATAAGACTGGACGAGCTGTAGCAGGTTTCGCATCGCGCACTTCTACTACTTTCTTGTCTGCACGCTTTAAGATAGAATTCTCTTCTCTTAATTCACGAACAGTTACAATTTGACCAGGCTTAAATTTAGCACTTTCACCGCCATCAGTAACTACTTTCTTATCATAAATACGATCATTCTCTTCGATAAAGTCGAAGCTGTCTTCTAAATCTTCTTCTAAGAATTTAGTATCCCCTGCATCCACA
>JACCDX010611780.1_pt1 | contig 14078 bp, 15 predicted proteins | sample 7449681 | NCBI WGS metagenome assembly JACCDX01 (sample SAMN15323450, study PRJNA562643) | freshwater metagenome | isolation source: river surface water | place: USA:Blue River Watershed | collected 2017-08-18
CGCGAACTGGTGGCACAGCCGCTCAGCGCAGCTGCCGTCAGCATCAGCGACGCCAGCGCAGCGTGCCGATACCGGCGTGGCAGGGGTTTCCGAGGATTTTCTGGGGTCATGGCTGTCTCCTGGAGTTGAGTGGCTACTTCGGTGAAAATCCTAGGGGTAAGCCGCCGGCGGCGCTATCGGCAAGATTGGGGATGCCTGCCTCGTTGCCGATAAACCCCTGCTTTTCCGTATCCGAAGCAGCAGAACCCGCTGATCCTGTACCCTTTGCGCTCTTGAGAAGCAAAGGCCAGCGACTATGAAAGCGATCGAAAAACTCACCTTCGACAGCGTCACTATTCGTGCCGTGTCGATCCCGATGCGCCGTCCGATTGTGGCCAAGGTTGGCAGCTTTCCGGAATGGCCGTTCATCCTGATCGACGTGAAGACGAAGGAAGGCATTGTTGGTCGCGCCTACCTCGAGCCTTACCTGAAGAATGCGATCCGTTACATCGGCCCCGCGATCGAGGACATGGCCGAGAAATTCAAGGGCCGGCAGCTGGCGCCGCTGGACATGTTCCGCGACGTGATTGGCTCGTTGCACTTGCTCGGTCGTCAGGGCGTCAGCATGATCGCCGCGGCCGGTCTGGATATGGCGATCTGGGATGCGCTGTCGAAGGCCGCCGGCTTGCCGCTGGCCGAGATGCTGGGTGGTACGGTCGGCAAGATCCGCACTTACAACACCAATGGCTTGTGGCTGCTGCCACTCGACAAGCTGGCGAAGGAAGCCGAAGAGCTGGTCGCCGAAGGCAATTTCAGCGCGATCAAGATCCGTCTCGGTCGCGCGAAGATTGCGGATGACCTGAAGGCACTGGAACTGGTGCGTGGCGCGATCGGCAATGACATCCAGCTGATGTGTGACTTCAACCAGGGCCAGACGATACAAGAAGCGATCTGGCGCCTGCATGCGCTCGATGACGCGGGCTTGTACTGGTTCGAAGAGCCGGTCGTGTTCGACAACTATGCGCAGAGCGCGCAGCTGGCGGTCGAGCTGAAGACGCCGATATCCATCGGTGAAAACATCTATGGCCCGCGCTCGTTCTATGATGCGGTACAAGCCAAGGCCGCTGATCTCTACATGCCGGATCTGATGCGTATCGGCGGCGTGACTGGCTGGATGCGCGCAGCATCCATTGCCGGCGCCGCAGGTCTGCCTTTGTCCAGCCACCTGTATCCGGAAGTGTCTGCGCATCTGCTGCGCGCATCCGAATCGGCCGACTGGCTGGAATACCGTGACTGGGGTAATCCCATCATTGCGCAACCCTTCGAGGTCGTCGATGGCCATGCGATCGTGCCCGATCGTCCGGGCAATGGTATCGAGTGGAACGAGGACGCGGTCGCGAAGTACGCGTACTGAGCTTTCCATAGCAATCAACGTCGAGTGTCGGGCGCACGGTAGATCCGTGCACCTGTCCGGCCCATGCCCGACATGCGTTGATACCAAAGGAAAAGCATGCCGCAGAAGCATGCTCCATCACTCTCATCAGCGATCAAGCGTATGACACCCGAAATTACTACTGGCGCATTGAGCGCTGCCCCCGTGCGCGATGCGGTGTACCGCAAAGCGATGCTGCGCTTCATGCCGCTGCTGTGCCTGTGTCTGGTCGCTGCCTATCTCGATCGCGTGAATGTCGGCTTTGCGAAGCTGACGATGCTCGATGACCTCGGCTTCAGCAACACCATCTATGGCTTGGGCGCAGGCATCTTCTTCTTCGGCTATTTTCTATTTGAAGTGCCGAGCAATGTCTTGCTGCACAAGATAGGCGCGCGCGTATGGATCGCACGCATCATGATCACCTGGGGCATCATTGGCGCGGCGATGGCCTTTGTGACGACGCCGATGCAGTTCTATGTATTGCGTTTCCTGCTCGGCGTGGCCGAGGCCGGCTTCATTCCCGGCGTGATGTACTTCCTGTCGTGCTGGTTCCCGTCCGCACGCCGCGGCCGCGTGCTGGCGCTGCTACTGGCTGCGGTGCCATTGTCGAGCGTGATCGGCGGTCCGTTGTCGGGCGCGATCCTGAAATCCTTTGCTGGCCTTGGCGGCATGCATGGCTGGCAGTGGCTGTTCCTGATCGAGACCATTCCATCGGTACTGCTCGGCATTGCGGTGCTGAAGCTGCTGGCCGATCGTCCGGCCGACGCGCGCTGGCTTGATCAGCAAGAAGCGGCGCTGGTCGAGGCCGATATCGCAGCAGAAGCTGAACGCAATCATGCGCATTCGGGTTTTGCCAGTGCCTTCAAGAGCCCGCTGGTTTGGCAGCTGAGCATCGCGTATTTCTGCATCGTCAGCTCGGTCTATGTGCTGATCTTCTGGTTGCCGACACTGATCAAGCAGCATGGGGTGACAGACCCGGTACAGATAGGCTGGCTGACTGCGATTCCGTATTTCTTCGCCATCGTCGTATCGATCTGGAATAACGCGCGTGCCGACCGCTTGCGTGAGCGTCGCTGGCATACGGCGGTCCCATGTTTCGTGACTGCAGTCGGCCTCGCATTGAGCTGGTTGCACTTCGACAGCCTCGTACTGACGATGCTGGTGCTTACCGTCGCTGCTGCTGCCGCATCTACCACGCAAGCGGCTTTCTGGAGCGTGCCGCCGACTTTCCTCAGTGGTGCCGCCGCTGCGGCCGGGCTGGCGCTGATCAATTCACTCGGCAATGTCGGCGGCATGGTCAGCACGTCGGTGGTCGGCATGATTACCGACATCACCGGCAATTCGCAGGATGGCCTGATTCTGTTTGCCGGCATTTTGCTGATCGCTGTGGTGCTCGTACTGCGTTTGCCGCCGAAGCTGGTTAACCATTGATCGGGCTTGGGACCCTGCCTGTGTGACAGGCTGGGTCATTGTCATCGCCTGTGTTTTCATCGATGCGAACTGGGCAGCAAGACCGAACATTTCATCATCAGGACACCTGAACTTCACACCCTGACAAAGATCACATGCTTCCTGCTTGTGTTTTATGAAAGGACAGATGATGAAGAAGCTCGCTTCTCTCACCGTGGCCGTTTTACTGGCTGCCAGTGGTACCGTCAGCTTTGCGGCCGACACCAGGTCAGCGGCCTTGCCGGCGCCGATGGAAATGTCGGATGCGCAAATGGATGGCGTTGCTGCCGGTATTGCCAATTTCAACAATCTTGTCGCCATCGACGTCAACAATGTGTTGAGCAACAATGATGTGCAAGTCGCTGTGCCGGTGAACGCCGCCGTGGCAGTCGGTGCGGTCGGCATCCTGAGCCGGCAGACCGGCATCCTCACCGGTGCCGCCGCACCGGGAAGGACCGACCAGCGGCAGTAAATCTCCAGTCGAATGCTGTAACAAAGTCTGCCGTGCAGACCTGTGGTACCCCGAAGCTCCTGCCTGAAGGGCAGGGGTTTTTTTGCGCGCGTGGTTGGTGCTGGTACTGCTATCGGCGTTGTTGATGCAAGGCTGCAGCACGATGACAGCCCATGGCGCGAAGCACAGTGCAAGCCCGGTGCAGTCGTTGCGCGAGCAAAGGCAGCGCCATGTCGTGATACAGCAATGGGATATCAGTTGCGGTGCGGCCGCGCTGGCTACGTTGCTGAACTTCCAGCATCGCGAAATCTTCACGGAAAAGGCCATCGCCGAAGTAATGCTTCGTCGTACCCATCCACTGACGGTACGCATCAAGGGCGGCTTCTCCCTGCTTGACCTCAAACGCTTTGCCGAGCATGCAGGCTATCGCGGCAAGGCTTACCGGCAGCTGCAGTTCGATCATTTACGCGCAATGCAGCCGGCGATCGTCCCGGTCAATCTGGGAGACTACAACCATTTTGTCGTATTCCGCGGCGTCGTTGCCGATACCGTATTGCTGGCCGATCCGGCGTTTGGCAACCGCAGTCTGTCACGCGCGGATTTCGAACGCGGCTGGAGCCGTATCGCCTTCGTCGTGCTGCGCAGGGACGGGCTTGCGCCATCCAATGGCCTGGGCGTCGAAACTGTAGATTTCGTCAGGGTAGACCCGCAGATGATCCGGCAAGCTCTGCACTGACGCGCACGCATCTGCTGCGTATGAAGCCGTCTGCGGGGAGGCCAAAGTGCAGCAGCGCTGGTTCGGTGCAATGTGCATGATGCAGGCCTGCCTGCTGGCGCTAGCGATGATGGCTCATGCAGTTGCAGCAGGTTTGCATGATGGGGCAGGTTTGCACGATGCAGTCCAGGATGCGATGCCTCGTCAATCCGGTGATCATGGATGTGATCCGGATCAGCTTGCTGCGCTGGCAGCCCGCATCGACCTGCTCGAGCGCCGCCTTGCTGCCTTTGTAGCGCCACCAGTAGCGCGACCAGCAGCGCCATCGGCAGTACCTTTGGTCTCCACTGACACGATCTCGAGCGCGGGCGCATCACCTAGCGTACCAGCAGCGACACCCAGTGCGCCAGTCGACGAAACGATGGCGCGCGCGCTCGAGCGTGCGCTGGTGCGCGAGGGCGGCCTGGTACTGCCGCCCGGTGTGGTCGAGCTTGAGCCCAGATTTCGTTATCAGCATCGCTCGACGCAGCAGCTGGAACTGTTGCAAGTCGGCGGGCAGCCCGCTGTCGCTCAGGTGGATCGCAAGCTCGATCAGTCGCAACTGACGCTAGGCTTGCGGCTCGGCCTGCCCGGCAGCAGCCAGCTGGAGCTCTTGCTTCCCTATGCAAGCCATCGAATGCGCACGATCGTCGCCGATGGCAGCGCTAGCGGTCTCGGCAGGGGTAGTGGCATCGGCACCGGCGCGATCGAAGTGACCAACAGCGTATCCGGTGTCGGCAACATCGACATCGGTTGGACCAAGCAGTGGTATACGCAACCGGGTGGCTCGGGCGCATTGGTATCCCTGCGTGTAAGCGAGCCGGTGTCGGCGGATCAGGCCAGCTCGTCAGTCGCGGTCGGCAGCAGCTTCCGCACGCTGCAAGGCAGCCTGTTGTTCATTCATCGGGTTGATCCGGTGGTCTATGTCGGCGGGCTGTCCTATGCAGCGAACCTCGCGCGCCGTATCGCCGGCGTCCGCATCGATCCTGGCGATGCGATCGCGATGCGCGCCGGTGCGCTGATTGCACTGAGCCCGGACACCTCGCTGCGTCTCGGGCTGGATCTCAGCCGCACGCGGGATACCTCAATCGAAGGCGCCGTTGTTGCCGGTAGCGCTGCCGTGCTCGGCGAGTTCAGCACCGGCTTTTCTTTTGTGCTCACGCCGCGCACCTTGCTCGGCATCGAAGCCGGCATCGGCCTCACGCCCCGTTCGCCGGATTTTCGCATCGGTCTGTCGCTGCCGATCAGATTCTGACCCCGCTGGACCGGACGCACCCGCAGACCCTGGCGCATCCGTTCACCGCAAAATCTGCATGTCTGCAGAACATGCCGATAGTCGATATCATAAGTATTAAATTTTATATTCTTATACGGAGTGATTCATGCAAGTTGCATTGCAGCGGCGTGTCGTGGCCTTTGTGCTAACTTTTTTGTGTTCGGCGCTACCGGCCCAGGCCAATGAGACCATCCTCCCGCCGCTGACACCCCCGTCGAAAAACACCAAGGAGCTGGATACTGATCTTGTCATTCTGGGCATCAGGGAAAGCCTTCCTATCGCCGAGAAAAAAAACATCTCCGGTGAAAGCGTTTTGATCACCAAACCGCGGCAGCGAAACGACCCAGAGATAAGAATTTGTATTTTTGCTGACGACAAGAGTTATCCGGGCATCACGCTCGAAGACGCGAACCAGGTGCTGTCCTCGATGATCCTGCCATGGCTGGGCAAGTCCATGAACCTGACCCAGAAAGAGTTGAAGCTGCATGACGATTGTCTGACGAATGAACAGACCCTGAACGGCGGAATGTTGAAAAGAAGCCCGTTCTTCCTGGTCGTGGAGCGTAAATTTCTCCCCAATCTGCTGGAAGAGCAGGATTTCAAGCAAGACCCGCAGATGGCATTCACGGTGGGCGCCGTCAGCAAGGAGAGCTTTTTTGCGAACCAACGCCTTCTGGCGGAGGCGAAGCAGCGCGGCGAAAATGCGATGCGCTCGAACATCAAAGCCCTTGCCGAAGCCGCCAAGGCAGGCGAGGTTGCCACGCTGGGCTCGCTGGTGATCGCAGCTCCGGACAATGAAATCCGGCTGTGCGCAGTCAGCACTGGCGAATCTGATACCCCTTTCCTTCTCGGCTATTCGTTTTCTTATCTTCGCTTGTTGCCAGACGAATGGGTGCGGGATATCAAATCGAAAAATCCGAAGGCAACGACTGGTGGTGATAAAAAGTACTATCACAAGACCTTCGGTTCACTTGATACGTTCTACATCAAGCTGCGCGAGTCAGGTTGCCATGTTTTCGTGGGCACCCCTGTTGATGTCCATGCCTTACGCGAAGCCTTGCTGAGGGATACACGGGAAGAGCGCAACCTCATTGGCAGGTTCGTGCAGAAAACTGAACTTGCCGAGAATTGGGCCAAAGTCCTGGGATTTGACAGCTACGCTCAGAGCGTATTTGCCGGGAAGTTCAGCATGGATACGGCGACGGTCAAAGGTCTTGCCGAGTATCAGGTCACCTCTGAGGAGAGCCTGCTGGCAGTGCTGGCCACGATGCGCTCTGCAGGCTATGCCGATAACAAGGATCCCAAGACCTTACTGAGTTTTCTGCGAGATAAGCAGGCGGGTGAGCGCGAAGGCAAAACCGCCGTGGCCATCCGAACCGAGCGCCAGCAGAAAGAAGTGCGCGACGCAGAGCGCCGCGCGCTCGAGCAAAAGAAGGCGCGCGAAGAGTATGCAAAACGATTCCCTTTCACGGCGATCATTTCCTGCTCGCTCGGCGAGTCATCGCCGGTCACGCTGAATGCCTGCTTTGTCAACAAGTACAACCAGACCGAGCTGGAAGTCAAAAACGGCGCTGACTATCGCATGTACACCGTCCGCGACTTGTTCTCGGCTGGGCAAGCGACGGAAGAAGGCCTGGAGATACCGCTGCAAAAGAGTTTCCAGATCAAGGCGCAAAATGCCGGAGAGGGGCTGCTCTTGACGGTAAAGATTATTGATAACAAGTCAGGATCGGTTGCGTTCAAAAAATCGGCAAGCCAGTACGGTGTCGTTCGGGTTACGAATTGAGGCGTGGCTGTCAACGCAGCTAAATATGCAAATCACCACCAGAGGACCCCATGCCATGTCATTTCCAATTCAAAAACGGCGTTTTGCCAAAGGTGCACAACGCCTGCTTCGTTATGTCTGCATCACTTCGCTCTGTATGATTTTCCCGCAAGCCTCGGCCGCGACCGGAAGCACCGGTAACCCGGTGGAATGGGTCCAGGTCGGTGAAACGAACGATACGCTGCTGTTGATCGATGCAAACTCCATTTCAGGATTCGAGGCGCCGAATCTTGGGCTCGCTCATCGCGCCGACTATATGTTCAAGGGGAAAACAAACAAGAAACTGACCAGCGCGACTCGCACAGCGTTCATGCTCCAGCAGCAGTGTGATGAGGGCAATGGGCAGCTGACGGTGTTTTTCACCGACAAGGAAGGGCAGCCGAGCGGCAAAGGCGAGACCCATCAGTTTTCGGTCGATGGTGAATCCTGGGTGGATGCCATTGCACGCACGATGTGCAAGGCGCGGCGACTCATGATGGGCAACCAGCGGGTACAGTGAGGCTTGGATTGCTGCTTCACTAACGGCATTTCGCAAGAGGTGTGTTTCATGAATTCAATCAACGTCAAGGTGAAAAAAATCTAAACCAGAACGTCATGGTGTCGGGCAAAGTTCAGTGACGAAAACCTTTCGTCTGACAAAAATACTGAGACGCCATGGCAATACAGCCCGATGATCAAGGAATCAATCGTGCAGCGCAGGTAGCGCTTTCGCATGACATCCATGCACCCGCCGATCCGGGCTTGATCGATTCCCGCTATGCCGCAATGCGCCTGTTGGTGACCCTGGCGCTCTTCACGCTGGGCAATGGCGCGATGTATGTACTGGCCGTCATGCTGCCGGAAGTACAAAAAGAATTCGGTATCAGCCGCGCCGATGCATCACTGCCTTACACACTGGTCATGATCGGGTTCGGGCTCGGCGGCATCCTCTGTGGTCGCGGGGCTGACCGCTACGGCGTCGCGAGGGTATTGGCATTCGGCGCGTTCGGCTCATTTGCCGGGTTTGTCATCTCGGGTCTCGCGCCCAACATCATTGTGTTCGCGCTTGCGCATGGCCTGTTGCTCGGCTTGCTGGCGATCGGTAGCTCCTTCGTTCCCCTGATCGCCGATACCTCGCTATGGTGGAACAAGCGACGTGGTCTCGCAGTAGGTATCGCCACCAGCGGCAACTTCCTGTCCGGAACCGTGTGGCCTCCGATCGTTCAATGGGGAATTGAACATGTCGGCTGGCGATACACCTATGTCGGCCTCGGCGTAGTTTGCGGGCTCGGTATGGCGCTGCTGTGCGTGCGCATGCGGCAGCGTCCCCCTATTGCAACCATGCCGCAAGCGGGAGCGAGCGCTGCTCACGGTCCCGGCGAGCGTCCTTTCGGGATGTCGATGAACCTGGCGCAATGGCTGTTGTTCACGGCAGCGGTCGGCTGCTGCGTCGCGATGGCAATGCCGCAAGTCCATATCGTCGCGTATTGCACCGACCTCGGCTTCAATGCGGCACGGGGCGCCGAGATGTTGTCCGTGATGCTGGGGTTCGGCATCGTCAGCCGACTGGCGTCGGGCTGGATCTCAGATCACATCGGCGGCTTGCGCACCCTGTTGCTTGGTTCGGTGCTTCAAGCTGTCGCACTGGCGCTCTTCCTGCCGTTCGACAGCCTGGCGTCGCTGTATGTGATCTCCGCGTTGTTCGGCCTGTTCCAGGGCGGCATCGTGCCTTCGTACGCCATCATCGTCCGCGAGCATTTCCCGGCGAACGAGGCCGGTGCCCGAGTGGGCGTAGTGGTTCTGGGTGTGCAGGTCGGTATGGCGCTCGGTGGCTGGATGTCGGGCAAGGTCTTTGACCTGACCGGCTCTTATCACGCAGCCTTCATCAACGGTATCGGATGGAATCTGCTCAACATCGCGATTGTCGCGATGATGTTGATGCGCTTGCGCCGCGCACCGGGCCATTGAATTTGCCGGTGCAGCGTGTATATGAAGGCGCCGACTTGAAGCTGCCGAATTTTCAGCTTATTCGACCTTCCAGCTGCCCGACTTGCCGCCGTGCTTTTCCATCACCTTGATATCCGACATCACCATCGTCTTGTCGACGGCCTTGCACATATCGTAGATGGTCAGCAGGCCGACCTGTACCGCCGTCAGCGCTTCCATCTCGACGCCGGTCTTGCCCAGCGTCTCGACCTGCGCGTTGCACATGATGGTCGAGTCTTCTTCATTGATCGTGAACTCGACCGCCACACGGGTCAGCGCCAGCGGATGGCATAGCGGGATCAGGTCGCTGGTGCGCTTGGCTGCCATGATCGCAGCGATCCGTGCGATACCGAGCACGTCGCCTTTCTTCGCGGTGCCTGATATCACTATGGACAGCGTCGCCGGCTTCATCCGGATGATGCCGCGCGCGATGGCGACGCGATGGGTATCGTTCTTGGCGCCGACATCGACCATGTGGGCCTGGCCGCCTGCGTCGAAATGGGTGAGGCCACCGTTGTCGTTATCGGATGCTGGCATGTCTTTCTTCGGGCTCATCGCGTTCGGGTGATTGCGCGCGGATTGCGCTTTGTAAACGGTTGTGAGGCGGCATGGACCGTCTCGGGTTGCGGGTATCATAGCACCATGAGTTTCCGCATTCGCCATCGAGCTTCCCTGTCTGTCTTGTCGCGCCTGGCCTCGCCATTGCGTCGCATGCTGGCGGCAGGTTTGCTCGCGCTGTCGATGCCGGCCTTGCTGGCGCCGGCGGCGCTGCATGCGCAAGCCTTGCCCAATCTGGGCGGCACCGATGGCGAAGAGTTGTCGCCACTGATGGAGCGCAAGCTCGGCGAGCAGGTGATGACCAGCATACGCCGAGACCGGGATTACCTTGACGATGGCGTCACCCTCGATTTCCTGAATCAGTTTGGCGGTATCCTGCTCGCGTCCAGTCCGGAAGCACGCGGCGATGCCGGCTACGATTTCTTTTTCTTCGCGGTGCGCGATCCGTCACTGAATGCGTTCGCTTTGCCCGGAGGTTTCATCGGTGTGCACACCGGCCTGGTGCTGGCCGCACAATCCGAATCCGAACTGGCCTCGGTGCTCGCACACGAAATCGGCCACGTTTCGCAGCGGCATATCGCGCGCATGATCGGCAACCAGAAGCAGGATTCACTACTGCCGCTGGCCGGGCTGTTGGTGGGCTTGCTCGCGGCGCGCACCAGTCCTGACCTTGCCGGTGCGGCAATGATGGGCGGTACCGGCCTCGCCGCGCAGCGTCAGCTGAGCTTCGGCCGGGATGCCGAACGTGAAGCGGATCGTCTCGGCCTGAGTCTGCTGAACGGCTCAGGTTTTGAAGTCAATGGCATGGTGAATTTCTTCGGCCGCCTGCAAGCGGCCAGCCGCAGCCGCAATGACAACTTGCCTTCTTATCTGCGTACGCACCCGCTGACGACCGAGCGTATCGCCGATATCGAAGCCCGCATCCGCAACCTGCCTTACCGGCAGCGCGTCGACAGCCTGGACTTCCTGCTGATCAAGGCAAGATTGCGCGTGCTGCAGGACGATACGCCGCAGGGCTGGCGCGATGCGACCACGCTTTTCAATGAACAACTGCGGCAAGGCAATCGTCTTCAAGTGCTCGGCGCGAAATATGGATTGGCGATGATTGCGCTGCGGCAGGCCGACAACGCTCGCGCGAAAACGCTGCTCGACGACATCGAAGCCGATGTCCACCGTCAGCCCGCGTTGCCGGAATCACCCGCAGTGCGCAGCCTGCAGATTGACCAGAAGCTGGCTGCGCGTGATGCCGTCGCTGCGTTCACGATCGCCAGTGAGGCCCGACAGCGTTTCCCGTTGTCGCGTGCGATCGCCATGCAATATGCCGATTGCCTGATCGCCAAGGGTGACAAGGAAGCGGCCGTTGCCTTCCTGCGGGATCAGGCGCAGTTATACCGGCAAGATGCCGGCGTGCAGCGTGCGCTGGCACGCGCGTACGCGGAGCAGGGCAAGAAGGCTTTGCAGCACATGTCGCTGGCCGAGTACTACGCGCTGTCAGGCGCGTTGCCGGCGGCACTGGAGCAGTTGCGTATTGCGCGTGCTGCGCCGGATGCGTCGTTCTATGACCAGGCCGTGATTGACGCGCGCGAACGCGAGCTGCAATCGATCTGGCGCGATGTGATGAAGCAGCAGGGCAAGCGCTAGCCGGGTTTGCAGATCAACGCGGAAGCGTCGCGGGATGGGCAATAAATCCGAGTTGTTGCAGGTCGGTTGAACGTAGCGGCTGCACCGGCAGCAGTTGCTCACCGAGTGCCAGTTGCAGTCCCGCATGTGGTGCTGACAGCCAATCCATCAGCACGATGTCCTCGACCTGTCGGCCAGCTATTCGCAGCAGCGACAGACAATCACCGAGATCGCGATCATCCACCATCGCCAGCTTGTCGCCAGCCTTCAATAGCAGCCGGCCTTCCTCGGTCATCCACGCTTGCTCAATGTTTTTCAGTGGCACGCCATCGTGCGTGACGAAGCCATGGACCGGATCGGTGCGCGCGATGAAGGGGGTGGATTCCAGCTCCACATACACGCGCTGCGGTCCGTTCTGGAAATACCAGCAACCGCGTTCATCGTGCAGGTAGTTGCGATGAATGAAGGACAGCAGCGTCGGATGCCGGATCACATCGCCCGGCGCATGGGCTGCCTGCGCTGCTTCATCGCGCATGCGAAACGCGCCGCGCGCATCGAGCGCGAGCCAGCCGTAGCAATGCGGCACATTCGGCCATTTGGCCATGGCCTGTCTGACACTCTCATCCATACCTGTGAGCGTATCAGGCTGCTGCCGGTGTGTCCTGCTTGAGCCGCACTTGCTCGGACAGGAAGCGCACCAGTCTGCGCGGCAGCCAGTTCAGCGCGCCTGGCGGGCGACCGGTCGCGAAGCCCACATGCCCACCCTGCGACGGATATTCGAGGATCACGGAAGCAGACGCCTTGCGCGGCAAGTGACGCCCGGGCAGGAAGGGATCATTGCGTGCGTTCAGCACCAGCGTCGGCACGGTAATGTCGCGCAGCACATGGCGTGCGCTGGCACGGTGCCAGTAGTCATCGGTGTCGCGGAAGCCATGCAGCGGCGCGGTCACCACATTGTCGAATTCGTACAGATTGCGTGCGGCCAGCATGCGGTCGCGGTCAAACAGACCCGGGTACTGTTCCAGCTTGGCCAGGCACTTGGGTTTGAGCGTATTCAGGAACACGCGCGTATAGATCATGTTGACGCCGGAGGACAGCGCCTTGCCGCCGGCACTCAGGTCGAGCGGCGCCGAGATCGCGCAGGCTGCATCGACAAAGTCGCTGTCCTCGGCGAAGCTGCCCAGCCAGCGCAACAGCGCATTGCCGCCCAGCGAGACGCCGGCCGCGAAGAAGTTCGATGCATTGCGTGCCAGCGGGTGGTTCGCCATCCGCTGCAAGATCCAGCCTATCTCGTCGGCATCGCCCGAATGATAGAAGCGTGGCGCGCGGTTCAGTTCGCCCGAGCAGCCACGGAAGTGCGGTACCGCGCCTGACCAGCCCAGCGCTTCGATATAGGACAGGATCGCACGTGCATAGTGGCTGGACGATGAACCTTCAAGGCCATGGAACAGCACCAGCATCGGTTTGCCGGGCAGGCCTTCGACGAAATCGACATCGATGAAATCACCGTCCGGCGTTTCCCAGCGCTCGCGCGCCAGCGTCACATCGGGCGTGTCGATGACTTTGGCCGGGTAGATGGTTTGCAAGTGGCCGCCGGGCAGCCACAGCGGGGCACGGTAGTCACTCATGGGCGTGGTCCCTGCCGATCACTCATCGCTTGAGCGCCTGCGTGTGGACATTCAATGCAGGATGCCGGCAGCGGCGAGCGACTCTTCGGCCGGGCGGCCGGGGGCGATCGACGAGTGGTGCAGCACGATGCGCCAGCCCTGCGGCGTCTTCAGGTAGACATTGGTGGCGAGGATGTGAGCTTCCTGCCAGTCGGGATCATCGGGACGCTTCACCTCTTCGACCACGCTGTGTACCGCACACATCATGTTGTGGGTCACATGCAGGTGGCGCGGACGGATGTGCACCGGGCCGCGCTCGAAGATCAGTTCCCAGGATTCGCGGATCGCCGCGTGGCCTTGCAGGCGCGGCGCGCCCGGATGAATGCAGGCGATTTCATCGTCTTCGGCCCACAGCGCCATCAGACCTTCGAGATCGGCGCGCGCGATCGCGTCATAGAACGCATGCTCGACGTCTTCGGCGCTGGCCAGGGTCTTGGTGACGTTGGGCATCGATGCGAATCTCAGTGCGCTGCCGCCGATGCGCCGGGCTTGAGCTTGTAAACAGTGCCGCAGTACGGGCACTTTGATTCGCCATGGGCGTTGAAGTCGAGGAAGACGCGCGGATGCGACGACCAGACCGGCATCGCCTTGTTCGGGCAATACGCAGGCAAGTCCTGGCTGTCGAGCTCGATGGCGGGCACGTGCTGGCTCATGGCGTCTTCCTTCTTCCTTGCATGCTGCTGATGACTTTTATACTTTGGTCAGCCAGTGCTTGTACTTGGCCGCCTTGCCGCCGACAACGTCGAAGAACAGCGACTGCAACTTCTCGGTCACCGGGCCGCGGCTGCCGGCACCGATCTGACGGTTGTCCAGTTCACGGATAGGTGTCACTTCAGCGGCGGTGCCGGTGAAGAAGGCTTCGTCGGCGCAGTACATCTCGTCGCGGGTGATGCGCTTCTCGACGACATCGATGCCGAGGTCGCGCGCCATCGTCAGTACCGAGTCGCGGGTGATGCCGTCCAGGCAGCTGGCCAGGTCCGGTGTATAGATCTTGCCGTTCTTGACGATGAACACGTTTTCGCCGGCACCTTCCGACACATAGCCGTCGGTATCCAGCAGCAGCGCCTCGTCATAGCCTTCGGCGGTCACTTCCTGGTTGGCC
>JACCDX011749967.1_pt1 | contig 14070 bp, 7 predicted proteins | sample 7449681 | NCBI WGS metagenome assembly JACCDX01 (sample SAMN15323450, study PRJNA562643) | freshwater metagenome | isolation source: river surface water | place: USA:Blue River Watershed | collected 2017-08-18
AACGGCAAAGAAATCGCCAATGCCTACTCCGAGCTCAACGACCCCATCGACCAGCTCGAGCGCTTCGAGGAGCAGCTCAAGCTGAGCGCCAAGGGCGACGACGAGGCCATGTTTATCGACCTCGACTTTGTGCGGGCCCTGGAGTACGGCATGCCGCCAACCTCGGGCATGGGCATTGGAATGGACCGCCTGACGATGCTCTTGACCGACCAGGCGAGCATTCAGGAGGTGCTGTTCTTCCCCCAGATGCGCCCCGAAAAGGCCGAAGAAGGTTTTTGATTCATGCTGTACCCGCCGGAGGCTGCCGACCTGCTTGATTTTCAGGCCGTCAAAGATCTGGCGGCAGAGCACGCGGCGACCCGAAAGGGACGGCTGCGGCTGCGCGACGCGGTGCCTACCGCGGACCGCGCGGCGATGGAGCCCGAACTGCTTCAGGTAGACGAGCTGCTGCGGCTCATGGAGCGCGGGCATTTTTTTCCGGCGGTGGCGGCCGCCGAGGTGGATGACGCGCTTCCTATGCTGCGCATCGAGGGGGCCGTCCTGACTTCGGAACAGTGCTTGGCGATCTTGGCTCAAGCTCAGGCCTATGCCAACGCCTACCGTTTTGTGCTGACGCACGCGGAGTTTGCGCCCACCCTCGAGGCCCTGGCACGTTCTTTTCCGCCCGAGGACGGGGTTCCAAGGCTCATCGAGGGCGTGTTTGAGCGCAACGGGCTGGTGCGGAGCAATGCGTCGCCCGAGCTGGCGCGGATTCGCACGGACCTCGCCAAAGCGCGCGTCGCCGCAGACAAGCTGTTTTACAAGGTGCTGCGCCGCTACGAGGCCGAGGGCTGGCTGGGCGACATTCGCGAGTCGGTGAGCAACGACCGCCGGGTGCTGGCGCTGTCGGCGTCCCACAAGAACAAGGCTCGTGGAGCGTTTCACGGGTCTAGCGCCAAGAATTCTCTGGTGTATTTGGAGCCTTCAGAATGCCTGGAGGTCAACGCCGAGGTGGGCCTGCTCATCGAAGACGAGCGCAAGGAAGTTCGGCGCATTCTCAAGGCGTTGACCAAGGCGCTCCGGCCGTTTCGCGAGGTCATTGCCCGGGTCGACGAGCGGCTTACCGATTGGGACAGTCTAGCGGCCCGCGCTCGCTTTGCCCGCGCCGAAGGCGGGGTGCTTCCGCAGTGGAGCGACGAGGTGATTTATGTGGAGCAGGGGGTGAACCCGGTGCTGCGCAAGGTGCAGCGCGAGAAGGGCCGCGGGGTCGTTCCGCTCAATGTGCGCTTGGACCCCGACCACCGGTTGCTGCTGATTTCGGGCCCCAACGCGGGCGGGAAATCCCTGGCGCTTAAAACCGTCGGCTTGTTTCAGCTCATGCTGCAGAGTGGATTTTTGGTTCCAGCCCACCCGCGCACGACGATGCGGTGGTTTACCCGAGTAATGGCCGACATCGGCGACGCGCAGTCGGTCGAAAACGAGCTGTCAACGTACAGCGGTAAGCTTTCAAAGATGCGCGAAATCCTCGCGTGGTGCGACCCTGAAACCCTGGTACTGGTTGACGAATTCGGTTCCGGTTCCGACCCCGATTTGGGTGCTGCGCTCGCCGGCGTTTTTCTGCGCGAAATCCACCAGTCCGGCGCAACCGGAATTTTTACCACCCACTACAATTCGATCAAGGCCCTGGCCGAGGAGCTGGACGCTGCCCAAAATGCCAACATGGCCTTTGACGTGCAGAGCTTTGAGCCCCGCTACACCTTGGAACTGGGTTCACCCGGCTCGTCCTACACGTTTGAAGTGGCGCAACGGGTTGGGATTCCGAAGCGACACATGAGTGAAGCCCGCGCCGCGCTGAACGAGCAAACGCATCACGTCGACCGCCTGCTCGTCGGCCTTCAAAAGCAGCGGAGCGCGTTGGACCGAGCCCGCAACGAGCTCGACCAGCGACTAAAGGATCTGGAGGCCCTCAAGGCAGACCAATCCAAGCGTATTGCGAAGCTCGAAGACAAACTGGCCAAGGCCGCCGAGGCCAACGCCTCAGGGACCGACCGTTTGATGTGGGGCAAGCGCTTGGAACAACTATCGGCATCGTGGGCCAAAGCCAAGAGCAAAAAAGCGAAAGACGAGGTAATTGAACGGGCCACCAAGCTTTTTGCGGAGCGCAACGGGGTCGAAAAAAAGGCCTCGCAGCGCAAGGAAACCGCCAAGCAAATAGAAGCTCGCCAAAAACTCGAGGCAGCCCTGGCAATGCCCGTTAAACTTGGCGATAAAGTCAAGATTGTTGGCGGCGGCCGCCAGCAGGGTGAAGTCCTCGAGGTGCGTCGAGATAAATTTTTAGTGCGCCTCGGCGGCGTGCTCTCGACCTGGGTGGAACGCAAGCAGTTTGTGCACTGGGGCGTAGACCTTTAAGTTTACCAAATGTTTTACGCGTTTAACGGCATGCGCCCCGTGGTCCACCCGACCGCCTTCGTTCATCCCCAAGCCAATGTGACGGGAGATGTTTGGATCGGCCGCGACGTGTACATTGGCCCAGGCGCGGTACTGCGCGGAGACTGGGGCCGAATCACCGTAAAAGACGGCGCCAACGTTCAAGAGAACTGCATCGTACACGTGTTTCCTGGCCTAGATGTCGTGCTCGAGGAATCCGCCCACATTGGCCACGGCGCAATTGTGCACGGTGCGCACGTGGGCCGAAACTGCCTAATCGGCATGAATGCCGTACTGATGGACCAAGCGGTTATCGGAGCTGAATCGATTGTGGGCGCATTGGCGTTTGTGCCCCAAGGCATGGATGTGCCGCCACGCTCCGTTGTGGTGGGCAACCCCGCCCGAGTCGTAAAGCAAGTCAGCGACGAGCAGCTCGCCTGGAAGACCGAAGGAACGGCCTGGTACCAGCGACTTCCGCGCGAATGCGAGCAAACACTTGAGCCATGTGAGCCGTTGGAAACGGACCGAGATGACCGCCCGCGCGCTGCCGAAGGTTACGCCCCCCGCAAGCGGTAATTAACCGTTCTGTTGCGGAGTCCGCAACGGAAATTTAAGTTTATTAACAATCAATCGTGCGAACGTGCGAAATTTTGTTATAGATTTAACGCCCAACTATTAATCACTTAAACATGAACCACCTTACTCAATCGTTGCGTAGACTGGTCGCTGCAGCCCTCGTGCTGTTGACCATGCCTGCGTTTGCGCAGCTGAGCGGTACGTACACGATCGATCCCAACGGAACGGGAACGACCAACTACGCATCATTCTCTGCCGCAGTTACCGCGTTGACGACTTCCGGTGTGAGTGGCCCCGTTACGTTCAACGTAGCGCAAGGCACCTACACCGAACAGGTTACCATCAACGCCATCACGGGAACAAGTGCGACCAACAAAGTCACATTCAAATCGGCCACGTCGAACACGTTGCCTGTGAATGTCGCGTTTGCTGGGGCAACGGCCGCTACTAACAACTGGACACTTCGGTTGAATGGCGTTAATAACTTAGAATTTGACGGAATCAAGTTTTCAAATACGAGTGCCGGTTTTACGGTAAACGTAAACTTGAACGGAACCACGTCGAACATTAAGTTCTTGAACTGTTCATTTACAGGCGCCGCCACGAGCACAGCTTCGAGCTTCTCGGCGTTCTTCTATGAAACAGGTTCATTCCAAACGGGTGATTGGACATTCAACAACTGCCAATTCATTAACAACGCGCGCGGCATCAACTTAAACGGTTCGGCCACCAATACGTTGGCCAACCTCACCGTTACCAACTGCTCATTTAATACTCGTTCGTACGGCGTCTATACGTACTACGGTACGGCTCAAATGGCCTCAACCACGGCGAACATTAGCAATAACGTTTTTGACTACAACCAAGGAGGCACGTCGCTCAATGCGGTCATCCTCTATGGATCTGCTGCTGTAACGTTTAATAACAATACGGTCAATAACTTTTCTGGCTCTATTTTCTACTATCCAAACACAGTGACGGCGACGAACAATACGGCGACGCTGACAACGGTTGGACATGGTATTTCGGTGAGCGGAGCTACGGCGTCCCCGCCCACAAGCGTGAACATTTCGAACAACACCTTATCGAATGTGATTTCGCTATCAGGTGTACTTTCAGGAATCACCATCAACCAAAATACGATTACCACGACGGTTGGTTCGGGCATCACCCTTTCTTCTGCGGCCGGCACCTCAACAACCAATACTGGCGCTGTTGCTCAAGGATTCTCGATTACAAACAACCGCATCGTTCAGCCCTCTGGCTCGAGCGGCCTTTATGGAATCTACTTCTCTGGATTCAACTGCGCAGCAGGTGCGGCAAACGTGACCAACAATACGATTTCGGCGAACCTGCCGTCAGCAAACACGTACTACGGCATTTACCCCTATCAGTCTAAAAACGTTAATATTTACCACAACACGGTATTTATGACGGGCGCAAGCGCCACAGGGGGCCGTGCACTTTACGTGAACAACCTTTCAACTGGATTTGCGGCAACGGGTGTAAACATTCAGAATAACATTTTTGAAAACACCGGACTTGGATATGCTGCTGAAATTGCTACAACCTCAGCCCTTGGCATGGTTGGAAGCCTAAGCAACAACGTGTACTTTGGAAACACAACGAATCCGTTCCGCTACAATAGCATAAACCAAACTACGCTTTCGGCATGGCAAACAGCGACCACTAAAGATGCGAACTCCGTTTGGGGTGACGTAATTTTCTTTGGACCTGCCGATTTGCACGTTCAAAATGCTGTGGCTAACAACGTGGGCACACCGATTGCCAGCGTTACAACCGACATGGATGGACAGACGCGCTCTGCAACCACTCCTGACGCGGGTGCTGACGAATACAGCCCATTGACGTGTATTTCAGCTGCTTCGATCACCATTTCGAACCTAGGCGGCAACTCAGCCACGGCTTCATGGACCACCACGAATACTCCGGTCAGCTACAAAGTGCGCTACCGCACGAACAACACTGGCGCATGGACCACCTCGGCTCAAACCACCAGTACGATCAACCTAACTGGTTTGTCTTCGAACACGGCGTATGAAGTTCAAGTCAAAGAATTTTGTTCGGCTACCGATTCATCAATCTGGTCACCTTCTCAAACATTCACGACCGCCATTATTCCAAACTGGTCAGAGAACTTCCAGCTTGCCGTGCCTCCTACTGGATGGTCTCGCGCTATTGGTCAGATTGCCAACCCTACAACGTTCACATCTACAAGCTCTTCAGCTTGGGGTCAAGATGACTACGCCAACTTGGTACCCAACGGTCCAAATGGAAAGTCTGCGCGCGTGAATATTTACAGCACCGGACATTTCAACTGGTTGATTTCACCGCTCATCTTTATTCCGAACAACGCATTGACCTACCAAATTGAGTACGACATTGCGCTAAGGACGTGGAATGCGACAACTAACAATAAGCTTGGAGTAGATGATACGCTTGCGCTAGTTGTTAGTTTCAACAACGGTGCGACCTGGGAAAAATCGAACATGTTCAAGGTGTACTCTAGCGCAGACAGTGCGGTTATGAGTGGCAGCCATGTAACGATTCCAGTACCCACAGCGTGGAAAGGTCAGTCAATCCGATTTGGCTGGTACTCACAGTCTACAGTAGCCAACTCGGACAACGACATCTTCGTGGACAACTTCGAGGTGAAAGACAACGCAACTTGCCCGATCACGGCCACTCCGACGGTAACGTCTGGAACAGCGTGTGGACCACAGCCTGTTACGTTGACCGCGACATGGGCTAACACAGCAAATCACCAGCACATTTGGTTGAGCCCAACTGGCCGCATCGTAGGTCAAGGCACGAGCTACACCACGGGTGTTATTTCTGCCGCAACCACGCAGAACTCGCAGTTGATCGTTAAAGACAATAGCGTGGCGACCGTTTCTGCTGGTCCGACCCTCACGGCAACGAACCCCGCTGGCGGTGGTGGTAACTTCACCAACGGTACGTGGATTTCTGTTAACCAGCCGATGATTCTTGACTCGGTAACGGTTAAGGCGTTCAACGGCACGATCAACTTCCGCGTTCGTGTATACGAAAAAGCAGGTTCTAAGGCAGGTAACACTGGTGCCCTCATCATGGCTTCACAGCCAATGACGGTTACCACGACCTCACCGGTGACCGCAGGTACGCTGCACAATGTTGCAGTTAACCTTCCGCTGCTGCCTGGTGCGTACTACATCAACCTCGAGTTCCTTCCGAACACTACGGGTACCCTGTTCCGCTCTACGGCGCTGCCGACTGGACAAACCTACCCGTTTGCCATCGGATCACTTGCTACGATTGACTCTGTTCAGTTCGGCGCAACGGGAACCAACGCTCGCGTATACTACTTGTTCAACTGGAAAGCCTCTAAGGTGTGTACCGGTCCAGTAGTTACCACAAACGTGAACTACTCAGCAGTTCCTTCAGTAGCACTTCCGCACACGTCGGACTTCGCAACGGGCGCTCCTTGTAACTGGGTAGCTACGGGAACCACCGGTTCGGCTACATGGCAGGGTAAGACGACCTACTCAGGCAACGGCTACACCGCAACGTCACTGAACGGAACGCCGTTTGTGATGGTGGACGACGACGCAGCCGGTTCAAGCGCATCAACGCCGAACTCGGTACTGAACACGCCGGAATTCCCCGCATTGGGTTACGACACCTTGACCATGAAGTTCTTGAGCGTATTCAAGGGCGGCTCATGGGGAGGCAAGGGCTACGTAGAAGTATGGCGTCCGGTCAACGGCGTCTTCGGATGGCAGACCATCGACTCAGTAAGTGCTGACGAGGGTATTGGTGCCACGACTACGGGCTGGGCTCCAGTAACCAAGTCATACAACGTAACTGCTTACCAGAGCAACCAATTCAAGGCGCGCTTCCGTTACGACGACAAGGGCAACTGGGCTGGCTGGTGGGCCATGGACAACTTCCAACTTTACGGAACCTTGTCGCAGACTGGTAACGTTCGCGTGGCCATCACGACCGACATCTACGGTTCAGAAGTTAGCTGGAAGATTGTGAACACGGCCAACAAGCTTGTGTACGCTACGGGAGGTCCGTTCCCTGACGTGACTCCGTACGTTGCTGCTACAGCTACGCACATTGACACCGTAGCGCTGCCAGTTAACGGCACCTACGAGTTCCGCATCACGGACAGCTACGGCGACGGTCTGACCGACGGCACGAACAACGGAACCTACCTCGCACAAGTTCTTTGTGCTTACGGTCCGAAGTTGATCGACCAAGGTTCAGGTGCTCTGCCGAACGACCCAGGTGGTTCAACGGCCAACGTTCCTTCATGGGATAGCGCGACCTTCGACATGGATTGCCGTCAGCCGGCTACCTACAAGGTGTTCGTGAACATGAGCCAGCAGACGGTAAGCGCCAACGGCGTTCACATTGCGGGCAACTTCCAAGGATGGAACCCATCTTCTACTGCGATGACCGACGCCAACGGTGACGGTATCTACGAGTACACGATCAACACCTTCGTGGGTGAGAAGATTGAGTACAAGTTCATCAACGGTAACGCATGGGGTACAGACGAAACGGTGCCTTTGGCTTGCCGCTACAACAACTCATGGAACCGCGGTGACAGCATTGCCAACGTAAGTGATTCAGCAGACGTAGTATGTTTCGCACTTTGCTACAACTGTGCTGGCGTAACCTTCCAGGTAGACATGAACCAAGTATCGCAGTCGTTCACGACGCCTGAGGTCAACGGTCTGTGGAACAACTGGTGTGGTAACTGTAACCCGCTTACGGATGCCGACGGCGACGGAATTTGGACCACCAAACTCCCGCTGGCAGTAGGTACGACTCAAGAATACAAGTTCTCTGCGGATAACTGGACGATTCAAGAGCAAAACAACCCTGCTGCTCCATGTACGAACGGTAACACGACCTACACGAACCGTGTACTCGTAATTCCGGCTACCGACACCGTTCTGAACGTAGTATGTTGGTCACAGTGTACCGCTTGTGACGTAGACGTAACCCTGAAGGTGAACATGGCATGGGAGAAAGCCAACAACGCGATCAGCGCCAACGGCGTGCACGTTGCAGGTGACTTCCAAGGCTGGAGCCCCTCAGCTACCCCGATGACCGACGCCAACAACGACGGTATCTACGAGGTAACGATCAACGTACCTGCTAACTCTAGCATCCAGTACAAGTTCATCAACGGCAACGCATGGGGAGCTGACGAAAGCGTTCCTTCAGCGTGTGTGGTGACCGGTACTTGGAACCGTGGCGCAACGTTTGCCTACGAGGACACGACGATGAATCCTGTATGTTTCGGTAAGTGTACCGATTGTATGGCGAGCATCGACGAGGCCCTGCAGAACGTGAGCCTGTTCCCGAACCCGAACCGTGGCCAGTTCCAACTTGCTCGTATGGACGCTTCTACGAACGTAGAGGTAAGCATCCTCGACCTGCAAGGCAAGGTGCTGACGGTAGCCAAGTGGAACGAAGGCGAAGAGTCGCTTTCTGTTGACCTCGGCAACTTCGCCAACGGCGTGTACATGGTTCGCCTGACTTCAGAAGAAGGCAGCCGCACCCTGCGCGTAAGCGTTCAGAAGTAATCGACTCCCGCAAGGGATGTGAGGCCGCTCCGCAAGGGGCGGCCTTTTTTTTGACCCTATCTTTACCCTTTGATTTAATTTCCCTTGCGTCGGCGTATGACTAAGCGATTTGAAAACTACGTACTCGGCCAGTGGGCGCCGGGCGGCGATGCAGAATACGTGGCGCGCCACGCGGTAACGGGCGAGGAATTGGGCTCGGTTTCGAGCCTGAGGCTGAACTATGCCGAGGTGCTGGACTACGGACGCAGCGTCGGTGGTTCCGCGCTGAGGGCCATGACGTTTCCGCAGCGCGGACTGATGCTGAAGGCGCTCGCGATGCACCTGCAGGCCCGCAAGGAGGACTACTATGCCGTGAGTTACGCGACGGGTGCTACCCGCGTGGATTCATGGATCGACATCGAGGGCGGAATCGGCAACCTGTACACGTATGCCTCGCTGCGCCGCGAGTTTCCAGACCTACCGTACCACATCGATGGCGGATTGGTGAAGCTTTCGAAGGGCGGAACCTTCGGCGGCCAGCACGTGATGCTGCCGCTGCGCGGGGTGGCCGTACACATCAACGCGTTCAACTTCCCCGTGTGGGGCATGCTCGAGAAGATCGCCGTTAACCTGCTGGCAGGCGTTCCCGCGGTGGTTAAACCCTCGGAATTCACGAGTTTTTTGACGGAGCGCGTCGTGCGCGACATTATTTCGAGCGGAATTTTGCCCGAGGGCGCACTGCAGCTCGTAGTGGGCAAAGGCCACGGCATTCTGGACCCGGTGCAGCGCCAGGACGTGGTGACGTTTACGGGGTCGTACGCGACAGGATACCGCTTAAAGTCGACAGGGAATTTTGGCGAACTGGGGGTTCCGTTCAACCTCGAGGCGGACTCGCTCAACGCGACGGTGCTCGGCCCCGAGGCAGTGCCCGGAACGGCCGAATTTGACCTTTTTATCAAAGAGGTTGCGAAAGAAATGACGATTAAGGCGGGCCAAAAGTGTACCGCAGTGCGCCGAATTATTGTTCCCCAGGCCCAGATGGAGGCCGTGCAGTATGCGGTGGCTCAGCGGCTCGCCGGAGTGCGCGTTGGCGACCCCGCCCAAGAAGGCGTGCGCATGGGCCCCTTGGCCACCGAGCTGCAGGCCCAGCGAGTGCGCGAAGCGGCCCAGGTTTTGGCCGGCGAAAACGAGGTTGTGTACGGCTCGGTAGACGGCGGCGCTGACGGAGCGTGGTTTCAGCCGATGCTGCTGCGTTGCGCGCGCCCATTGGAGGCGAACGCCGCCCACCGGGTGGAAGCCTTTGGGCCGGTAGCGACCCTGATGCCCTACCGCGACGTGGCCGAAGCAGCCAAAATTGCCGCCATGGGCGGGGGTTCGCTGGTGAGTTCCATCGTGACCGCCGACCGCGACGCGGCCAAGGAATTTGTGCTCGAAGCGGGGTACAGCCACGGCAGGGTGCTGGTGCTCGATGCGTCGTCGGCTAAAGAGAGCACCGGCCACGGTTCGCCGATGCCGCTGCTGACCCACGGCGGCCCCGGACGCGCCGGCGACGGCGAAGAAATGGGCGGAATGCGCGGCGTGATGCACTACCTGCAGCGCGTAGCAGTACAGGGCCACCCCAACGTACTCAGCCACGTGGCCGAGCGCTACTACCCTGGGGCCGACCGCCCCGAGGCGAATCCGCACCTGTTCCGCCAGCATTTTGAAGACCTGCGCATCGGCGACACGGTTACCACGGCGACCCACACGGTGACGTTGGACGACATTGAACATTTTGCGGAGCTTAGCGGCGATAAGTTCTATGCCCACATGGACGCGAACAGCCTGGAAGGCACCATTTTCACGGGCCGCGTCGCCCACGGATACTTCATTTTGAGCCGCGCAGCGGGGCTGTTTGTGGATCCGCCCAAGGGGCCGGTGCTGCTGAACTACGGCATTGACACGTGCCGCTTCACCAAGCCGGTGTACCCTGGTTCGACGATTCAGGTCAAGCTCACCGTTCAAGAGAAGATCGACCAAGAGAAGCGCAGCCCCGAGGACATCGCCAAGGGGATTGTCAAGTACTACGTCGAAGTCGTTGACGAAACCGCAGAAGTGGTAGCCGTGGCGACCATCCTCACCATGGTCAAAAAACGAAACCAGGCGTGAGCTTTTTGAACCCCAACCTCGACCTAAAGCCGGGCAACTACGCGGTAATCTTCGCGTCAGAGCGCCCGGTGGACCCGAGCCCCGAGGGCTACGACGCCATGGACGACGCGACGATGCGCGCCGTGGAGCAGCTGGACGGCTACCTGGGCTACGAGGTGGTTCGCCAGGGCACGGACGCCATTTTTGTAAGCTACTGGCGCGACGCCGCCGCGGTCGATGCCTGGCGCCACGCGGCGCTGCACGGCGAGGCCAAGCGCGAAGGACGCGAACGCTGGTACGACGGCTACCGCAGTCTAGTGTGCCCCATTGAACAACTAAGTTTTTTCAAGCGATGAATCCCATTTCCAACGAAGGCCACGTGCGCGTCGAGCGACGCGGCAGCATCAGCCACATCGAGTTTTTTCACCCCCAGAGCAACTCGCTGCCCAGCGCCGTGCTGGCGGACTTGGCCAAGGCCATTCGCGACGAAGGCCACGACTCGGCGGTGCACGTCATCGTGCTGCGCAGCGGCGGCGACCGCGTTTTTTGCGGCGGAGCCAGCTTCACCGAGCTTGCTAGCATTCGTGCGGAAGCCCAGGGATTGGCGTTTTTTAGCGGGTTTGCGCACGTGATCAACGCCATCCGGACCGTGCCCAAGTTTGTGGTGGGCCGCGTTCAGGGCAAGGCCGTAGGCGGTGGCGTGGGGCTGGCTTCGGCCGTGGACTACTGCATCGCTACGCAGCATGCTGCAGTGAAGCTCAGCGAGCTTGCCGTGGGCATCGGGCCTTTTGTGGTGGGACCCGCGGTGGAGCGCAAGATGGGCCTCAGCGCCATGAGCCAGTTGGCTATTGACGCCACGGAATTCCGCAGTGCAGCGTGGGCCCACGAACACGGGTTGTATGCCCAAGTAGTGGACGATGTCGCCGCACTCGACGCCGCGGTGGACGTGCTTGCGGAGCGCCTTGCCGGCCAGTCTGTGGAGGCCACGATTGCCCTAAAGCACGCGCTTTGGCACGGAACGGAGCACTGGAACGAGCTGTTAATTGAGCGCGCGGCGATTTCAGGTCGTTTGGTGCGCACCGAAGACACGCAGCGCCGAATTCAAGCGATTTTATCGAAGTCGTGAAGTTCAAGCTCTGGATTGTTGCCCTTGCGGTGAATTGGGGCGCGCACGCGGCTCAGGACACCACACAGTGGTCGTTCCCGGCCATCTACGGCGTGAGCTTTAACCAAACGGTGCTCCGCCAGTGGAATGCCGGCGGCCAAAACAACCTCGCTGCCGGAGCCATACTGCGCCAGCAGGCCATTGCCGAGCGTGGATCCTGGCGCTGGGAGCAGCTGCTGGACGCCGCCTACAGCCTCAACATCCAAGAAGGCGTAGCGCGCAAAATCGACGACAAACTCGAGTACGCGACGCGTTTTGACTACCTGCTCCGCGAGGATCCGCTGTGGAAGCTTTCGGGATTTACGAGTTTTAAAACACAGTTTGTCAAGGGTTTTGCTAAACCTGGCGACTCGGTTTACGTGTCTCGGGCCTTCGCCCCGGCCTACGGGATCGCGGGGGTGGGTCTAACGCACAAGAACGATGGCTTTGAGCTCTACGCTTCGCCCGTGACCGCCAAGTTTACGTGGGTGCTCGACAGTGTGCTCAGCGCCCAGGGTGTGTTTGGTTTGCAGCCCGGCCAGCGCTACCGCCAAGAGCTCGGGCTTTACGGCAACGCGCGCTTTCAACGGTCGTTTAAGGGCGGAATCAAAATGGACCTGCGCCTCAACGCCTTTGCCAATTACCTTCAGGCTCCGTTCAGCATTGACGTCGACAGCGACCTGCTGCTGGTGTACAAGAATAAGGGTCCGCTTAGCGTGACGTTGCGCAGCCAAAACCTCTTCGACCGCGACGTGCTGCTGCGCGACACCAACGGCGACGGCAAGCTCGACGCTTCGGGCATCCAGACCAAGCAGTTTATGGGCCTCGGCCTCACCTACGAATTCGGAAAAAAGAAATGAAAAAAGGTTCCGCGCTGCACGCGTTTGAATTGATGGCGACCGCCAAGGCGATGGCGGAATTGTTTGAAGCAAACAAAGAGGTCACGGCGACCTACGTGCACGCCACGTCGCGCGGCCACGAGGCGATTCAGCTGGCCTTGGCGACGCAACTTGAGCCCACCGACCTGCTGTACCCCTACTACCGCGACGACGCGATGCTGCTGGGCATCGGCATGACACCTTACGATTTGATGCTGCAGCTGCTGGCCAAGCGCGACGATCCGTTTTCGGGCGGACGCACCTACTACAGCCACCCCTCGCTGCGCGACGCCGACAAACCCAAGATTCCGCACCAGTCCTCGGCGACGGGCATGCAGGCGATTCCCGCAGCTGGCGCCGCCATGGGCATTCAGTACCGCGAAAAACAAGGCCTTACCGCCGAATGGAACGGCGCCAAGCCCATTTCAGTCTGTTCGATTGGCGACGCGGCCATGACCGAGGGTGAAGTGAGTGAAGCGCTTCAAATGGCGGCGCTTAAACGTTTCCCGCTGCTCGTGCTGGTCCAAGACAATGGCTGGGACATCTCCGCCAACGCGGCCGAAACGCGGGCCGGAAACGCCGCCCAGTACGCCCAAGGCTTTCCCGGCATTGACGTGGTTCAGGTCGACGGCACCGACTACGCGGCCTGCCACGCGGCCCTCAAGGACGTGCTCCGCACGATGCGCAAGAAGCGCGGACCGGTGCTGGTGCACGCCAAGGTTCCGCTGCTGAACCACCACACCTCGGGTGTGCGCATGGAGTGGTACCGCGACGACCTCGATGAGGCTCGGGCCCGCGACCCGTACCCCAAGCTGCGCGCGGCCCTGCTGGCCGACGGGCACAAAGCGACCGAACTCGACGCCATCGTAGACGCGGTGCGCGAACGTGTGCAAGCCGACTACGATCGGGCATTGGCGGCGCCCGACCCCACGCCGAGCGACCTGTTCACGCACCGAATGGCGCCAACCCCGGTGACCGCCGAGCGCGGAACCCGCGAGCCCGACGGCCGCGAACGCACGGTGATGGTCGACAGCGCCCTGTTCGCGGTGCGCGAAATCCTCGAAGCCCATCCCGAAGCCCTCGTATATGGCCAAGACGTAGGGCGGCGCTTGGGCGGCGTGTTCCGCGAAGCGGCCACCCTGGCCCAGCAGTTCGGCGACGACCGCGTCTTCAACACGCCAATCCAAGAGGCCTTCATCGTCGGCAGCACCGTCGGCATGGCCGCGGTGGGCCTGAAACCCATCGTCGAAGTACAGTTCGCGGACTACATCTGGCCGGGCCTCAACCAGCTTTTCACGGAACGGTCGCGGGCCCACTACCTCACCAGCGGCAAGTGGACGGCCGACATGATTTTGCG
>JACCDX010097188.1_pt1 | contig 14069 bp, 12 predicted proteins | sample 7449681 | NCBI WGS metagenome assembly JACCDX01 (sample SAMN15323450, study PRJNA562643) | freshwater metagenome | isolation source: river surface water | place: USA:Blue River Watershed | collected 2017-08-18
CAAAAGATTCCCAGCGCCGGCGAAACTGTGATTGGAGACTCATTTTCTCTCGGCTTTGGCGGAAAGGGCGCCAACCAGGCGGTCATGGCTAGCCGACTAGGTGCCAAAGTCTCGATGGTAAACACCTTGGGAGATGATGTTTTTGGCGACACCACAATAAAGAACTTTCATGATCAGGGCATCGACACCACCTTTGTAGCCCGAGTTTCTGGAGCCAGCGGGGTTGCCCCAATTTGGGTAGAACCCAGCGGAACTAATCGGATCATCTGTGTTCCAGGTGCCAACAATGCGATGACTCCGAAGCAAGCCGAAGATGCAATCTCTGCAATTCCAAATGCCAAAGTAATTATTGGACAGCTCGAGATTCCTCAAGCGGTTACCAGCGCTGCATTTAGAAGGGCCCGCAGCATGGGAATCACAACAATTTTAAATCCAGCGCCATTTGCGCCATTGTCACCTGAGCTAATTTCTTTATGTGACTGGATAATTCCAAATGAAACCGAGTTTGCAGGTCTAAATCCAGATGGCAAGCAGCCAGATGATGAGGTTGAAATATCAAAAGTTGCCAAATTGCTCGGCTGCAATTTCGTTGTCACTCTGGGAGAAAAGGGCGCCGCGTACACCGATAACAATGGCAAGGTAATTTATGTTTCAGCTCCAAAAGTTACAGCTGTTGATTCAACTGGCGCGGGAGATTCTTTTGTCGGCGCCTTTGCATTTGGATTAGCCTCAGGCTTTGAGGTAGAAAAATCTGTGCGACTGGGATGTGCTTGCGCCTCTGATAGCGTTACTCGGAAAGGGACTCAATCTTCTTATCCCAGCAAGGCAGAGGCCGCTATCCTTCTTAAGAATCTATCTTGATTTTGGATTAGCTAAAAACTTTTTAATCTCCAGATTTATCCGAGCTCGCTGCGTGCTGCTTACCGGAGCAACCATTGTGAAGGAAACTCCCCGATTTCTTAAGTTGTACTCCCGGCCATAGATTCCCTCTTTTTCATCAATCACATCGATTATGGCCCGCTCATCTAAAGCCGCCGCAACTAGTTGATCTATGGGGCGAGAGAGATTTTTATTAATTGAGGCCAGAATAACGCTTTGCGCAGAGTTGAGCTCTGAAAAGTATTGATCAGGACGTTCTACAATCAATTTAACTTTGTTGGCATAGCCATCTAGAACTGTTGTTAGAACTGAGGCATCGCCATCCCAAGTCGAATAACCAACATCAATCCGGGCTAAACCGGATTTGAGCGCCGATAAAGAATCGGGATAAGGAATGTTAATCACCTTAATTTTTTTGGAAATTACCCGGGCTCCTGCGCTAAAGCTGGCAAACAACTCCGGTTCGCTGCCAATAAATCCAATACTTTTTCTTTTGGAAAATAAAGCCGAGATAACTCCAGCTAAATATGCACCATGATCTTCTCGAAAATAGATATTTGAGACATTCATCTGTCCAATAGCTTTGTCATTTATCACGGCAAACTGAATTTGTGGGTACTCCATAGAAACCCGGCGCACCGTCTCGCGATATCCCGAACCCACCGCGATTATTAGGTTGTAACCGTTTTGAGCTAAAAATCTAAGTCGTGACAATCGATCAACGGCAGAACCATTAGTTGGCACCTCACGGATAAATGGCTCTACCAAGCTGTACTTTTTCTTAACTGTTACTAAAGCATTGTTAACCGCATCATTAAATGAGTTGTCACCTAAAAAACCGATGTCATATGCCACCGCCACTTTGGTCGAGGAGTTCTCGGCGCTGGCTGGCGAAGCCGCAGACAAGGTCAACGTAAAGATTAAGAGCAGCGCCCGCAGTTTCATGTTGAGCTGTTAATTTGCCGGCGGTACAAGACCAAGAGCAGAGTAGGTCTGCGCCAAAGTTTTTGCTGCTACATCTCTAGCTTTTTGGCTACCAACCGCAAGCAGTTGAAGTAAAGCTGTTTCATCTGCCAATAGCTCTTGAGTTCTCTCGCGCACCGGGGCAAAGAAATCTGTCACTACCTCCGCGACGGCAGATTTGAAATCGCCATAACCTTTGCCGGCAAACTCATTTTCTAGATCAGAGATGGATTTGCCGCTGAGAGCAGAGTGGATGGTTAACAGATTTGAGATTCCAGGCTTGTTTTTCTCATCAAAAACTACCTCTTTACCGGTATCGGTTACCGCACTTTTAATCTTCTTAATATTCACATCAGCTGAATCCAAGATATCGATTACCCCAGAGTTTGATGCGGCTGATTTACTCATCTTGGCGGTTGGGTCCTGTAAATCATTTATTTTTGCCGCGCTCTTCAAAATGTAGGCCTCTGGAATTACAAAAGTTTGACCATATCGCGAATTGAAACGCTGCCCTAAATCACGGGTTAACTCGATATGTTGTCTTTGGTCCTCGCCGACCGGAACTAAATTAGCTTGGTAGAGCATAATGTCAGCAGCCTGCAGGATTGGATAGGTAAATAATCCGACAACTGTGCGATCTGCACCGCTCTTTTGAGATTTATCTTTGAACTGTGTCATGCGACTAGCTTCACCAAAACCAGCTAGGCACTCTAAAACCCAACCTAATTGATTGTGCTCTGGTACATGGGATTGAATAAATAAGGTGCACTTCTGAGGATCTAAGCCAAGTGCAATTAACTGTGCTGCTGCAACCAAGGTGCGTCGGCGCAAAACCGCTGGCTCGGTTTCCACAGTGAGTGCGTGTAAGTCAACTACACAGTAAAAAGCATCATGAGTTTTCTGCAACTCCACCCATTGCCGAACCGCACCCAAGTAATTTCCTAAATGGAAAGATTCCGCGGTGGGCTGAATCCCAGATAACACACGCTTCATTGGGTTATCTTCTCAATTATTTTTGAAATCTGTCTGATTTATCTCTGGTTGGTCCTGATCGCGAGAAAGCAACAACGTTCCCACACGCTTACCTTCCATGGTCAATACCGTCATTCGAGCACCCTCAACATGGAGAACATCATTAATCTCTGGGATGCGACCTAAAGAGTGCATCACATAACCACTGAGGGTTTCATATGGACCTTCTGGGATCTCAACGCCGGTTTGCTCCGCCATATCCTCCAAGGAGATTAAGCCATCAATCTCGTAATCTCCGGACCGGGTTTGATTGGAGACCTCTGCCGTTTGATCATCGTATTCATCATGAATATCACCAATTAGAGTCTCTACTAGATCCTCCATGGTGACGATTCCATCAGTTCCACCATATTCATCCAGCACAATAGCTATTTGCTGACGCTGGGTACGCATTTCAGAGAGAGCAGGCAAAACCCCTTTTGTGCCAGGTAAGAAAACTATTTCGCGCACAAAGTTGACGATTGGTTTGTTGCTTCCAGCAACCTCTGGATCCATTAAATCTCTAACGTGTATGAAACCAATTACCTCATCACTTGTTCCACGAACTACTGGGTAACGAGAGTGCGCTTTCTCTACAGCAACACGAATCGCTTCGGCGACACTTAAATTGCCATCAAGAAAATCAACTTCGGTGCGCGGCACCATGACTTCATGCACTTGTCGCTCACTGGCGTTGAAAACCTCTTCAACAATATCCCGCTCTTCTTCAGTTAAAGCTTTGTGACCAGTTACTAAATCAACCAGCTCCTCTTCCGACATATCCTCGCGCGAAGCCTTTGGATCGACACCAAAAATACGTAGCACAAAATCCGAAGAGTGAGAGAGAATCCAAATTAAGGGACGGAATAGTCGCGCAGTTATTGAAACTGGCGTAGCAACTAGAAGCGCAATCTTCTCTGTTGAATGCAACGCCAATCGTTTGGGAACAAGTTCGCCAAATACCAATGAGAAGTAGGCAATCACCAGAGTTAATCCGATTAAGGAAAGGGTTTCGCTAACCCCTTGACTTAGGCCCAGCTCTACTAAACGTGGTATTACATAATTTCCCAACCGTTCGGCACCAAAAGCTGCCGACAAAAATCCGCTTAGAGTGACACCAACTTGAACCGCGGCTAGAAATCGGTTTGGACTGGAGGCTAGAGCAGCTACTCGGGCACCCCGTTTGCCGCGCTCGGCCAAAGTCTTGACCTGGCCCTCCCGCAGGGAAATCAATGCGATTTCGGCAGCAACAAAGATGGAAGCTAGGAAAATGAAAAAGAGAACAACGCCAAGATCTAGCGCGAAGCCGCCTAGGTTGAAGGCCGGGATACTCGCTTGGGCACCATCAGGGTCCATAAGGTGGCCTAGGTTATAAGAACAGGGGCCAAGCTGGCCAAAAAACCTTTGCTTCCCCCTTCCCTCACGCTCAACTCACGCGTAGCCTTCGCCGCATCCACAGCGATGTGGACTTACTTCATCCAACGGAGCGTCGGGCACGTACCTGCCCGGAGAAGGAAGAAAAAAATGGCATCAGTTGTATTCAAAGATGCATCTCGCATCTATCCAGGAACCACAACCCCTGCAGTCGATAAATTGAATCTCACCGTTAATGACGGTGAGTTTTTGGTTTTAGTCGGACCATCTGGTTGCGGTAAATCAACATCACTTCGCATGCTTGCCGGACTCGAGGAGATCGACACCGGTGCGATTTTTATTGGCGATCGTGATGTAACAAATGTTGCACCGAAAGATCGTGATATCGCGATGGTGTTCCAGTCATATGCGCTTTATCCGCACATGACAGTTGCAGAAAACATGGGCTTTGCTCTAAAGATTGCTGGCGTATCAAAGGAAGAACGTGATCGCCGAGTTTTAGAAGCAGCAAAGTTGCTTGATCTCGAACCATATCTAGAGCGCAAACCGAAGGCGCTATCTGGTGGTCAACGTCAGCGTGTGGCTATGGGTCGAGCAATTGTTCGCGAGCCACAGGTCTTCTTGATGGATGAACCACTTTCAAACCTTGATGCCAAATTGCGTGTGGCAACCCGTACCCAAATTGCTGCTCTACAACGCAGACTAGGAATTACTACTGTTTATGTAACACATGATCAGGTAGAAGCTATGACAATGGGTGATCGCGTAGCGGTGCTTAAAGATGGATTGCTACAACAGGTTGATACCCCAAGAAATCTTTATGACAATCCTGCTAACGCTTTCGTTGCTGGATTTATCGGATCTCCCGCAATGAACCTTTTAATTGCTCCAGTATCTGGCGGCAAAGCAAAGCTTGGTGGTCTAGAGCTAGATGTTCCAGCCTCTGCCGGATCATCGGTAATCGTTGGTATCCGCCCAGAAGGATTTACCCCAGCCTCTAAGGGCTTTGATATTCAGGTTGAGGTTGTTGAAGAGCTGGGTGCCGATGCATTTGTTTACGGCAAGCCAGCTGATTCATCTCTCAAGTTTGCTAACGCATCTGATGAGGGCGCGCAGGTTATTGTGCGTTGGGATCCAAAGAACCCACCGAAGTCAGGTCAGACCGTAACCGTATCTGCAAAGGGCGATGCGGTTCATCTATTCAACGTTGCTGATGGCAAGCGTTTGAAATAACAGTAGATTAAAAAAGCCCCCGAGTTTTCGGGGGCTTTTTTATTGCAAATTGCAGCGTATTTACTACTTCATGGCCTTTTGTAGATTTTCATCAATGGCAGATAGGAACTCTTGGGTATTTAGCCAAGGAGCATCTTCACTGATTAGTAGCGCAAGATCCTTTGTCATCTTTCCGCTCTCTACGGTTTGAATACAAACCCGCTCTAGAGTTGCTGCAAACTTTGCCAGCTCTGGGGTGTTATCTAATTTAGCGCGGTGCTGTAGACCTTGGGTCCAAGCAAAGATTGATGCGATTGGATTTGTTGAGGTGGCCTTACCGGCTTGGTGATCACGATAGTGACGGGTAACGGTGCCATGAGCCGCCTCTGCTTCAACAGTTCTTCCATCTGGAGACATAAGAACTGAGGTCATCAAACCTAGTGATCCATAACCCTGAGCAACGGTGTCTGATTGAACATCGCCATCGTAGTTCTTGCAGGCCCAGATATAGCCGCCCTCCCAACGCAGAGATGTTGCAACCATGTCATCGATTAAGCGATGGTCATACTCCAAGCCCAGTTTCTCAAACTCAGCCTTGAACTCATTTTCATAAATCTCGGCGAAGATATCTTTAAAACGACCATCGTAAGCCTTAAGAATTGTGTTCTTAGTTGAGAGATAGACCGGATATTTACGGGCGATTCCATAATTAAATGAGGCGCGCGCAAAATCTCTAATTGAGTCATCCAAGTTGTACATCGCCATAGCAACTCCGGAGCTCTTGAAATCAAAAACATTGAACTCCATTGGCTTTGAGCCATCTTCTGGTGTGAAGGTTATGGTCAGCTTTCCAGCTCCTGGAACTCGGAAATCTGTGGCACGGTATTGATCACCAAATGCGTGACGGCCAATCACAATTGGCTTGCTCCAATGAGGAACTAACCGAGGAACGTTTTTGATAATGATCGGTTCGCGGAAGATAACTCCACCCAAAATGTTGCGGATAGTTCCATTTGGAGACTTCCACATCTGCTTAAGGCCAAACTCTTTGACACGTGCCTCATCTGGGGTAATGGTTGCGCACTTAACACCGACGCCATGCTTTTGAATGGCATGTGCAGAGTCGATGGTTACCTGATCATTTGTGGCATCGCGGTGTTGAATTCCAAGGTCGTAGTACTCCAGATTGATATCTAGATAAGGCAAAATCAATTGTTTCTTGATGAAATCCCAGATAATTCGGGTCATTTCATCGCCGTCAAGCTCGACGACCGTTCCCTGCACTTTGATCTTGCTCATCTAGGTACCTTTCTCAACTTGTTATTTCTAGAGATCCTTAACATCTGCTTGTTTTGCCCGAACCGCTTCAGCTGCAACCTTGAGCTCTGCTAACTCTGAATCAGTGAGGTTTCCAGCAACAACTTTTTTAACTCCGGAGCGGCCGATTTCTGCTTCGACTCCAAGATAAACACCGGAGATTCCATATTCACCATCGACCCAAGCACATACCGGCATGACCTCGCCAGTATCTTGAATAACAGCACGTGCCATGCGAGCGGCAGCAGCGGAAGGTGCGTAGTAGGCAGAGCCGGTCTTCAACAATGCAACTACCTCTGCGCCACCATTGCGGGTTCTAGTTACTAACTCTTCAATCTCTGCGGCACTTAATTTCTCCGAGAGTGGTTTTCCATCAACGGTGCAGCGACTAGGAACTGGAACCATAGTGTCGCCATGACTTCCCAAAGTAAGAGTTTTAACTGAAGCAACTGGCACATTCAACTTCTCTGCCACGAAGTGTGTGAAGCGAGCAGTATCCAACATTCCAGCTTGACCCATGACTCGATGGTGTGGGAACTTGGATGCGATTTGAGCCAACGCCGTCATTTCATCTAATGGATTTGAAACTACGATTAGAACCGCGTTAGGTGAATGTTTTGCGATATTTTCTGCAACACCACGAACAATTCCGGCATTGACTCCAATTAGATCCATTCTGCTCATACCAGGTTTGCGTGGTAGACCAGCGGTGATTACTACAACATCTGAGTTAGCGGTTGCTTCATAACCCTGACCATCCGCGGTGGTCGTAGCACCCACAACTTTGGTTTCAAAACCTTCGATTGATCTTGATTGATTAATATCTAAAGCCAAACCTTCTGGCTTGCCTTCGACGATATCGGTCAAGACAACCGTTTCAAAGATGTTGTATTCGGCAAGGCGCAAGGCGGTGGTGGAACCGTAAAAACCAGCGCCAACTACAGTGACTTTTCCAGATCTGCTCATGGCGCGAAACCTACCTTCTAGCGTCGGGGTAGCGCCAATGCGATTGTTATCAGGGACACAAATAACACGGCGGGGATGATTTTTTCGCTAGTTCGCATCTTCCGGAAATCTGGAGCCACAAATATGGCAAGGGCCGCGGCAATGGTAAGCGCACCAGCTCTGACCGATAGCAATATGCCAATGAAGATTCCAGCCAATCCGATTAAGTAAGAAACTCGCTTCATAACTTGGCCTGCGCGATAAGCAAAATGTTGTTAAGCAACATTGCTCTGGTCATTGGTCCAACACCGCCCGGCATTGGGGTTATAGCCGAGGCAATCTGTGCAACATCTGGGTGCACATCTCCCTGTAAACCAGATTGGGTTCTAGTTATCCCGACATCAACAACAACCGCTCCTGGTTTAATCATCTCTGCGGTTAGAAAATGAGATTTACCGATTGCTGCAATCACAATATCAGACCTCTTGGTGTGTGCGGCTAAATCCTTGGAACCGGTATGTAGATTGGTTACAGTTGCATTTATCTCTTTACTGTTTAACATCAAAGATAAGGGTCTACCAACCGTTGTGCCGCGGCCAATAATTGCGACATCTTTTCCCGTCCAAGAAATATCATTGTGTTTTAATAACTCAATAATGCCACTTGGGGTACATGGCCGGGGCGCTGGTTGATTAAGCACTAACCTTCCCAAATTAATTGGATGCAATCCATCGGCATCTTTATCGGGATCTATCGCTTCCAAAACCAAATTAGTATCTATGCCGCGTGGCAGGGGTAATTGAACAATATAACCGGTGCACTCTTTTGCATCATTTAACTCATTAACAGCTTTAAGAATATCTATTTGATTAGCGCTAGCTGGTAAATCTATTCGAATTGAGTTAATGCCAACCTCAGCACAATCTCTGTGCTTTCCATTTACATAAGCGTGTGAGCCAGGATCATCACCAACCAGGATTGTGCCCAATCCCGGTTTATTGGCCAAACCTTTTACCTGCTGTGCAATCTGGGTTTTGATTGTCTGGGCGCATGACTTGCCATCAAGAGTTCGCGCCATATTCATGCAGGTAATTTTAGTGTGAGAAATGACGCTGGCCGGTCAAATACATAGTGACTCCGGAGGCCCTTGCGGCTGCAATCACCGCATCATCTTTCAAACTACCTCCTGGTTGGACAATTGCGGCTACTCCAGATGCGATCAAGGCTTCAACACCATCTGGAAATGGAAAGAAACCATCGCTGGCTGCGACACTGCCGGAAAGTTTTGCTTTGCTGAATTCATTTGCTTTAGAAATAGCCAAACGTGCCGCATCTACCCTGCTTACACTTCCGGCGCCAATTCCAATGGCTGCGCCATCTCTTACTAGGACCACCGCGTTACTGCGTGCCTTTCCCGCAATACGCCAAGCCAAAAGTAGATCTTTTGCGGTTTTGTCATCGACGGCAACGCCAGATACCAATCTCCAATTTTCGAATCTATCGCCAGCGTTATCAAAACCATCCTGGCTTTGAAATAGAAAACCGCCATAAATCGCTCGAATCGCAAAGTCAACTTCAGATGGTGGTTCCAACTTAACAACTCTGAGATTTGTTTTGGTGGCAAAGATATCTAAAGCTTCTTTGGTTATTTCATTTGCAGCAACTACTTCAACAAACCCTTTGATGATCTCAGCGGCACACTCTGCATCTATTGCTAACTCAGATACAACAACTCCTCCAAAAGCTGAAGTCGGATCACACTCCCATGCCGCCTTAAATGCTTTTGCAGCGCTATTAGCTTGGGCAAGACCTGCTGGAATGCCATGTTTGACTATCGCTACCGCAGTTCCACAACTACGCGATAACTCCCAAGCGGCCTGCAAATCCAAATAATTATTAAATGACATCGCCTTGCCTTGCAGCACCTCGTGGTGATTATTGGTTGCAAGCGCCCCATCTTGATGTGGATTTTCACCATAACGAAGCGGTTCGGAGCGTTCCTTCAATAAAGCTAAATCATATTTAGCGGTAAGCAGTAATGCTGAAACCGCCCATCGTTTACGTTGCTCTAAAGTGGTTCCGAGTTTTAATGAGCTTAATAGCTCTGGGTATTGGTTGGAAGCGGTGATCACCGCTACATGTTCGGAGTTTTTCACAGCTGCTCTAGTTAGAGCAGGGCCACCAATATCAAATCCGGAGGTGGGATAAAGATTTATTATTAGTAAATCTATGGGGCCTAAGCCCTTCAGCTCAGATACCTGTTGTGGATTACTCTGATCAACTAGCAAAGCTGCATGAATCAATGGGTGAAGTGTTTTAACTTTTCCGCCCAAGAGCTCTGGCGAACCGGTTACTTCAGTTACGGTTTTAACTTCAATTCCGGAATCTTTTAGCAAGGCCGCGGTGCCATCGCTAGCGATGATCTCAACCCCATTCTTAGCCAACTCCCTGGCTAAGGGAACAACCCCTTCTTTATCTGAGACGGAGATTAGCGCCCGGGTAATTTTCTTATGCGGCACTTCTTGCATCCTTAATACTTTGTTTAAATTTGGGGATCAAAATCCAAATCAAAATACCTACAGCAAACTCAGCTGTCACCATGATTGGCATCAGCCACCATTGTGCTCCCACAGAGGAGAGATTGTCAGATAACAACTCTCCGCTAGCGGCCCGAGCCACAATCAGGTTCAAAGCAAATATAAAACCAGCGCTGGATAGGAAAAATCTCTTTTGTTCCTCTTTATCTAAGTAAGTAGTAACTCCGTATTGGGCGGCAATCACTCCGGTAAAGACAATAAATACCGCACCGATTATCAGAGGTGGGTAGGAGTTAACCGGCAGACCACCAAGTAGTGGAATCGCTGGAATTTCATCTATTCGATGCACAAATGGATTAAGCCAAGAGCCATCACCAATTACCACGCCACTTCCTGCGATAAAACTAAGTGCAGCGACCGCGAAATTAGGTAGGTATAAAGCTTGAATTGCATAAAAGGCCAGGCCGCCAAAAAAGCCCGGTTCAATTACTCGAGTTAAATTTAAAACTGTCGGAAAGTGCCAGATTAGAGAGAGAGTAAATACCACTCCACCAAACCCAATCATCGCTAGGGTAGAAATCCAAGCGATCCGCAATCCGCGTTGCCAGGGGAATTGCAGCGCATGCTCCGGAAGTAAATTACTGGCAAGAAATCCAGAGATTGCCGCTACCAAAAATAGCACTGGGAAAACAATATAAAACTGGGCCCGGACCGTAGTTCCTAATGCGAAAAGTGAAATTAAAGTGCCGATTAATGCATACATAAAGGCTATGGATAAAACATAACTACGTTTATCTCGCAAGGTATGTGATTCCAATGCGGTAAGCATTCTTCGGTAGGCGCTGCGAATCGCCAAAAATGGAATAAGTAATGCACCTATGGGAAAGAAGGTTAAGTTTCCGGAAAGCGCGGCATTTGAAAGTGAGAGATCCAATGGGATGTGATGAGCGACTAAGAAGAACCAGATTGCCGCACGCAAAGGGTCAGCGGTATTTCCGGTAGAACTTCCCGCCGTTGCCCAAGTAATTAGAGAAACAAAGGCAAGAGGCAAAAGAATTAAGGTGATGCTACGAACCGCTTGCTGAAAAGCTACAAGCCAGGTTCGGGTCATGCCCTTAAGTTAGCCCTTAGTCGCGTTAAGTACCGCACGCAGCAGGTTGGCGGTTTCACTTGGTGTCTTACCAACCTTAACCCCCGCAGCTTCTAGCGCTACCTTCTTGGCCTCTGCTGTTCCAGAGGAGCCAGAAACAATCGCACCCGCATGTCCCATGGTCTTCCCCTCAGGTGCGGTGAAGCCGGCAACATAACCAACTACAGGTTTAGTTACATACTCCTTGATAAATGCAGCAGCTCGCTCTTCAGCATCGCCACCAATTTCACCAATCATCACAATCGCTTCAGTATCAGGATCATCTTGAAACGCCTTGAGGCAATCAATATGAGTTGTGCCGATGATGGGATCTCCACCAATACCAACCGCCGTGGTAAATCCAATATCCCGTAGTTCATACATCATCTGATAGGTCAAAGTTCCAGATTTTGAAACCAATCCAATCTTTCCTGGGCCGGTGATATCTGAAGGTGTAATACCGATATTAGATTTGCCTGGGCTAATTAATCCTGGACAGTTCGGTCCAATAATCCTTGATTTTCCAACCTTTTGCGCATGTGCCCAGAAGCTCGCGGTGTCATGTACTGGAATTCCTTCAGTAATTACAACAATCAGCGGTACATGTGCATCAATCGCATCTACTACTGCGCTCTTAGCAAACTTTGGTGGCACGAAAATAACTGAGGCGTTTGCACCAGTGGATGCAACAGCTTCAGATACTGAGTTGAAAACCGGCAGTGATTTACCTTCAATCTCAACAACCTGACCGCCTTTGCCAGGTGTAACTCCACCAACAATCTTGGTGCCGCTGGCGATCATGCGACGGGTGTGTTTAGTTCCCTCAGATCCAGTCATGCCCTGAACGATTACTTTGGTGTTTTCATCTAGAAAGATCGCCATGGTTATTTCGCCGCCAATTCTGCAGCTTTTGCGGCTGCACCATCCATAGTGTCTAGTTGTTGAACCAATGGGTGGTTGGCCTCGTTAAGAATCCTTCTACCCTCTAGGACATTATTGCCATCAAGTCGAACAACGATCGGCTTAGTAGCTTTATCGCCCAACATTGCTAGCGCTTGAACGATTCCATTTGCAACGGCATCACAAGCGGTAATTCCACCAAATACATTTACAAATACTGACTTGACCGCTGGATCACCAAGGATGATCGACAAACCATCAGCCATAACCTGAGCAGATGCGCCGCCACCGATATCTAGGAAGTTGGCCGGCTTAACTCCACCAAATTTCTCACCTGCGTAAGCGACAACATCTAGGGTGCTCATAACCAAGCCTGCACCATTGCCGATAACTCCAACCTCGCCATCAAGCTTTACGTAATTTAGGTCCTTCTCTTTTGCTAAAGCCTCAAGTGGATTGGTAGCAGCGTGATCGATTAACGCTTCATGGTCTGGGTGACGAAAAGCTGCGTTGTCATCCAGAGTGACTTTGCCATCTAAAGCAATGATGCGTCCATCGGTAGTTTTTACTAGAGGGTTTACCTCAACCAATGTTGCATCGGAATCTTTGAAGGTTTTCCAAAGTGTCACCAATACATCGGCAACCGACTTTTCAACATCAGATGGAAATCCGCCCTTTCGAACAATATCTAAAGCTTTATCAGCTGAGATTCCTTCATTTGGATCAACATGTACCTTGGCTAATTTTTCTGGAGTTTTGTGAGCAACCTCTTCAATATCCATGCCGCCTGATACAGATGCCATTACTAAGAAGCTACGAGCTGCACGGTCCAAAAGAATTGCCAAGTAATACTCGCTCTCAATTGGAGCAGCGCCAGCAATCATTACCTTGTGCACAGTATGACCTTTGATATCCATGCCTAGAATTGCTTTTGCCTTTTCAAATGCATCGCCGGGATTTTCAGCTAACTTCACGCCACCAGCTTTTCCACGACCACCAATTTTTACTTGAGCTTTAACAACTACCTTGCCACCAATTTTCTCTGCGGCTTGTTGCGCTTGCTCTGGAGTGGATGCAACTGCACCAGCTAAAACTGGAACTCCGCTGGCTTCAAATAAATCCCTGGCTTGGTACTCAAAAAGGTCCATGGGTCATAACTTATCGACTGGCGCATATCGGAGCAACAATCGCTTATCTCCATAGCTGCCGAAGTTAATTGTTGCCTCTGCCTTATCCCCTTCTCCTGAGACTGCAATCACAGTTCCTAGTCCAAAGGTGTCATGAGATACGCGGTCACCAACACTTAACTGCACTTTAAGTGATTGCTTTCCAGTTGCTTTTGGAAGTGGTGGTGGCGTGAACTTCTTTCGCGTTATTGGAGGTGATGAAAAACCACTTTCACTCTTGTTCCAATCAATCAAGTTTTCGGGAATTTCATCGAGAAATCTAGATGGTGGGTTGTAATTTGGTGCGCCCCATGAGGATCGATACTCCGCACGAGAGAGGAATAATCTCTCTCGGGCCCGGGTCAAACCAACATATGCCAACCGTCTCTCCTCCTCTAGCTCTTTCTTTTCACCTAATGTTCTGGAGTGCGGGAAAACTCCTTCCTCCATCCCGGTAAGAAAAACAGTGGGAAACTCCAAACCTTTCGCAGTGTGCAGAGTCATCAAAGTGACAACACCACCATGATCCTCGCCCTCTGGAATTTCATCAGCATCTGCAACTAAAGCAACATCCTCCAAAAATCCCGCTAATGAAATCTCTTCGCCTTCATCTACCTCTCGCTCTTGGTACTCCTC